>JGI24021J15306_10002301_pt1 | contig 20419 bp, 9 predicted proteins | sample Ectturendosymbi1_FD_15306 | JGI IMG/M metagenome (IMG submission 15306)
AAGCCATATTGTTTATGGTGGGCGCCCTGTATAAACAGTGTTCCGCTTTTGACGAATAAACAAGCCATCCATAGTGCCGTTTCTGCCAGCGGGCCCGTGGGTTGGCCGACATTCGTCATGACGGGAAATGGGCCAACCCGGAAATTTTCATGAGCGGATGGTGCCCGCACGTAAGCACAACTGAGAAAATATTTCGTCGTTATTGTTGTGTGCATCTTCTGCTTGCAGAGCTTAGCTGCATACGCTGCTAGCGATGTGTTGACGGATTTATTTTGTTCTCGTTAACTGATTTCATTAGATAGTTTTGTAACCTCCAGTGCGTTACGAAATCTTAAAAGACACAGACAAGTAACCATCTCAGTTTATAGTAGATTTTTGTTAACCAACACACGAATGTGGTGGATAAATGTCTTTTAGGGACTGTATTTAAGTCGACGCGAGCGTCCAAACAAATTGCTGTGTAAAGCTTCTTTTGTCACAGGTAGTCGTTGGCAGCTCTTATGGGTCGTTTTCCCGAAATATTTTGCAACTTTTCTCTTCTTTCGATGAAGAAAATATAATAAAATAAATAACATAAAATTTCTCTTTATTCCGTCATCAACGATTCTCAGCCCCTAGTGCAAAATTGTGAGCTAAATTGCTGCATAGGTATGAATTAAGGTTACCACATCTGAAGAGGAAAAATTCCTGACTGTCTCACTGGCAACTTTTCGCGACAACAAACAAGCGTTGTACGGCGTTTTTCTGTTTGTCCTTACAATTATCCTACCTGTCCACCACAAAGCAGCTTCAGACAAAGTTATTTTAAACGCTGGAAGCAGCAAAAGAAGTTAAAGTTTAAGTTCTCATTTTCATTGCACATTATTTCACGTTAAGCGTATTTGCTAACTGTCAAAATTCCGGACATTAGAGCATTTTTTAAAATGATTTCCGGGCACAAATTTTAACTCTGCATATAATTCCGAACGAACGGCAACCCTAGTATAAAGGTAACGGTCACTAGAGCTTAACTTTTGCTTTATAAGCGAGTACAAGGATATTAGGTTTTGCTAGTTTTTTTTGTGAGAGACTAGTGATGGGTATGTTTCTTACACAAAGTTTCGTTATTGCTGCGAAGGCCCGTGTGCGAAGTGGGATGAACATTTGCGTTCTCGGAGTCAACAGCGACAGCATTTTTTCCGAAAGCGAATTGTTTGAAATTGCAGCGGGCATATGTGCTGTTAGTCAATGCTTTTTTAATTTTTTCATCTCAAAATTGATATTTTTTTCTTCAACACTAACCCAAATATAATGGCCATATTTCCATTAGATTTGTATTACCTATGAAATAAAATACTGTTGTTTTTCTTTTCAGCTTTATCTTCGGAAGTATGTTCCCTGCTCAAACGTATCTTTCTGTGATATCTTTAGCAACCTTAAGTATGGAAATTGACGGCTAGATTTGAAAAATTACTCTGCAATCGAATTTGAAGTTGTAAAACGCTTACCACGTAAAACAAATTCAGTTTCGCGGCAAAGCGAATTTTTTGAATCTAATCAGGAAATTTCAGAGGATTCTTTCCTCATTAGAACAAACGCGTGTTCTTGTTGGATGAGGTTTATAAATTGTTTTCACTCTAAGCCACAGACGCTAGCCTCGTTCTTGTTCAATATTATTTATTTTGGTACCAAGTTGAAAAAACAAAGCACACGAAACAATGTATTGCATCATACAACGTCACTTTTCGGAGACTTAGGACCACTAACTTTAATTGAGAAGTCATTGACAAGGAAGTCCATTGACTGGCTATCAATCCAGCATTCACGACGAAACTAGCCGCGTGGTTCCTGGCGCAAGCAAATGGAGATGGGCGCCGCAGACCACTCGTGACAATCTAGGATTGAGCACAAAAACCGAGTATAAATGAACCTGAACTGTGAAGTTTTAGTTTTGCTAATCAAATAGATGCTGTTTACAGAGGAGTTAGTACAATGCCTATACGGCAAGTTTGAAATATGATAACATATTGGTTTACTAAAACTTTGAAATGTAGTTATCAAAAGGTTTTTGCTTACACATATTCTGACACCTACAAAGTTACACAAGGTGCCTGGCTGGACTGTTAAATTTTTCCTGCAGAGACCGCCAACTTAGCTATATTTGTACAATATTAAGTTCATTCACTGAGCTATAATCCTTTTGCTAAATTTTGTATGCTTCCACGCAGTGGTGGCTCTCAGGGGGGCCTTGGTGGGCCATGGCACCCCCAGATTTTTGGCCGTCCCCTGCTTGGTCCCCCCAATTTTGTGCCTAGTTTCACGTTCAAGTTTGTTTGATTGACGTATACAGCAGATAACTTTCAGCCAGCAAAATTTTAAACGATTTGAAGACTTTCCGGCGACGGTTCTGACGATATTCACATTTCACAAGCCTGTGTTAGGTTTGATAGGGTTAATCATAGCAAATCAATCTTTATTACAACGGAAAATCACCATGCAGGAAAGACATTTATGTTAGGCCCCTACTTTTTTCCTTGGCCCGCAATTCCTCTCCAGTTTTTTCATTCTAGAATCGCCACTGATTTTACGAAAGCCAGCAGCACAAGCGCATAATTTGGACAGCGCCATTAGTGGAATTGTTAACTGTAAATATCTTGTTAGCTCATTCAAATATATTTGAAAAGTCATGAGCGTCTCAAGTTTGAAAGAAGTGATGCTGCTGACTACACCGTTGAAGGTGTCGTTGGTTGTGTTGATTCTCAGCTGTTAAGTTACGACCTTCTCACTGATAAAAATTTATGCTTTCGCTGCACGATTTGGTCAGTGTAAATGATGAAACGAGCAACAGCCTGCTCACAAATTAACACCGGTTCCAATACCTCGAAACACGAAGAAGAAACGATTTCGAGTTTCTCTTGACCAACGTANTTTGAATCGTGCATCTCCGCACAGCTTTGCCGATGGGTGGTCACATGGCTTACTTTAGCAAGTTTCTCTCGCGATAATGTCTTTATACAGGTGACTGGTCAACCGTTGTTTTTCTCCAAATGGAAGTTGGTGTTTATTTTGCTAATATCACAGCAAGGATAGAAATATAACACAAATAATCGTGGCTTCCACAAATTTTGCTACAGCAGGTGAGATTCTCATCGGGGCTAACACAATGATGGGAAAACCTTAGTTTTTTTTATGCTAAAACTTTTACGATATTAACCAAAATCTTACATCGCAGCTTTAAGATTTTTTGGATTGTTTACACGAAGAATAACTATTTTGGGTCCATCAAGGCCAAAAGTACTGATCGCTTTCCTCATGAACCTTGCCTTGCTAAATGAGTTTCTAGAGCAATATACAAAGATTTTAAAGAGTTGTTTTTTTGACGAGTTTCAACTAACTCCAGAAGTTTTAGAATTTAGAAGAGAACGGTTGGAATAAAAGTTTAATCCTTTTGCTGAGTTTGATTAAAGTCTTAATTATAGCGAGAATACCAACCTGATTTTGGTGTTGTCCCTGTACCAATATGGTTTCGAAATGTTATTACTACTGCTGCTATTGTTCAATGACGCCACTTGACTTGGAAGGGCAGAAGTGCCAGCATTATGACGTAGGTGTCTATTTGCTGCACGCCCTTCTTTTTATGTTGAACTAAGCGCACGAGATATGATAAGCTTGACTAAAACATTTCCACAACCTCGAAAGGCATCACAGTCAGGCTAATAAGTCAGCCGTAACGCAGTCAAAAGCTACATTTTTGCTTTCAGTTCATCGAATCGTTCTACCGAAATCGTGGTATAATAATGTTTTTTTTTGACTAACGCTTTTCTGGCAACTGCTACTCTCAGTGCTATTGATGTCAACCGCTCCAACCTAAATCAACGTTTGTGAGATGTTTACCAAAAACACAAAAACTAGAGTTTTAAAATCAGTTCGTGCTCAAAAACACCCTACCTTAGGTTGGCAAATACCACCGAATAAACATTTTTGCTTGGACTGTCATTGAGCGATGATTTATCGCGGGATGATTGAAGACTTCCGACCATCATTTCCTATGCGAAGTTTTGTCAAAATAGATGCTGTGCGACTGATAGAAAATATGCATTTCCAGCAGGTCTCCTGAACAAGCAAACGAACGTCGTTGCGTATTGCTTGAAAGCAGTTTCAGTCCCCACTAAAGTGGATGAGGTATTTCAGTGCTGGCCACGTAGAGGAAATGAACACAGCGTTAAAACGTTGTTGCGCAATTTTTAAATTCTTGTTGCAGAAATACTGTAGGCCTACATCTGATATAGACCTTGCTTAAATCTATGGTGTGCAGCGTCATGCACTGCGCTAGCAGGCCCACCGAGAAGTGTGCAGATACTCTTCAGAATGAAGTTTGCTTAGTTTGTATGGTGAATTGATAATAGTTGTTTGAGGTTGAAAAATTCAATAAAACAATAGCCCGTCTTGGGTAGGTTCTGTTGATGTCCGTGATAAATGATGTTTTCGTGACGTGGTTGAGCCTGCATCACAACTGAAGCTATATTTGCGGCGATGAAGCAACCCCGTACCTGGAAATTTTCCGATGAGCTCCGTCATTTCCCTGAAAGTTTAGATGATCCTGATTGGTTTTTCCGATTAACATGAAAGGAAGTGCATTGCAAAAGTTAGAAATCGTTGCAAACGCTTGAATTTTGGTGTTGGCAGCTGTGCTCCACTCGCAGCTGAGCGGCAAGAGTGTTAGTGTCTTGCAGCTTAGAGCAATCTTCCCAGTTTTGAGTTGATGTAACGATGCTTCAAGAAATCGCTGTATCGACGTTAGATGTACTATTTACAGCTGCAGTTTCTTTGTTTTTTTTCTGATGACAGCTTTAGTGGCTGGCAATATAATGAAACGTAAAGCAAAAATATTCACAGTATTAAAAAATATATTTTTAACTGCAGGCAAAACGACGTTTTCGGTCGCTATACCTAGACCTTACCAAATTACGTAGTTTTAACACTTTAAAAATTACATCTGGGATAAATTTGGAGTAACAGTCATCCACTTGGAAAATATTGACAAAAGGAAAAATGTGACCTAATTTTTCTTGCTCTATATTTAAATTGCAAAAATAAAACGCAAAAGTGAAATCAGGTTTGGGCACAAACCATGGCAAGTGCCTTCACGGAGTTTGCAAATTTACTTTTCATGGGGTGGACCTTTCCTCCTTTCTTCATAAATTTATATTGGTTTCTTTCAAATATGACTGTGACAGCTCCAGTGATTACAAGTTTGATCAGAGGTTTTTGTATGTGTGCGAATGCCTAAAATGATGCCAACGAATCTTATACAGTGCATGTTAGCAATGCACCTTTAAGCTTCTCACTAAAACCAACTGCTGGTAATTTTGCTACGTTGTTTGAAACACAAGGAATACCTGTTTGACGAAGTTGCAGAGGCACACTATGTATTGACGCGAACTTACATTGTTGAAAAAAATTAAAATGATAATAACAGCTTGTTGGACCGCAACCTACTGACTTTGCAGGCTTGAGATCAACCGGATAAATCAAGTATTTTATTTAGAGTCTTGCTGTTATTCTGCAAAATGCAGCCTGTAGGTGGAAGGTATGTCATATCGGCAAACGCGGGTCTTGGAAGCAAGTCACAAACTGAGCAGAACAGTTACTTTGGAACAGGTGAACATACACTATTTGTTCTGTGCATGTGTGAAACATTTGAGGATCTGGTTGAAAGCAATGACGCGATGTAGACGTTTCGTTAACCACCGCTGCCATCACCAGTAGAAGTGAATATGATAAGAAACAGATTGTGGTTTTAGCGAAATGAATTAGTTTTGTTCTGATACTTGAATTAAGTACACATGTGTATTTTTTCAATCATTTCCTGAAGTCTGCCGCCTTCTTTTCTTGAAAATAAATTTGCTTAGCTTGCACCGAAATAAACAGAAACAAAATGTCAAAAACGGCGCTTAGGAAACTTTACATATTGTTATACGTTATCACTATCTGGTAGAAGCGTCTTCTCTACATTGAAGACNTTCTGTCAATAGCAAGATTTGTAGGTAGGTATGTAACGATGGTGTAGTCATAAGCTAATGACACAAAAAGAGAAGTATTGTAANTTGTTAATTTTTCCGAGTAATTACCAACATGATTGCAAGAGTTTCCTTGCAACTTCACTGACAACAGATTGAATTTATGCACGCACGGACAACAAATGGAATTTGCGAACTTTTGGACTGCGAGTTACGGCTGCTGAGGTTGTTTTGCGGAAAATCGAAACGACCTTTTAAGTAATTAAATCACCACAAACACCATTATAAACATCCAAACACCCAAGGTTTGCTCTCATGCACTTGCACAGACCGGAAAAAGACCTTTTTGAAGTACATGAATTTACTTGTGAAAAAACACCGATTTGCGATTGTATTGCATGTTGCTTGCAATATAAGCATAACGTTTTTGAACATAGCGGTTTTCAGCGTTGCAGCTTTTTTTCCGTAGCACTAGAGCACTGTCTACACAGTTTTGCTGAAAGCGCGATTTGCTATCTGTGACACTGATTTTATTTTGTTTTTTTTTTGAATAGTAGCAATCTTTACCAAAAACTTCCTTACCATTAATTAGGTGTGTACAGCAACGTAAAGTAATATTAATCACAGAACAGTTCTTACTTATCACCTGTGCGTAATTGCTTGAAGAGCGATGGTCTTACCTCTGGTGGTGAGGTGCCGCAGGGCACTTTGACATGTTCGATGTGGGCAGATTAAGCTTCAAATGTGCGTCGATACTTGGCGTTTGCCCACAACAGGACGAACGTTGTCTTGTAGACCTTATGAAAGGATCCTTGCAACCTATCTAGTTTGTCAAGTATTTTGCCGTGTCTGTCCTTCGCGGAACCTGCGTGGGTTGCCAGTGAAATGCTTCAGACAGAGCGCGGCTGGCGCGACTGAAGTGTTTGCTGTTTTTGTTGAAAAGTAGGGTTGCAATATCGTGTCAGCAAAGGAGTAGCCTTGAAACAATTGCTGAAAATGGAAAAACTTACGGCTAAAAAAAGATGTTGGATCAGAAATATCGGCTTTTCGAAAGAGGCACTATTGCCCGCTTAAATTACTGGATCTGGGCCAACGAGTTATAAACGACAGGAAATGCACCTGTCAGTGAAACAAGAGGTTCTACTAATCGCATGAGATTAAGTGCTGAAACAAACTAACCTCAGTTCTTGCCAGCCGGAGCCAGCAAGCGTAAGTACTTCACCGAACGCCTTTGTTTGTTCAATTTCATCTTAGGGTTTGTGAAAAATGCAAATTATCAAAACTTTCTTCATGTTTTTGTCACATCTTACCTTGCAGTTTTCGGCTACCGATTTAGACGAGTTTTTCTTTTTATCAGATGGATAGGTCACTTAAGCTGCCTGTGCATGATGTTTGCTTAGTGTACTGCATAGGAGCGTGATGCTTTTGGCGTGTTTGGTAGCAATGTTGCTGTGCTGTCAGGAACACACCCTTACAAATGCTGTCAGCGAAGTTGAACGAGGTATGCTTAAGCTAGTTTTAAGACGCTGTATGTTCTGCATTTATTTCAATGCAAGCAACTTTCAAATCAGCTTGAAGTTAAATTAAAATTTGGTTCTGCATGATTACAAAACTCATTTTGCAGCTGCAGTTAATGTTGAAAGAAGTTGCTCATGAGCATTTGCTTTGCTTCAGCATTGCTTCCAGTAATGGTCTTACTACTGTTACTGAAATCTCATATACTGCTGGGTATCACATATCATTTGTGGCAAAAAAGTGTTTATATTATGTTTTTTTAGCAAAGATAAAAATAGCATTTGATAAGTGTTGATCTTTCCAGGTATTGGAACTCGGACGGTTTCGAACTGCACACTGTTACCCACTAACGTGCGACAAGCGTACGTCGGTTTCCCACACCGAGTTACTTGCGAAAAGGGTTATGCGACATATAGTTACGACTACGATACTTCAGGACAGGTCAGTGTTCCATCAACAGGTTAGATGTTGTTATGCTTGTCAGGAAAATCAGATGTCAAGCATTCCGATCAAAAGTTCTAGAGATTTTAAATTTGTAGACAAGCATAAACCTATACCTTGGATGTAATCACAGGTGACACGGATGCATTGGATATTATTACAGTTGTTCACTATCTTCGTAACGGAACGTTTGAACTGCAATCTCTTTTGAAAGAAAGATTCTAATACACGCATTAGGGCATGTCTAAGTTTTAACGAAAAGAGATACGCATTGTTGGCGATGCGGCCGTATGTAGAATTTAGTGCCGAAGATCACCAATTCGAAAATCTGCAAAGTAAACAACTGTGCTTGATCACTTACCTATCATGTTCATGATCTGTGGTTAGACCATCGTGCGTTGTTTCAATCTTTTTGAAAATTTTTGCAGTAGTACAAGAGTAAAATAAAAATTGTGATATCTTAAGTTCATGCAGTGTCTAGTGGCATAAACATATACATATATAGTGTTTCTCCAAAATTGTATGGAAAATTTAACGACGATTGAAACAAACTAAGCAATGAGCGAATCTGCCTTTGCTAAAAAAACAAATACTCGAGCTGTGTCCCAGCCAAGAAGCGATTTTTAGTAAAACCCTATCAATGGCAAAGTATTCGTTAGTTTCAGCTACTTTGTAGGCTGAAGAAGCATTGTAATAAACTGATTGAGAAAGAAATGTCCACAACCTTTTTGTAGCTTCTCAAATTTTTGGTAAAGCATGTTTGTGACCACTTATAACAGCTGAAGTAAGCCATTATGAAATGTTTTCAAAATGAGTTCGTGCTATTAATCGAATTCACTTGAAAACATTTTTGGCACTAACAAGATGAGGAATCTTTCTCAAAAAATGCATTTACTTGTATGTCGCCACCACTATAAGCTGAAGTCTGCTTGCACTGCGTTTTCAGGAAACACCTCTTTTGCAACATGTAAGTTTGTTGTTCGATGTAGGCACTTCTCATGACTTCAAATAGCAAAGACATTGAAATGGACTTTGAGTGATCCGGATAAGCAGTACAACATACACACCGTATAATATTCTGTCGTCTTTTGCAGTGTTTGATTTGGGATTTAGACCAAAAGAAGCTTCTTTTAAATTCATCTGCTGATAACATAGACAGCTTGCTGGAGAAAGAGCATTTAGTGGATGACGTCAGCGTGAACGGTTCCCTAAATTTCCTTATCGAAATCACGGTAAGCGCTTTCGCACTTTGTTACGGGGTTAATTTTAATATAAAACTGTCAGAGCAGAAAAGCACTGAAACGGCTGAGAATCAATAGCTAAAACTTATTCTGGTTAAGGGGTTTTAAGATTATAGTGGTTATGGGCTATAAGGCTTTCGAAATTTTCTTCCACTCATAAATAACGTTTTGTTTCATTCATGAAATCAGCGTTAGAACCAATTCAAGTGAAAAGTAAATTCGAGTGGTTGATGAATTATCCGAGACACTCTCTTCGATTCAAATAACATGTTTTAAACAGCAAAATGATTTCTCAATTTTGTGTTATTGTACTGCAGTAATTTAGCAATGTAAAGAAAGAATTCGTGACTTGAAATAAGCTGTTTTTGGAAAAGCTTTTGCATGTTTTGGATGCTACGCAAAATTCTTGCAAATAAATCGATAGACAAATCTCGTTTTATACTGTAGTTTTACTTTTGTTTCAACCATAATTTCATGAGATAGCTTCATCACTGATTTCACATCTGCCTCTCCATGTGCGATTTACAAAAAACAACTATTTGGTTGCAAACGTTTTTCGGTGAATAATCACGCTCAGTGCAGAAACAAAAACAACAGCTTCGTTCTCTGACGAAGTTATAACGCTTTGTTGCCTATTACAGCTCTCAAACAATTCGAGCTGTACTGGGCAACCGATTCGGTTAAATGTAACCGAACATACACCGCAAACCTGCCATCACGCCGTGGCTAATGGACAAACAGTTCAGCATCATCAGGCAGACCTTGGGAAACACAAGCAGTTGAACTGCTTTGGTAAGTTCAACCTCGATTTTAAAATTTCAGCCGGAGTTAATATTCATCTAACAAAATTATAAGTTAGCTATAAGCAGAGGCGTAGCTAGGGGGGCCAGGTCCATCCAAAATTTCAGCATATTTTGTCATTTTGTGCTTTGAGAGGCGGGGTCCCGAAAAAAAAACTGTTGCTTGCTGAAAGTCAAAAGATTTGCCCCCTGAATTTTGGGCTGGTTGCGCCACTGGCTATAAGTGGCCAAGGCAATGAAGCTCGCACCACAGATGCTGGAAGGCTGGGTTCGAATGTCTGTCGGGTCACATCCAAGACTTGAAAAACGGCACTTACGACCTGTCCAGCCTCTTGCTCGGTAATGGATGGGTGCAGCCGTGCAAGGGAAAGCTTCACGCGCGGTGCTTCCATTGGCCTGCCACCAGCGTAGCATTCACTGCGAATGTAGTCACGACGTGCAATCTTCGCAAAAATCCAATATCTGCCGCGTGTTCTTGAGACAGCACCCTTTTTTCAGTTATTGCTCAAGATTTATGAACATAGGTTACGATCGTAACAAACAGCTTTGCGTTGTTGAACGTTTCCGTTTTGTGAACACAGAGCGATAAATCTCACGCAGAACTGTGTTTGATTTACCAAATCGTGTATCAATCTCCTTGTTCCGTCTTCCGTAATTTGTGAATACCACCTCAAAGGTGCTTGAACGTCTTCACCTGCTGCAATGTATTACCGCTTACAGCTTGCACCGACTTGGGTTTCTGCAGAAACATAATGCCTCGGATTTTTACTGGTAATTTTTAATCCCGTTTGGTCGCACTCAGCTGCAAACCGATCAAATGCATGTTCAAGATCCCGTTAAGAGGATGCAAGCAGTACAAACCGTCCGCAAACGCAAACTTTGATACTGCAGCTTTCAACAGTGACTCCCTCGTTGACGCGGTTGTTACTGTCTATCGAATTGATATACACCAGGGGTCGGCAACCTGCGGCACGCGTGCCAAACTTGGCACGGCAAGCAATTTCCAATGGCAAGCAGAAACTCCAAGTTCTACATATCAATTTTGTTATGATTCACAAGAAGTATTATTGACCTTGACTTCCACAAAAATGCGGATGTAGTTGATACGTTGAATGATTTGGAACCTAAATTCCGAAAGGTTGCTGATATAGACTCTGAAAAGGAGTGATGACAGCACACACCCTTGTCGGTGTCCAACAACCACGGTGAATGCGGCTGTGGTTTATCTCCGCTGACACGGAGGCAAATTAGGCAGGAATACGATAACCAGGGGCCGTCACTACTATTGGCCTACTCTTGCAAAACTCTCTAAAACGCTTTCCAAATGGCCGTAGGCTACCTCGAGGTTGTCAGAACATGCCTATACATCTTTGGTAAACTCCCAAGATTTTGCCAGGAGTTGGAATCCTGTTTACATCTGAAAATCTCCCCAAATCGCATTTTGCTCTTTTCACCATGAGGGCTGCAGACTTCGCGCCTCAGCGCACCGCGAATGCAAAGAAAATTCGGGTCTATTCTGAAGCCATGCTTTGTAGACTGCGTCTTTTACTCGAATAGCATCTTTCACCTCCTGGTTCTGCCACGGGCTTACGGTACTTGTTTGCCATTACTCGCACCATCTTTAGAGGAACGGGACAGTTTAGCGATGCCGTTTCGGCGATCGCCCTTTCGGCGATGGACGTTCGGTGAATGTGTTTAAATCAATGTTGTTGCTTCCAAATTTTTAAACTTACCGCGATATCAACCCTGCTCAGTTGCTCTAGGAAATCTTTCACTAATGGTATTCAGGACCAAGGTGGCCAAGAAAAATTGTCAGACGTCCATAGAAAAAGCTTATTTGGCATTCATTTGTAATTATGAGTTGGAATTTGCCTTTGAGCAACCTCTAGCGTCCCTCTCAGCTAGAAGCAAGTTTGCGTTCGCCTGGATACAATCTCTGGCACCTGCTGTGGGAACAGACGGTCGCACTCTGGGATGCAACTGTTGGCATGGGATGCAACTGCTGGCAACTGTGGCATGGAAAGCTCGCGAAAGCTCAAGCAATAATTGCTGTCCAACCTTAAATTTTGTGTAAACTCACAAACACTTCATGCCAGCGAAAAGAAACGTCACAAGCCATATTTCCTTCCACACATGGTCACGGTCGCACTAAGCTCTTCCAAATTTCCGCGGAAGGGAAAACACACCGCCCCCTGGCTCTCAGGATGGCAACAAAACACTTCTTAAGCAAACATCCTTTGCAGTGTAACCATTGAAGCATTTCCAAAAACACACTTTTTTCGCATAAAGCGACCAACATCTCCGAAACATCCCGTCGCCCAACCGGCATCGCCGCACCAGAATCACCGAAACGTCGTCGCTGATCTGTTTTATACCGAGCTGTAGTCGTTTCTGTCTGTATGCCGAGTAGCATCTGAAGCTACAGCTGCCACTCTATCTCCACGTCCGCTGTGCACTTCGAGAGACCTCGGAACAAGGACAATGCACTATGTGCTAAGGTCTTTCTTACATCTTTGTTCTCCTGGTCCTGAACGTTTGTGTAAACAATGGTTGTTTTTTAAGACGCAAGCTGTAGACTACCAGGTCAATCAGTCAACAGTTCTGCACCCTTTTGACACGAATATCCAACACTGATTGGAAAAAGTCAGCTGAAAGTATACAGAAATCAATGAGTGACTGTTGATCTAACAAATATCTGCACTGGGTGGACTTCTGCAAGTCTCTCTCTTGGAAGAAAGTGTTCATTATGATGTTCATGATGCACAGTGCGTTGTTGCAGCAGAAGTACAGCAGGAGCCCTCCTTCATCATTTATGTCGCCTTCACCATATAGCCAATCACTCCCTTCCATACCCAGCATGATTCCAAACGTTTGCATTGTAGTCTCTCAAAAGGATAGTGGATTTGTTAGTTTTAATGCTTAGCAGGTCATCACTATAGTTTCCTCCGTAAATTCTGGGTAGTGTGAACTTCAGGTATGGCTATATACCTGTATAAAGCACATTGGGCTGTCGAACAACTTCAACTTTTATGTGCACACCCTTTCTGCCGATGAGACCCATTCATGAACATAGCCTGCCAGCTGAGGGTTTACAAGTGTCCTCGCTCCTCTCTGCTAGCTTTACACCAGAGCAGAAAACTTTCGATACATATTCCTGCTCTACAGTTTTGGAGCTAGGACTTTTAGTATAAAGGATTCCAAGAATTGAGGGAAAATCGTTTGGCTTCCTCGATCATTACGTGCTCATTTCCTGTGAGTGAAGTGATTTTCAAGTTTTCAATTACTAGCTCATGGCAAGGTTGCTGTTTACGCGTGGTTTTCAAGTCTTGTCTCGCAGAATAGAAGCACACTGCGTTGTTTCAAATTCACCTCGCCAGATATGTAGCGGGAGCAACGTGGGGCCTCCAGATGTGGATATCTGAAGGAGACTTCCTCGAATTTTTCAAACGGACCTCTCTGCCTAAAAGCCGAGCGCGGTGCTTGGTTACCGGCGCGACGGCTGATGCGCGATGGTTTGGTTTAGTTTTGCGCATTTTATGGTAGTAACCGCCCATAATATACTCTTGGGCATACCGGTCGCGTCATTTGCACAGTAACGTTTGCGAGATCAGGGTATCATCGGAAGGTGTTGCTGTGGGCACATTAATGTAGGAGGTCTTGCATTGAGTCTACCACTGAAAGGGCAATCATGCAGCAATCGCTACACCTGAAAAGGAGAAGCTATATATTGCGGTATTACTTTCCTTATCGGAAGGGACCATGTTTTAGGTCCCTTATGTGCCACAACCCCATTAAATCGCAATTCAAAACTATAAACATAATTGAAAACTGTTTCAATCGAAATGCAAAACTGCGTTCTACTTAAAGAAGAGCTGATGATGCCTTGCTTACTCAGTAGATGAAATATACTCTGTGATACGATCATCGAGTCTGATTCTTGGCTGTAACTAGATTCGTTTCCGTATATAGATAGTGCTTAAAACGGCAATACAGTTTCTGTGCAAAAAAGTAGTGTACCCACATAAAAAATAACCTTTCTGATTTTGATGCAATAGATGTTATTCCGAGCATTAAAGCTTGCTCATCTGAATCGTCTGCTGGTTTGTTAGCTTGAAATTAGAGAAATGCTGTATGCGTTGACAAATTTGAGTGATGTTAATCTTTTAAAACAATTTTTATTTCTAACTTTGAAAAAAAAGACTCATTGAAACAATTTTTTAAAGTAAGAAATGCGTATGTCACGAACAGAATCCGCAAATGTCCTAAAATTATTATAAAGAGCGGAGTTTGCTTTAGTTTGTGTAATTTGCTGCACACCAAAAATGTGCGCATGTTCCTATTCGTGTATCTTCACTTTTACGCACTGCATTAATCCAACTTAAAATTTGCAAAGATGGTCATTTTGGATCCAAACAGGAAGCGATCACTGGTATACATTTGTGCTCTCCGTGGTTTCTATTTTGAATTTATTCTGGATACTTTGCATTGAAAACAGTTTCAGAAATAGCTTGTATATTTTCATGTTCACTGCCGCTTGTGTCTAATGCGAGGACACTTAGTTGGCCAAAGACATATGCCAAAATGTCTTACAAGTGCAAGTGTTAGCGAAAAATAAAAATTCGTATTTCGGTGACAAGCGTTTGAATCTGAACGGTGCTTCAAGTAATTCCATTTGTATCACATTCCGCAAAAAGTGTTTGAGTTTCATCGGATTCACGATCTCCATAATATTTGCGAAGCCGTCCACTTCCGCAACAGCAAGCATCCCTTAACTTTACTGATGGAACGCTAATTAGTTGGATTCCGTAAACAACACCGACATTGTTTCTTGCGTGGAAAGATACTTTGCATGGCAAAAACATTTATTGGAAATATCCCACGTTTTTTGCAGAAGACGACAGTGGAATTGACTTGGATCACAGCAGACATAATTTTTCGGTGACGTGGCTGAGAAACTGCTCCGAACTGGGCAATCTTTCCATTCAAATTGAACCTTCCGCTAAAGACCCTGTGAGTTGAATGGGCACTTTTTGAAGATTGAAGAGCAGAGCCAAGAAAGGGTGTTGTGACCTGATCCTGAAAACTTCAACCAAAACGCCCGAAATAATACTGCACTTTTTTGGAAAACATACCAGCTATTGAAAAGTTTAGAATCCAAACTTGCTCGTATCTCTTTTTTGCTTTATCGGACTAATTAACAGATAAACGGTGTTCGTAAGGACTTGTTTCTAAACTGTTGATTCACGGCAAGTGTTAGGTTCCTTGCTTTTAAACGTAAATATATTTTATTTCAAGAACCTTTCTGACAAGGTTTCCGAAAGTACGAGCAAGTGTTTCTTCCTTTAGAACTGGGTTTATTTTTTCGCTAAGACATTTGGTCCATTTGTCCCATAACAGTATTAAAACTCGCCATAACAGCATTCACTAGCCTACCTTATCAAACATTATGACCGAATTGACTGACTTAATTTTTTTCGGTCATTTCAAAAAAATATTGGTCTATCACCGGAAAATGNCCAAAAAATTTACCCAGCTTTAGAAANAAATTCAACTGGTGAAAGGTGGCGAAGTTGTGCGAGAGGAGAATTATTTTTTTTTCTGTGANCTGTTGTTTTGCCGAAAGNAAACTACACAAGAAACATTGATTTTTCTTAGTCTTTGCGGCTGCCTCCACTGACTTTCGACCACCCTGGTATCTACACGTGTATGATCAAGTACAACGGACTGACCCTGCACACACTTCACTACAAAATGTGTGTCTTGGGTAAGTTTGGTAAATTAGTCTAACTTACGCAACTATTCCAAAATCAAACACGTTTCAAAATTTAAGAACCTATTTTACGGTACTACACGTGCTACAAATGCTTTTTTTTATCGAATGCAATGCGACAGGTTTATATAGCAATTGGCGGCAGGCCGAAGCCTGAATAACGCTTTTTGTCGGAGCAATTGCGGCGAACGCTCTTGCCCAAGGAGTGGCTCATTCCTAAACCGTCTTAACGACGGCGAGTCACTCAGTGGCCGTCGATTCAACTCTCCAGCTGGGAGGCGGACACTCTACCATTGAGCTAGTCGCCCATATGCTTTGAAACCTACACAAGGACACAAGGAGCTTGTGTAGGTGCGTTCGATCAAACTCAGGTAGTGAACCGCTTATTCACAAAGTGGTTTCAAGATTTCAGAGTTATTTTCTAAAAATGTAAAGTGGTTCCAAGGATTTCTGAGAAATAGAAAGAATGGCATGCCTAACGGCACTCACCGTGCTCCAAAGTCGTTCTTTTCCAAGGGCAGTTTCGGTGACTTCGTAGCAGATCGTTGTTGGGCCCGGGACCTCTAATTTTCACATATTTAAAGAGCGGACTGCAGTGGCGTAGCCAGCCAAATGATTGGGAAGGGGGCAGAATGTTTGACTTTAGGTGAGAAACAGTATTTTTGTTTGGGACACCTCTTCTCAAAACACAAAATGACTAGATATACTAAAATTGGGGGACATGGCCTCCTGAACCCCCTCTGGCTACGCCTATGGTGGACAGTTATTGGTCATAGCAAGCGCACTGCTACAAACATTCCAAGCTGTTGAATCTTTTACCAAATTCCTAAAGCTTTTCAACTCAGGGTAATACATTTCACTGAAGTTACAACAAATTAATTTTGCTTCCTATTATCAAATCATAACCAAATGTTTGTTATTTACCCTTCTCTATGAAGAACAAGATGGAGCATGAAAACTTAGTGAAATACGGTGTCATGCGTTTGCAACTGCAATTGCAAAATATGTTGATCAGCAGTGTATCTTTATTCAGGTAAACATTCAATGAAGCAACCGTCAGTGAAATGTCTGAAGAATACTTATTACGTGACTTTGGGCGAGTCTGTTACACTCACATGCTTTGTTGGAGGCCCAAACAACCTCAAGCGAATCACTCATGGCTTCAAATGGGATAAGGTTTTCTTCTTTGTTTGTGTATGCTTTTTATTACTGGGCCTTGCTTTGAGACATACTGTACGTACATGCACGTATTTTGATTCACAAATAGAGATAGGTCCAGTCAATTAAACATTTAAAATCTCTATTGCTTTTTGTTCAGCTGCAAAAGAATAGAAACCTTTTCAAAGCAAAAAATAAGACACTGTAGAATGTCTACAGAGTTTAAATTTCGCCAACGGAGTAGGTAAGCTCAGCTCTTGCTATAGATGAAATAGCGGGCTAATTAGTATAACTAGAAAATATCATCTGGCCTTCTTTAACCAGTTTTACAAATAGATTTGCTTGCAGTTGAATTAGCTGCCAGATAAACAATGCAATAGCTTTAGCAGTGAGTCCTGTAGTTACTATTCACGGTCACGTCCTACCTAAGACCTGAAACAAAACGATATTTTCGGCCTGTCCAACCTCGTGCTCGGAATGAATGGATGGGTGCAAGAGAACACTTCAAGCGCGATGCTGCCAAGTGCCATGACTTGCCGCCAATACAGCATCATGGAATTAGCCGTGCCCATGAGCATAGGCGTAGCCAGGGGGGTCATAGGGGCCATGCCCTCCCAAATTTTTAGAACATATAGTCATTTTGTGCCTTGAGACGCGGTTGTCCAAACAAAATAGCGCTATTCGCCTACAATCATACATTTTGGCCACCCCCAAGATTTTGGGCTGGCTACGCCACTGCCCGTGAGACCCGTTGCGCAGAGCAAGCGGGCATCGGTGTCCGCAGACCACTTGTTGCACTTTGAAAGGGAGTGCAAAGCGCGTGCAAAGAATGTTGCTACAGTACAAACCGTGTCGAAATTGATTTCAAGTCAGCGTAAGATTTTTGCGGTTGAAATAAACTATTTTGTTGGTTTAGCACACTTTGTAGGGAACCATAATCAAGATATTTTTTATGGAGTTCAATTTACAGCTAAAAAACAGTAATTTCTCTGCAAATCTATCTGAGATTGATTTGTTGAAAAAAAATCAACCTCAAATAAATATGTGATATTAAGACTAATACTACGACCATGAGAATATCATTATCCAAGTGAATTGCATTGTTTCGTTATATTTTCATAAATTTAGATGAAGCCCTGTTTATATTGTAATTTCTTAAATAACATGAACAACGTTTGTCCTGCTATAGTTTGACAAGTTTATGTCCCTGTTCAGACAATGTAAAACTTAGTCGTTTCAAAAGAACATCTGATTTGCTACCAAACACCAAGTAACTTGTAAGCTGGTGTTGCCCATGTTTGCCATGAACACCGTGAATGCAAATGTAACTGAAAACATGTACTTGGCTCTTTGAGTCAGGGAAGAAAGTAGCTCGTATGTCTCTGGCGTAAATCAAAAAGGTCCTATGGATTTGCTAGAGTTGACGGTTGCTGCGACGTCCTAATATGTAAAGCGCTAGAATTTGGAGCCATTAGCAATTTTTTCGAGTATTAAACAGCAGCTCGTCGAATGATTTTATTTGAATAAGGACTGAGTCTGCGTAATTTTACGTGAAATTGATTTACTAAAAATTTGCTGATCGTTTCCTGGCTTACGCCCATCGTGGAGAGTACTTACTTGAATGTGCAGTACATATGTGCAAGTTTTGAATAATCGCAAAAAGATGAAAGCAGAGCGCAGTCGACTGTTACCTCGAAAGCATACAGAAAACCCAGTGCTTTTAAGTGTCGTTTAAATTTAATTTCACATTTTGTACAAGTTGCTTGAAAAGTGTACGTATTACTGCAACTACTTTATTTTTTTCTTCAGTGAAAGCATTGGTTCATTTAATTAGAATGATAGATGATGATTGAGTATTCACGACGTTTTAACATCAAATGTTGAGCATTACTTTTATTTTATCCTTGACAATACAAGCGAATACAACAAGGGGTCAAAATACGCCTTTTTCGGCATGGTGTAAATTACGTCTTTTTCGGCATGTAAAAACACAAAAATTTGAATTTACCTCAAAGCGTAAAAAGTCAATTGTCCATGAAAGGACATTGACACTGACAACTACAACTCACTTATAAATTGTTTTTTACATCTTCATAAGAAATACGTTTCAGTGCGCAACAGCTTTGTCAATATAACAGCAGCATGTTGACAGCAAAATTTTGAAAAACAGAATGATAAATTAAACAAACTCACCATAAGAATGACGCTTTAACTTTAAACCTTTCAACAAAAAAATATTTCACATTATTTTACGAAGCGCTGTATCTGGTTTCTTGCGCTTGTAATTTTCTGGGTTCAACTTTTCAGGTGTCTCTTCACAACAAAAGCAATGTGCAAGCCGCATGCCAGCTGAATAACGAACCTTTTAGGAAAGGACAAAAGCTGAACTGCAGCCTGTGAGTTCTATAACATATTTACTTTGCTTGGATCATTCGAATGATCTATCTGCATTAATGCTTTGTTTGAGTCTTATTTTTATTTTTTAATTTTTGGCGCATGCCTTGTGAACTCGTTTTCTCCTAGACGTAAACGCTCCTGGTTTGATATGTTTCTAATTTCTCAACGATGATATTCCTTTGCAGATACAATTTTGTATCTTGCAAATATCTGGCAGGTCCACTTTTGAGAAGTCTAGTCTTACCATCGGTTTGCACAATATCACGCCATCACTAGTTAAGCTGTGTAAAGTTTGGAAAGTGTTATTACTCAAAAATTGTTGGCGTTCTGCTTGTTCGTATATTCACTGCGACGCAGACTGGTCAATTGTTTGGTAAAGTTTAGAACAAAGACACTTGTCCGAAGCCTATTAAGCTTAAATCAACCTGCATGCGTCGTCTTCCGGAGCTGGTAAAACATTGGTCAGCTTTGTTGTAGACGTTCAAACTGCGCTTTCATGTTCAAATGATTTCGATTTTTCGCATAACAGTTTAGCTAAGTCGGCCAACACATTTTTCTTGTTAAAAACAGATAGCATCATCGTGAACTGCAAATGCAAGATTGTTTGTGTGTTTTTACAAGCACATCCATTCGAGGCTGTAGTCAGCAGTATCATTTTCAGCTCCCGAATCCATAAGAACGCGCCGCCTAGTGCATGTAACTCTTATGTAGCTGCAGTTAGTGCTCATTTTGTCTTTCCTTCAACTTTTGTCACTGACCCCTAGCTCATCGCTTCTTGCTTTTCACCTGCTGGCGCCCTACATTGAATGGGTAGGGGAAGTGCGGGACCTATGGAACACGGGGACCGAAGAAACATTTAAATTACTCCCAAGCTGGTGAACATATTCTCTTGGTATGTGGTTGTGATTATTATATTTATGGACAACAGTGTTGTCCGTAAACAGGAAAAATCTGTGTCGATCTGAAAAAATTTAGGCACTTTTTTCGTTTTTGAGGCATCAAAGTAATATATTTTGCAATCGTTTAGCGATTTCTTTGTCTATCATAATTTCAATGTAGAAAGTTCCAAACATTTCCCAGGATAGGTTGGGAGTTTAA
>JGI24021J15306_10002302_pt1 | contig 20414 bp, 14 predicted proteins | sample Ectturendosymbi1_FD_15306 | JGI IMG/M metagenome (IMG submission 15306)
TAAAGGCCACAAAGATGGCGGCAAGTAAATCAGTCACAGTTTATTGACGGGGAAACTAGTTTCGCGTTTTCCAACGCATCATCAGTCCTTATTCAAATAGATTCTATTTGAATATAGATTCTATTTGAATAGAAATAGTTCACACAAACACGCCTCCACCAAAGCTGCTGATCCAACCGGCAGTAGCTTCGAGAGTTGTTTACTATAGCAGCGGGTTACTTTAGGTCACAAGAGGTAGACGCCCACCAGGTTTAAAGGGGATCGCTTGATCTTTTTACATGCATTGGATATATCTATGGCCAGACAAGCATCGTTTTCGATGCCGCAATAGTTGCAACGGCCGTCAGCTATAAGAAATTTTGTCACATGCATTGCCAGATGTTGCCAACTGTCGAAACATCTCGCTGTCATTGTAAAAACAATCATTATGGATTTAGATAACACGTCGGTTCGGAAACAAAATGAAAAAAGAAGAGACTTGATCTTACATGGGCAACATGGGCGTCTCAAGGGGGCTAAGGGGCCAATGCCCCCACTGGATTTCGAAATTTGACATTTTTCTATAACACTTTTAGCAAAACAAGGTTATTTTCTTAGTTTCGAGTGGAAAAAATGAAATTTAACCTCTTTTGGCCCTCCTGGAAAAATATTTTTGGCTCCTCTGGACAAATCCTCTATTTGTACCCCTGTAAAATATCATTCCGACGCCCATGATGAGCGACAGAACCGGGGTGATGTTTTATTTTATAGAAGCAGTGCTTCTGTGTGCAACAACATGGACATCACCTTTAACTCCTTCAGACGTCAACTATGAAGTGTTTCGTTTGCCAGCTTGCGCTGCGGACCGCCGCTTGCCCCGCACACTGTGTCGGCAGACCAGCAGATGAGGGCGTATTTGCTGCGGGTATGGAGCCTGTGCTGTCCCAAAACCTGAAACTGTCCAAAATGTTGCTTTTTTATGCAGATGATGCATCAGGTCTTGCTGTACCGTTGATCTTGACCAAAACAAAAAGACATTTTTATTTTCTGCAAATCCAAACCGTATGCAGGTTTCAGAGGAAGAAGACCTCAGTTTAGATCAATTGTACAGTTGTAAAAAAAGGTTTTACCTGTCTGAAGCAGTTATGTTTTTCCAACTGGCAAAAATAATTTTATGATAAGAGGTTCCCGAGGGAAACGACCAACATCAGAGATGGTTTCTATCATAATTATTGCGTGCAAAGGAGGGCCATGTTTGCAGCAGTGTCGGATCCAGGGGGCGCAGTTTGGGGCAACTCTGCCCCCAAACGTCTATGGCGCCCCGTTGAATGGCGCCACTTTGACATAAATGCGGCCCTTTTTGGTGCTTATCGAAGTAGTAAGAGATTTGAAAATACTTTAAACTAAGCAATGCTTTACTCTTAGTTCGATTTTAGGCTTTGCGTGCTAGATTTTTACCCGTAGCCTGTAAGTTCTAACCTTTCGTTTTTTTGGGTGCCCTGGCGATTTTGCAGTGATTTCTTTTTCCTATTGTAAATTCCCAATTAGCGCCCAATAAACTCAACTAAACAACTCTTTGATCGACTAGTGTTAACAATGATGCTACTTAATAATGCACAGTTTACATTACAACCACTGTATTAACATAACACAGATGATGGTGGGCAAGCATTGAGTGAAGAGTTGAGGTATGTTGATGTACAGGTGTGAGATGAGCAGGTGAAGCATGCACATAGGTAAGAGAAGTAAGCAACAAGGGTTATGAGGCAGAGAGAAAATGCAGTAGACAAGACATTTAAGAACAAAAGCATAGCGAAGAAAAAAGCAATTTTTATCCACACAAATCGTGAAGATAAGAATCCAATTACACACGCATCATAATGGAGTACCACAGTCGCTTGTATATGTCCCACCAGGCACATAGCATCACCAAATGTGGTTGAGTAGGCAAAGGTATAAGCAGATTATAAAAGGTTTAGCAGATTATAAAGATTATAAAAGGTTTACACTTTAAGATAATACAAAATATAGACAGCATGGTGAATAAAAACAAATAAATGCTTGATTTTTTTCGTAATTTGCTGCAGGTTTCCGCTGGTTGTACAGAACCTGGAGGGGCCCTCAGTTTGCCCACCCCTGATATATATTCATCCGGCAACAGACTTCACATTCTATGATGTCATGCAGGGTTATAAAAAACAAAACATTTTTTTCTGGAAAAAAGGTTAGCAAGGCCAAAAAAGTTTTGGTTGATAGCTGCATATATGTCTTGGGGATAAAGCGAAAACAAATGTGGAAACATGATCAAAGTTCTGTTACTTGGTTGGAGTTTTTACAAATTTCTTAGAATCTCCACTCCACGGTTTATACCACTGAATTTTTGCTTGATGTTTGTTTTCATTACCTAGGCTGCCTTATGGGACATCAGGGATGATTGCCAGCAGAGGAAGGTCTGTGGTGCAACACCTCAGCCAAGCACAGCCTGTAGCATGTGCAGTGATTGGTTTGCAACGCAAAGCATACCCTGTAATCGTGCTCTGCAGACGATTCGCTCATTTGGATGCACAAAAAAGTCATGATTCCGCATCATTGCCTCCCTTTCCTGAGCTGTTCTACGCAGACGTCGACAAAGAGATATGTCTGCAAAACAAGCCAACCAGTGCCCTGGTGCGAGCAGCACTTGTGCTGAAGTTATGTTCTTACCCCGTTTTCGTACGAAATGCCGAAAAGGTTAGTTGTGAGTTGGATGACATTGACTTTTAACGTGTACTGCGTTTTTTGTGCTTTCAAACAAGTCACCATGTAAAGCTAATCTGGGGTTTAGTTATCTGCAAAATTCAATTTTCTCCAACCAGTTTACCACACGGCAGTTGTAACAGGAGCTCGGTGCATTAGTTAGTCCATATAATCGATGAAGATGAACAGTGAATTGTGACAGAAGTTTTAATCTAACGTAGAAAAAAACAACGAATGCCGCAGCCGCGCAAGCATAGAAAAGTGTTTCGGTCGCGAAGTATACGATTTCTTAGCAACCCTTGTTTATATTTCTGCAAGCAGTAATTTTACTGTCTATGGAAAGGAATTCTTTCTTCACAGCCAATAACCAAAAGTTATGATCTGAACAGGGTATATGTTTCGCCCACTGGGCAGGCATCTTCAACTCTTGTTCTAACAGAAGTCGTAATTTTATAAATATGTTGGCGGATTGTGGATGATATACTGTACTTTCTAACGCAGAAGCGGGTATGGAGACTTTACATCTGCCTTGCAGCCATTGAGACAAAACTGATGTTTGTAACTCCAGGTTTATTTATTGTACTTGTTTAAACGTCAGTGAAGAAATTAAATCCCGAAATTATTAGCGAACACCACTACCCGTCACTGAGAAGGATAGTGAAAAACGTCCCGGAAAACCTTTCACGTTAGTGATACGTTTTTCTGCACTTGATTATTCTTAGTGTGAAGGGCTAGAATACTTTTTGCGATATTACCAACGGTCATCGGTTGCTTTGCCACTTTTCAATTAAGAAGGTAGTGGTTCGACCAATCACTTACCAGCCAGCACCCTAAGCGACTGGATGAAGTACTGGTGCGATATGTTAACGTCCAGTGTCCCGACAAGACGAACATTAAGTTTAAACCGATAGTTGCTTAAAATACAGCGCTGCTGGAAACCAGTTGCAAAAGACCAGCTTCACTCAGTCGCACTTTGGCTGCGACGAGATGCGGTCGAGAACATGGATTTATAAGTATTTTTTTATAGGGGGGCCAACAGTACATTTTTTTAGGGGTGGCCAAAAGGATTTTTTCCAGGGGTTCAGCAATGGTAAATTTTCATTTAAAAAAGATAATAAAATAGGCAAATTTCAAAATCCAGCGGGAGAACTTGGCTCCCAATGCCTCGCCCCTTTGGACGCCCATGGCGAAAAGAACAGAATTCAAAACGCCATCGGCCAAAGGTGGAGCCAAGGCCAGCAAATTATACCGCAAAATTTAACTTTTCTTGAGATGCTATCCTGTCCCGAGGGCAAAAGTTAAATGAGATAACCAAATGAAGACCATAAATCCTACTTTTGTTTATACACGATACGAGGCTGATTCTTTTGACAGCTGAATGCAAAGACACTGCTTAATTTTAGTAATTGGTTGTGAAGTAATGGCACTTGTACGATTGGAACGTTTGCCCTGAAGTAACCTTTGAGTAATTGTTCAAAATGTCGAGACTACATTTGTCAAGTTCAAAATGTCAAGTCAAGACTACAGTAATTGTTTCAAAATGTCAAGACGGCCAACATCTGCAAAATTTTTCGATGCCAATATTTTAAGGTCTTGGCCAAGGTGTCACAACTTTCAAGATGATCACTGCAAGTTTCTATGAAGAAACGATACCGAACCTGGTATCTAAGAATAAGCAATCTCCGACCGAAAAGTCTGTGCAAGTTTTGTTTTGTTTCGTGAACGTTTGCCAGTCGAGCCTGCTTAAATACATGCCTTACACCTGGAGGCCATACTAGATACAAATAAGCAATCTCCGCTGAAGCACAATGAGCTGCGCGCAAGTTAAGCTACGTAGCCAACGTAGGTACGCTATGTTCTCAATTCGTGCTGATGAGATAAGCCATGTGCACTAATCAGGATTCAGTTTTGTCAGGCTTGATTGCGTGCTCACTGATTGGTCTTACTCTCTGGTTTTTCAAATCTTTGATTGGGGACGCTAGACTTCGGCCAGTCATTGGTTCCAACTCAAACATCAAAGTTCAGCCTGTTTTTCTGCCTACTGTTGGACTGATGTGTTTCCTGTTTGGGAGTCGCACAAACAGAAGGCTAAACATCATCTCTATCTTTGCAACGCCTTGCAATCTTGTTAGCCTCCCACTTGTCCTGTGATTGGTGCGCTTGCAGTTACAGGCACTAGCGTTGATGTTCCTGTGTTGAATACTGTCCTCCCACTAAACACCTTTCAAATGATAGTGACTGAATAGGTTGAATCAGAAATGTAACGACGCATGACCAAACCCCAACTTTACGCATTTATCATGAAGAGCGCTGTTACCCTTTAATATTCTGCCAAGCCTCAGTTCCGGTGTATGTTTCCGCTTTCCCACGTTTTTCGTTTTCCTGAGTTTGTTGGCAGCGGCCAAACCAGTCGCGTCGCCACGGGGAGGGGATTTTGGTGGGCTTAGCCCACCTAAATAAAGCTCCAAGCCTCAGCAAATTGAAACGTGAAACACTATAAGTGGAATTTTGATTCATTTTATAATGTCAAGCCCCCCTATTGAAAACTTTCTGGCGACGGTTCTGTGCTTCTCGCAGGCGCTGCTGTTGAGCCAAAAGATTCTCGGCATGCGACTGACCAGCGCTCTGATGCGTTTCACATTCTACGGTCAATTCTGCGTCGGAGAAGATCGCCAGGACATTCAACGGAGCGAATCGCTGTTGCGGAATGAGAACCTGAAACCTATATTCTGCATCACGGCTGAAGAAGGGTCCAAACCTCCGGAAATACACTTGAGGTAGTGTTTTTTTGCATTTCTTTTGGAGAAGCACCGGTTGACGACCAGCGTTGCGCTTATGTCGTTGTCGACCTACTGGAAACTGCGAGCGGACTTTGAAAATAACGGTATTGGGAAGATCGAGGAATTGTCGCTGCGACGCTGCATTTAGTCTTAACAGCAAAAAACCCTCGGTGAATGTGAGCATTTCTCGCTCAGAAATGACTTTCAACAAAACACCCGAACGAGAAGGTTTTATTTGGAAAATCCTGTGGGGTGTGTTCAGGAATCGGTGATATCGTTGTGTGTGTTGCTCATCAAAAGACTGCTCGTTAGTGATTATAATTGCGCCGATGACAACGTCAACTGCGAAATGTCTCTTTTCGAACTTTTTTCTTTTGCGGTGTGACATTACATCGGTGAACGTAAATTAAATTATGAGATTTTACTCTTGGATAAATATTGCATGTTTATTTCATGGTACTTCCAAGGTTGCAACGCTCTTTCACTTGCAAACATTTACTGCCGCCATAAGATAAGAAATAAGTTAAAACTCAAACTTTAATCAAGTTTTTAATTACGTAATAAACATGGTGATTGTTACGTTCTTCCAAACATTATCGGCCGGAATATTATTTCAATGCTTTGCTTATCTCGTAAGGCAGTGGTTCCCAAACTGTGGTACGCGTACCAGTAGTGGTACGTGAAAGCCTTCAAGGTAGTACACGACTAGACTTACTTTCTTCTGTTTTTCTTCACAAAAAATATATATTCACAGCCATACGTTTCACCTGTCGGGTTTTGTTAATAAATTTCTCAATTTCCGTGTACCCTACTTCAGTTGTTGGTTTCTAAAAATGACCATCATACTTTCTCATAGCCAATGGTTTTCCAAACTTCTGATCGAATTATATTTGGCACATTGATTTTTCCGGGAAGATTGTGGTACGTGTTAACAGCGCGGGACCCACAAACGGTACGCAAACAGAAAAAGTTTGGGAATCACTGTTGTAAGGGTTGGGAGCGCTGCTTAGCACTGCACTACGTGCTCTTACCATTTGGTACTGTGAGGTTCTGATGTGAGCGCCATTGGTTTTTAAAAAAATGCAATTGAGCACAGGTTGCAAAAGCTGAATTGACAAATGATAAAAAAACTTAGCTATGTTTTTTCACTGCAAACCAAATATGCTCACCGATGGTGATGCCACATTCCATTGTTCCTCCCCCTCTAACATTCCCCAAGGTAACTAGCTTCTCCAGAGGTGCTGCTTGCAGTGTTTTCTCTGATAAGTTTTTTGAATGGAAACATCCTCTGAATCACGCTCGCTCCAACATGACAAGGCAACCCCACAACCCCTGAAGATAACAACTACGCCGTCATTTTTATGTAAACGTCGAAGAAACTAAGAGGTTATCTATCTCTGAAATGCACCGGCAAAAGCCATAAAGTACTTAACATTTCTAATTTTCATAAAATTTTTCAAACTCTAAGCCAGGGGCTCAAACACGTGGCCCGTCAGCCGCATGTGGCCCGCGAGGGCATTTTGTGCGGCCCGCGATGCTTTTGGGGAATTTTCAAATAATTAACATTTGCGTCATCGTTCATTCACCGGTGTTTAAAAGTGCTTGGTCAGCGAGTGAACAAGTTCCTTTCAAACGAACTTAGCAGCTAGAAATGAATTGGCTGTAATTGAATAAGAGATTCTGTTTGAATTAGAGCTGATGACGCCTACGGTGCCTACCTTGTCGACGACATTATATACTCTGTAAGATCTTTAGTGTTGCTGGGAAAGGATTCCTTTCGATAGACAGTGTTGCTTATATCTGCTGATACCTTTCGTAGGAAATAAGCTGTAAAATATGTTTCTAGTAACTTCAGGTATACCGCAATTGTTGCGTCAGCCTCATAATGGGGCCCTCGGGTTATTTTTGAACTCCTCATTTGGCCCTGGTAGCAATTATAGCTTGATACCCCTGCTTCATAAGCAAACGTCACACGAAATACATGCTTGCGGGATGTGGGGCTTCTCGCCGGTGAGGGGCTTTCTGGTCGGGGTTTCGGGGGACATTTGGTGCGGCTTGGCATTAACGCAAGACTTCGCTGTCTACGCAGGGATGACTGGTTCGAACGCAACAAGCAAAGCATGTTTAAGTGCCTTGAAATCTCACGAGAGATCGCTACGGATTCCAAACCTTTACATCCGTCGCAGTTCAAACTCACCGCCGTTCTCGATGCTTCGATCTCCGTGAGTCCGACTCTTGCGTGTGCGCTCTACTTAGGCAATAGCTTGTCTCGCGTATTGCAGGAAAAGATGCTGCTCATCGCCGCACTGCAGAGGCGCAGACCTGTCTGGTTGTTCGCTTTTTCAATAAACAGCCATGCAACAGGAAAGTGAATGACATCCCCTCAATTTCATTCGTGTTGAAAATTTCGGTCACGTCAAAAAATGAGAAAGACGGTTACTTACCCTCTTTGCGTATTTCAACCTTTTTCAAAGTGATGTTTAGCGCGAATATTTAAACATTGATATGACTGCTAGGGCAACTAACTGATATGTATTTCCATCAAGTACTGACCCGTAGGCACGGTAAATAGGATAACAGGTTGGTAAGACGTGTCTAGCTGGTCAAATGCATAAACCGATAAGAGTTGGTGAAATGCATATTATATTTGCCTTTGCAAGTTTTGCTAATTGCACCGAAGTACGAGTGCTTCTTTACAGTGAAGTCCATTGTGTCGTTTCCTGTGTTGTTTTCTTGTCATACCGTGCTGTTCCTTTGCCCATAGAACTGACCTTTACAACAAGACATGACACTGGTCCTACAGCAAAACGTAGACAGGCATTATTGCACAATGTGTTGATACGTACTTGCGAGGCTAATGATCGAAAACATACAGTAAAAGAAAAGGACACTCTCAAAAATCAACCTCAGATTTTTTCCATCTTCGCTTGTGGAGTAGCCGGTTTTATTCAGTGGCAAAACTACTAATCTGCACAAACTTAGATTGCGGTATTGATAGCTTGTTGTGTGATTATACACAAGAGTTTTGGGCTGACTGAAAAATGGGAACAAGGCTAAAATAACTAACTTTTAATCTCTGAACCATTTTCATCTTTATTTGTGGTGTGCAAATGTTGAAAGTACATAGCAAGCTTCCTTGTCGAGGCGTTATTGGTGTGTTGTAGGAAGATTGTCAAAGATTAGGTAACATTTCCAAGAGCAAAACTTCAACTATCGCAGCATTAATCTCTTTTACTAATTCTGCAGAGTATCTAACTTGAAATGTAATTTGCTGGTCATCGTCAAAATCGCAGCTTTTTGTCTGACACACAAAGAATAATATGATTTACCTGCGGTATGTCAGAAACAATACTACCCTGCAATTAAGGTCAGAAAAATGGCGTTTGAAAACGCAAACTGTGGGAAAACGATATGGACATTTTTTCTTCAGAATAAACTTAAGATGTAAAGGGTTCTAATGAAGTTTTTAATGGAGTACAGTCGGATTCTCCTGGAATTAGGTAAGGTTATAAACGAGATAAATCTGAGTTATGAAAACATTAGTCAGAGCGAAAATCCTCGTTTTTGTTGTGGGGGTGAAATGCGCCTAATGTGGTTTGACTTTGGCCACACCTTACCTAATTATTTTCTGCAGTTGCCACGCTTTGGGGTGGAGTGCGTCATCCGCTTCTTTTTTTCCAGCTTTGTTTCGCGTATTATACCAGTGGCATAATGTGACGATTGGTGTGGTGAAGCTTTTAGTGAAAATTAAATTTTTGTTGTCTGGTGATATTTCCTTACATTTTCTGTTGTTGCTGAGTTTGCGTATTTCAAACTAACACGGATTACGAAGACTAATCACAAGAAACTTCGTTGTTGTTGCACTCGCAGAGGACACTGTCGGACGCCATCCGCTCTGGTGCAGTGGACGTGGATAAGATAGTAGATGCGCTCCACAAGCCTGAAACAGAGGTGGGTGTAACTCAGTGGCTCGAAGAGGAATCACAGATGACAGGTACAGCAGAATCCACATAAAATGTTCCAAGAGTGGTGTAATGTTCAAGCAGGTAACAACCTGTGAACAGGGGTGAACATTAGGAGAGCGAACGAAGCGGTCGCCTCGGGAACCCCTTTTTTCAAAGATGCCGTAGGGTCCCCATTTGAGAGTTTCGCAGTTGGTTTTGCATTGTGTTGTTAAAGAGATTATAAACCACTATAGAGCCACATTTGATAAGCTCTGAAGTAAGTTATATGTTCTTCAAAATATAGTAAAAATTATGTGCAAATATGCCAAAGGGGTCCCTCAACAACTTTAATGTGTAGTTTTGGGGCCCCTTTCTGGGAGTTCGTCATGGACCCCTAAATTCTAACAAACACCCCTGCCTGTGGACCAATGGCGTAGCCAACCCAAAAATTCGGGGGGGGGGAAATGTTTGATTTCAGGCGAACAACACTATTTGGTTTGGAAAAACGCCTCTCAAAGCACAAAATGACTATATGTTCTAAACATTTCGGGAGGCATGGCCCATTTAGCCCCCCCTGCCTACGCCTATGCTGTGGACCCTGCAAGGCTGGGGTGATGTGTTAACAAAATGGGAAACTATGCAAGCCTGTCAAAAATTCCTTGTTCTGGAAAGGTTGGTCGAGTAACTGCCTAAACCTGCCGCTAACAGCAGGCGCGTTTTGTACAGCGTTGGGAACAAATCCGTTTCAGTTTCTGACGCTTCTGGATTGACGTTCTGTTTTTCAACAAAATCTTGTTGTTGCGCAGGTTGAATATGATTTTCTCTCCGACGAAGAAAAAAGTCACTTTTTTCGTGGTCTGCGACGCGCTAGAGAAATCTGTTGCCGAGCACGTGACCTGAACGTGGCAGTTCTCATTGATGCGGAACATTCTGACATCAACCCCTCGTTGAATTTTATCGCCATTGCCCTGATGTGCCAGTTCAATAAGATTCTGCCGGTCGTACAGTACACATATCAATGCTACTTGAAGGTGATAATTTTTAACAAATGGCCAAAGAGCTTCGTACATGAAATGTGCTGCTGTCTTGAGCCTGTATTTGACAGCCTGAAGTAGATGAGATAGAACTTGCTGTCTGGCGAATACGTACAAATTTGATTTACGTTCGGCTACATGCGTTTTACGATAGCTGGGGCCGGGAGCGACAACGGGGCTCTCAGTACACAAAATATACCTTTCAAGTCAGTCTTACGTGTTGTTTAGTAGACTATAAATTGCGATACTCACTTGGAGTGACTGTAAATCAAAGTTCCTTTGTGGTGTGTTTGTGTGAATAAACACCGGGAAATCGGTTGTCCCAAAACAGGTATAGCAGGTTCACTGCCTTCAATTTCAAAACAGGCTATAAACATACAGTCTAACGCCAACAGTGTTCGAAATGATGCTGTACTCAACAATTTTTGCACGAAGTTTTGTTTCTTCTTATAAAATGTCAAACCTAAGCTGCTGAAAATATAATTTATTTGAATGCAAACATAATTTATTGAAAATATTTGAATAAGATTTGAGGAATGAGCACGCATAGTATTAATTAAAACAACTTTCCCATTTTAAAAAATTTGCTGATCGATTCAACTCCGTCGCCTTTGTTCACACAGGAGAATTTTCATAATCCCGTACTCTCGCAACAAACAGCTTCCGGTAGAATGTTTACCTCCAGCTTCCGTTTATCGAAAGCGTTGCTGATCAGAACACTTCGCCCAGCCTGACTCGCCCAGTCAGGCAACATGTCGTTTCACATTTTCAGGACTCGTACAGTGAACTGTCACGTGACGTCGCCTTCTGCCGCGATCGCGGCCTGCGCTTCGGGGCGAAAATCGTTCGAGGGGCGTACTTGGAATGGGAAAGGGACTTCGCACGAGCGCGCAACGTCCAATGCGCTGTTTACGGCAGCTGGGAAGAGACGAACGCAAAGTGAGTTCAAGCAGTTCAACACGAAGCAGTTCAAAATTTCAATACGAATGCTGTTTCTGGACGTTGAGTTTGCTGCCGATGTCAGCTGTTTACGATGCCAGCGTGCTGAGTCAGTCAACGGTTTCCGGATTTCGTGGACTCGCGACAAACTTGCCGTGTTTGCATTATCTTGGTTTTAGCAGATTTGTTGATCACGTTTAAACGATCAAAATTTTATCCGAGGTTAAAATGGAATTTTGTCAAACTCGATTTGAACTTGCCGCGTGATCTAAATACCCCTTCGCAAGTGCTGTTGACGCCGCGGTCCTTTGCACAATTTCGTGTTTAGGCCAATTAGCGGTGTGAAGTTTGAGTTTGGTTGAGCCTACCATGGATCTACGTAGACCATAACTTAAAATACGGTGGTGAAAGATAAACAGTTAGTTCCAGCTTTCTACCAAAAAAAACTGGCACTCATATCCATAACAGGTGAGCAAACGTAACGTTCGAATTGCGTAACGGTCGCTTTTTAGAGACGCGAACCCAGAATGCAGGACTTGGGAGGTTTCAGCAGCACAAACAGTAAGAGATTCCCCGCCAGACGAGGATCACTCTTTATTGTCTGTGCTGCAATGCGCGTTTTACTGCTGGATGACTTCCTATTGGCGCTGCGTGGCGTAACGTCACAACTGCGAATGTGGAGAAACTGTAAGCGTCTGGAATGATAGAAAGCACAACAGGTTTGAAACAAACGAGTCGTCTTGACATTGCGTCTGTCTAACTTAACACTTTCGTTGGAAAATTTTGGTTTTCGGAATAAAAAGACAATCTGTGTAAAAGCAAGCAATGGACCATAGTAAAGAATACCACAGCGAGATGGTGACTGTGCTTCGCCTTACAAACTTTGCTTAACGATACCCGCCTCTTTTGTAATGAAAATTTTGAGAAACAAGCCCGTAATTTTGCTCATACGATTCGTAGGCTAAAGAGTGGGTTGTCAAAGTTTTTGTTTTCACCGCACATTTTCCGGAATTCTGAGAAAGTCATCGCACTTGTCTTCTAGAAACCTGCTGAAAGATTTATAAAGTTACGAAACTAGCAATACGTTCATCTATTGAGCTGACATATTGAGTGGTATTTTTGCAAATTTTGTTGAAACTAATCACAGTTCATTGAATAACCACACAGGCTTCATTCTTTGCAGTGTCTTTGTAGTTATTAAAAACAGTTGATAGCATTTTCTTCCCTGCTGTCAATCTTGTGCAGAAAGCATGAGTATAGCCACGTTTACACGTATGTTGGCGATTAAAGTATGTACTTTGAAACGCATAGCATGTACTGAAGGTCCTTCAGTAGGCCTAATACGTCTCAAAGTTTCCCGAAATTCGGATAGGAGTACTACTTGAGCTTCATCCCCGTAACTGCAAGTGTTTTGTTGGTGGAACACATATACCACAGTAAAAAATAAGATTTAATGAAGTTGTAAATTCGGAAAAAATGAGGGAATTATCGTCTGCTGACATTCATGCCGTCGATTAATAATCATAGCTCCCAGGGATATCTAGAGTTTCTAGATATGCCTGATAGCTCCCCAATCAACAACGTCTATGGAAAGAAGTCCTTTCTCAGCAAACAATCAGACACTTTAAGATCTTACAGAGTACATATTTAGCCTACGATGTAGGCATCATCAGCTTTTATTCAAATAGAATCAGCTCCCCAATCAGATTTAACTTGCATGATCAGATTTAACTTGCATCCCCAATCAGATTTAACTTGCATGACGAAAATTAGCAAAGGGTTAAATTGCGTGATAAATAAATGTAGAGTAATTATCCTATACAGTAATACTTGACTGTCAATGCTTGTTATGCGCTATCACAACTTGCTCGGTTTTCACTGCAGTGTTGTCAATGGCCAAGTATCTCAATATTAGGTGTACAGTAATCATGGGCGTCGGAACAGGGTGCAAGGTGAGGCCTTTCCCCGTTGGATTTCAAATTTTCATAGTAGGAAGATGTTTTTTTCTTAATTTCGAGTTGCTAAACAGGAAATTTCTCCACTGTTGCCCCGTCCCCTGGAAAAATGCTTTTGGCCAACACCTGGAAATATCCAATGTTGCCCCCCTGGAAAAAAATCCTTCTGACGTCCATTACTGTAATTATACTATGTTGTTTCGAAACGGTGACAAAGTGCATTTTGCGCCTACATCGCTATATTTCTTCTTCCTGCAGCTACGATAAAGTCGTTGCAAAATTGATCAACGAATTATCCGTTAGTGATGACGTGCATTTCCTGATCGCCACGCACAACGAACACAGCCTCAAATCTGCCTCCAGCCGCATTCAGCAGTTGGGGATCGATCCTGCAGACAGCCGGGTTGGCTTCGCACAGCTGTACGGTTTATCGGATCATTTGTCGAACTGGCTGGGTAAGACTGTCTACACTCCACATGATACTTGCAGTGGCGTAACTAGAGGTTTGAGCCAGGGGGGCAAACGTAGCTGAAGGGGACCCACTAGCCAACAATCGGAAAAAAAACGTTGAGAAATGGTAGTGAATCCGGATGTGGATGTCTATACTAAAACCCGAATTAACCGAAAAACGCAAAAAAACATATTAATACCGAAATGTAAGCTAATTAGGGGCTCGATTTTTACCTTTATCTTGTTAGGGAGGGGGTCGTCTCACTTACGCCACTGTATGCTTGCTTTAACAGGATCGTTTCGGTAGCAACATATATGCAACGTGCAAATTGAGCCGGCAAAGATAAGTTACAATTTGCGGATCATTTTTAAGTAATGCTGCAAGAAATTCTTCAAATTAAGATGTGTTCTTAGCCACCAAGGGCAGTGCTCAATTTGCCTTTATTGAAATGATGAGGGGGTACTCTTCACTGCCTGTGGCCGACGGAAGAAGGGGTTCGGGGATCTGGACTTATATTATTTAAATAAGTTAAATCAACTAAGAAACATGATCGTCGTAACTCTGTCGATCATTTTCCATTTTCAATTAGACGCTGAAGTAAGAAATGGCATAGCAAAAATAAAGATGTGCAGTACCGCATTACCTGCATATGGAATAATTCAGAATCAACATAAATTCGTTTTTTTCTGAATGCATACAACAAGTTGTGTGCACGAGCATACAAACGTTTTTGGTTTGTTTAAAATAGAAAGTCATGGGTACCGCAGCTTACTGAACACAACCTTATAACCTCGACACAAATCAAAACCAATACTCAGCTTTTGCGCTGAGTATTTGCAATCCGTTGTTTCGATCCGCATACGATTGAACTTCGTTGAAGTCCTCCCACAGTCGTATCTTTTGCGCAAAGATGCTCTTTTGGCAGCTCTGGTACACAAGCATCAACGGTTAATAGCGTTTCTTGCTGTTTTAATGAAACATGTTAGAAATTATTTGCGGTGTTGCGCTTTAAGTGTGCGAGGTTCCCAACGATCGGTAATCAGTGTATGTGCATTCAGTAATGCAAGGGGACCATTAACACGTTGAAAAACACTTCTTGGATCTGTTACATCAAAACCTGCATTTCGAGGCCTATTATCTGCTTCAAAACCTAAAAGCAACTTATTTGTTTGGTTGGTGCTTTTCTTTTTTGAGTGAACCAAGCATCAAAATACTCTCTGTGGCGCTGAATTAAAGTACCATAAACTTTTCCACGTATGCATTTTTTGCAAGCGGAAACATATTTATATCTCAAAACTTTACGTATTTGGTAGTTGTACGACCGACGTTTTGTTTGTTTCATACGTGAGCGGATAGCAAAACGTAGTTTCCAAAGATATTCATAATTTTATTAAATTTCAACCTTTGACAAGAACTTGTGCCCTACCTGTTCAAATTGCGAAATTATTTCCTGAACCATTTTTTTACCTCGAACGAGGCATTGGTTCCTGCGTTGTTTACAACATAACACCGGAAAGACTCATAATTTGAAAAATCGTTAATTGTGCTGGTCTTGGACGACTTTGCCAGCAAACATTGGCGTGCTGCAGGCTGACCTGTGTCCGTATGCATGTGCGTTAATCAGCATAACATTGGCCAGGCCAAGATAGCCTGTGAACGCAAGTTGTCGCGACGACATACAACAGTGCATAAAAGTTCTTGAATTGCTCGTGGTGGAGAAATCGTATGTTGGAAGCCTGGTGCAAATTGCGTTGCTGCGTGTATGTGGAATCCGCTTCAACCGGTTAACCACGGCTCGAAGGTTTTAAAACCGTTTCACCGCTTCTGCAAATTCCTGATATAAAGTAGAACAAGAATGTTCTGTACCCCTGCTTCTAAGAAATGATGCGTTCTTAAGCCTTTTGTGGTAGTAATGAGTCTGACTTTGCCTACGTGACTGCCAACCTCCCCTTGTGAGGGTAGCTAAGATTTTTGTGTCGTTAGAGGCGTCCTGTGTGAATCGAACTTTTAATTGTAAATATCTTGGTGTTATTATTACGTTAGACCCTCTTATGTCTTTTATCTTGTGTCACGTTTTCTATTTAGATTTGCAGGTGACGTGCTAATTCTGAGAGTCAGATCTTTCAGAATCAAGAAAGATCGGAACGCGTTAGGCATTCGATCAATATTTGTGCATGACCATGACATTTAACATTTAGCCCCCTGAAGCAGTTAAGTCTAACCAGGGTTCTTCACAACTTCAAAAGAGCCGGCGGTTCACGCAACGTCGAGGCAAGAAACGCTTTACTGAATAGTTAAGTCCACGTTTGTGAGATCTCTAAAATATCCGTAGTCTTTCATATAACCCTCAAAGCTAACATTCTTGACGCTTGCAATTTTGTCTACTGTATCCAGTGGGGAAACCTTGCTATCCAGGATTGGTGACTGTAAGTAAGATATTGAATTTCTGCGTTGGATGCGTTGAACATGAAACAAAACAACTTCAAAAAAGACGCTTCTGGTTTGATTGTGCAAAAAGATACTTTTAATAGATTTTGTTTGGCTGCGATTTTCGATAACTGTTAAAAAACAACGCGATGTGTTAGGTTGTAAGGTCTTTCCGACACTACAATACATTTCCAAAAAACGTCACTTTAAAAATGTTGTTAAGCTAGTTAGCAGTTACCGATGAAGGAAAAGGCTTGCGCTTCTGAAACGTCTGTTCAAATTAAAGTTGCTCAACAACATTTTGCTTCAATTCAAGTAAACCCTCTCCCTTTTCGCACTGTGGTTCGTCAAGTTTTCGAGCAAAACTACAAAACCTAAAGCAAAGAACTTACCGCACAAATTAAGCTGATTAAATTCGATAACTAGCGAATGTCTGTGCGTCTACAGCTCAAACAAACTTCGCTGTGTTCAAGTCGAGTCCGATAGGATCCATGCAAGAAACGCTGCCATATTTGGTGAGACGCGCTCAAGAAAACAGCAGCATCATTCAAGACAGCAGGAAAGACCGCAAGATGATCTGGAGCGAGCTGATGAACCGCGTTCGAGGGTCGTCGCGTTGAACCGATAACAGCCACACGAGATGTGGAATTACTGTGCAAAAACAAACACTAGCCCGAACTGTGCTCCAACAAATATATATGTATTAAAGACTATGTATGGGCGACGGAACAAGGGGATCGTGCGGCGGGGTCGCAACCAGCTGATAGTTTCGTGGTGGGGAGCAAAATTATTCCAACTTGTTCTTTTACCTAACAACTAAAAAGGCTTTTGGCGTTTTCAAAATTCTTTTGAAAATTGTTTGGGGAGGCAATTACCCCGTTGACCCCCTGGTGGTTTTTGGCCTATGGCGCTGGGCAGACCCTCACTATTTTCCAAGGGGGATTCCAGGTAAGGGGGGCCCCACTTTTTACTGTATTTTTAGCTTTTCGTGTCTTACGTTATAAAGAACATTTTCTTATAAATTTGGCAGAATGCCTATAATTTTGTCGACAAGCAAGCTCATTTTAACTCAACTTTTTAGTATCATCGTGCACGCGTCGCTCCACCTTTCACTGACGGCGTGATACAAAGCATCTCTGTGACAAGTTAATAAATCGTCTCTATGCAGTACAAGAAATCCGGAATGTTCGTGTGCACAGGAAGACTTAAACACCTTACGTAATTCCAAATACGTGTTACTCGCACGAGGAGTTGGCGCCCAGTCCAAGGATGCAGTGTCTTGTGAACGTATATGATGAGAACATTTTTGGTTGATGAACTACCCGGGGTCAAGCGAAATTTCTGACATGCGAAATCGCTAACTTTACGCCATCTGCGCATGCGCAGAGTGATATTCCAGGTCATGCATTTCGCAAGCGGTGGCTGTTTACTGGTATATCAAATATGCTGAGAACTGATGATTAAGGTTCATGGACAGAAAAAGAAAAATAATTGACGTCTAAGAAAAAGTCAAATATTGTTCAATGTTTAGTTATTCCCAAACTGTCGCTTATTGTGGACTATCTGATGCTTAACCAAAAGTTTTTATTTTCGCAACAGACATCAAAAACTTCATCGCCAAAATTTAGTCCTTTACACTGAGAAGCGAAAGAACTGACTTACAAGAATAGGTTAAAAATTTCGCAGAGGTCAGAAATTTCGTTTGACACCGGCATTACTTGAAAATTGGTTGGTACCAATGTTCTTTACGCAAAATAAGATTTTTTGCCACCACAGGATTGTTCATTGTAAACCACGTATCTTCGGAGCTGGTGGTAGGCCTACTGAAAAAATATAAACATCTAATATATGCGATAAAATGAAAATCACAGCAAGTGTGGGTGCTTTTCGCATAGAAATAGATCAGCGATGACGTCACGTTACCATGATGTGACGTCAACCATGCAACCTTGATGTGGATAGCACGACTGAAGCGGACCACAGACCCCAATATAAAATTTGTTTCCTCGCCCTCACCAAATAACGCAATTTCCTGACTAGGTCCCACGCTATTTGAAGATGTTTAGGTTCGTCAATATTGTTTGTGCTATTCAAGTCAAAATGTGTTGATTTCTTACATCTTCATAGGAATATTTCTGGTTTTGTTAAGCGGCTTGGTATACATTTTTTCCAAGTTCCTTGCCTTATGCAACGAAAAGCAGTATCGTATTGGTAAAGTGGTCCGAAGTGTCTGCTGAGTATAAACCTGCAGCCCCGTAACAAATATGTCCGCTCAAAAATGGCATTAACGAGTGGAAACATTGAGGCAAATGGACATACATCATATAGCCTACTAGCACATCAAACATGCCGCAATGTGACACTGCTAAAGTGGTGCTAGAATTTCTTGAACTTAAATTGAGAAATCTCTTTGACTGTATATCTGCTGTCGACTTTTTATCCCGTTGTTCTTCGATATTTTTGCGATATTATCATGAGCTGCTGTATGCGTTACCGTTTTCATAGAAACAGCAGTACATGTAACAGAAGGTCCTTACTGCCAAAGAGCTGTACAGTGAATCGGTTGGAGAGGATTTTTTGAAAAATGTGAAGCGTATTGAATTACTGGTTCAATATACAGGCCCGTAACCAGCTTGGGACACTAGGAGGGGCGAAGAGTTTTCTGAGAGAGGCCGAAATTTTTTGAACTATATCCAATATTTTCAAACTATATCCAACACATTTTTGCAGGGGGGTTTCGCCCCCCCTGCGCCCCCCTGGTTGCGGGCCTGTCAATATATAAGAGCAATCGTTCTTGAAAAGCATTGACTTTTTTTGAGGAAACTCAATATATTCGTGCTTATCGTCCAATTAAAAGTACAGAAGTACCGTCTTTCTCAGGTGCTGTGCAAATCAATTCTCGAGGATGTCAGTGAAAGTTTCGGAGGTTAACCAGTCTCACGAAATGCGCTAAACCAGTTCAAACGAGTTTATTTCTTAACACCTGAGACCATGGCTAAACGCTGAGCATTTGTGTCACACACAAACTGCTTACACACGTTTTTGTATGGAGGTGTTGCGTTCGGAGTGCCCAAGCGGCATGCGCTCAAAGATTACTGCTGTTGCATTGGCAGCAAGCAACAGTGAAGATCACCCGAAGAGATGACTCTATTATTGCCTCGCGCCACACATATTCTCAGCGCACATCCTGTTCGAGATGCAAAACGCGCGGCTACTGAGAGTCTTCAACAACATCCCCTCCCTTTTGCAACACCGATCGCACGTTCTTTTTGTGAAGGTTGCGTCTAACCTGGCCTTCACACCCTGGTCACAGCACCATCATTGTTAGGATCAGAAAGCCCGAGTGGCAAGCTATGGCGTAGCCAGCCCAGAAATTTTGGGGGGGCCAAAATGTTTGATTTTATGCGAATAAAACTATTTTGTTTGGAAAAACGGCTCTCAAAGCACAAACTGACTATATTTTCTAAAAATTTGAGGGGTCATGGCCCCTTTGCCCCCCCCTTCGCCTATGGTGGCAAGGGCGTAAAGCTTGACCCTGTGGCCATAAGAAACAATATAGATCACCCTGGTAATCCTTCGCGCCACATAGCCTACACGTATGTGCTATTAAAACTTCTATAATTCAACGATTTTTTTGTTTGTTCTAGTTACAGGTAAGAAACAACCAAAACAGGTCGGAGAAATGCCATAAATTCGAAAAAAATCAACTCAGAAGTGATGACGCCTTGTTTAGAAAAATTTTGGCAAATCCACCAATTTAGCAGTCTCGATACCCGAATTTCAAGTCTCGGTCTCGAAGTTTTAACCAGGTCTTGGTCTCGAAAGTTACTGCATCGACCACACCACTGTAACGTAGGCTACTGTTATTTATTTCGTCAGATGTGTTTCCCAAAGTGCACGTGTTTGTTGATCTTTTTCAGATTGTTGTTGAACGCTTAACACTAATTGTGGATGGCAAATTTATCTAAATTCACGGCAACACATGGAAATTAAGTTGTTATTTTACTATCTTTCATCATCTAGTTGCTTTGTTGTTGAGCTCCAATTGTGGTTGAGGAGCATTACCAATCAATGAATTACTGCAGTAAATATGAGCTCATATGACTTTGCAACTGCTAATAAATTTGGAAAAAATCGATGGCCCTTTTTTGGTCCTTTGTCTTAGAGTT
>JGI24021J15306_10002303_pt1 | contig 20413 bp, 12 predicted proteins | sample Ectturendosymbi1_FD_15306 | JGI IMG/M metagenome (IMG submission 15306)
AGTTGTTTTTCAGCAAATCCAGAAGGTGTCTCCAGACTCAAAGAGATAATTCCACGCATATGTCATGAAGAAACTATAATTCCTGAAGAAAACTTAAGAGAACGTTTCACAATTTTTAACCGACCTACTAGAAATCAAACAATTCGAAGGGAAATTGTTAAAATTAGAAAATTGTATAAATTTCTTTTTAGTGAAATAACTAATATTACAATAAAAAGATATACTTACTCTTTAGATGGTGAAGATGATGATGAGGGAAGGTATTTTGACATTTGGTTAATGATTAGTTCAGATGATTTCCGCGAATTACCAATAATACCTGACAGGGGTGTAATTTCGGGGTACAGTAATAATATTTATAGTTGGTTTAAATATTGGTTTAGACAATATGATAACGAAATGGCCCCGAAAATGTTATTAAGAGTAGATGAAAATAAAACTAAAGTAATAACTAAAAAGTTTAATGATGAAGAAGCAAAAGAACCTGTTACATGTAAAATTTGTTTAGTAAATACCCCAAAAGTAGTATTGATACGTTGTGGGCATTCTGCATGTTTTAGTTGTGCTGATAAATTGAAAGATTGTCATATGTGTAGAAAAACAATTTAAAAAAAGATTAAAATATTTTTATAAAATGAAAAAATAATTGATTAATTTTTATCATATAATAAGTCGAAGATAATAAGTTAAAGAAAATAATATTGAAAAAATAATTGAATGAATTTTCTTTATGAATAAAAATTAGTTGAAGATAATTTTATGATCTTATATAAAGGGTGGAAAGTATACTTTATGAAAATCTACCACAAATTAATACTAGTATTCTTCAACCAAGTCAACCAAGTAAGTATGTCAGAACACCTAAACGTAGTATCGAAAATGGTTTTAAACGATTTAATGATTGGCTGTTACGATTTGTGCCAACACCAGTAAAAAAAAACAATCAACAACGAGTTTGAAGCTTTTAAGAAAAAAGTCATGAGTTTATATCCTAAACAATTGAAATTTGAAGAAAGCAAGCGATCAGCTTTGAAAGGATTCACAGTTCACCATACTATCAAACCACCAACAGATCAAAAGTTTGATCCTAAGACGTTTTTGATGACTGTTAAACAAAAAGCTATGGAAAAATTAAAGCCTCAGACAAAGGTAAGACTTGTATTTGATAGCAAGAATGGAACGAATTCTCCCATCTACAAATGTCGAGTCTATTATTGAAATGAAAAATTTTCAGTCAAAAACGATGATTATTTTAGCATCAACTGATTTAAATGAGTTGTGGACAGAAATGGCTGAAGGAATTTTAGAAAATATTGCAGTTTTTCAAATGAATGGATCTGGGTGAACATTTCACTCAATTGTGCGTCTTGATATTCACACAGTGAGATATAAGACCTTGAGAGGAGGTACTTATGTGAAATTACCAAAATATCTAGCAAGTAAAAAAGCCTTGATGAACATGAAGTTTAGAATTGAAAATAAAACTGATAATCAATGTTTTAAATGGTGCGTTACAAGGACGTTGAATCCTGCTACAGATCATCCTGAAAAGATTACAAAGCAATTAAAAGAACAAGCTGAAACATTAAACTTTAAAAATATAAGCTTTCCAGTGAAACTGAAAGATATAGATAAATTTGAGAAACAAAATCCCACTATTTCCTTAAATGTTTTAGGATATGATGATGAAAATAAGGTATATCCTTTGAGGATTTCTAATAAAAATGAAAAACTACATGAAGTAAATCTTCTACTGCTTGAAGGTAAGCATTATGTTTTAATATGCAACATGTCAAGACTTTTAACCAGTCAAAAGACTAAACATACAGAAAAAAGACATTTCTGCTTGAGGTGTCTTAATTCTTTTACAACTGAGGAGGTTTTAAAAAAACATAATGAATATTGCCAAAAGAATGGAGTGGTTAAGATAACTCTACCAAAAAAAGGGACAATTTTAGAATTGAATAATTTCAACCGATAAACTAAAGTCCCAATCGTAGTCTACGCAGACTTTGAATGCTTCACAAAACCAATTCAAAGTTGTCAACCTGATTTAGATAAATCGTTCACCGAGAAGTATCAAAAACATGAACCTTCTGGATTCTGCTATTATATACTTAAAAATGGTGAACCTGTTAAACATGTTCTTTATTCTCAGAGAGAAGATGGTGAAGTCATTACAGGGATTTTTATAGATCTACTTGAAAAAGACCTAGGCAGAATTTGGTTAATGGAACATAAACCTATGGTCATGACTGAAAATAATAAAATCGATTTTGAAAATGCAAAAACTTGCTATCTTTGCAAAAAAACATTTCCTTCTAACGATAAAAAGTGTAGAGATCATGATCATAAAACTGGAAAATATCGTGGAGCAACTGATAATAAATGTAATTTATTGTATCAAGAGCCACAACATATACTGGTGATTTTTCATAATCTTTCTGGCTATGACGCACATTTGTTCATTAAGAACTTGGGGAAGACGCCAGGAAGATTAAATTGTATACTTAAAACTGAAAAAAATTATATAAGCTTCTCAAAAAAGATTTATGATAAAGAGCAGGAAAAAAAATTTGAGATTCGATTTATTGACAGTTTTAGATTCTTACAATCTAGTCTTGAAAAATTGACGAAGAATCTAGAAAAAGAACAATTCACTCATCTTAAAAAAACATTTGATGAAGAGGCTTGTGAGTTGTTAAGACGAAAAGGAGTTTTTCCATATGACTGGTTTAACAGTCTGAGTAAATTTAATGACACTCAATTACCCCCTAAAGAGATGCTTTACTAAAAGTTGAACGACTCTGATATATCACCAGAAGACTTTAAACATGCTCAAAGGGTTTGGGATTGTTTCGATGAAAGATTTTCGTCATTATCATGATCTCTATCTTATGACAGACGTAGTTTTACTTGCGGATGTCTTTGATATTTTAGAAACGTTTGTTTAACAAATTATGAACTTGATCCTTGTTGGTATCATTCAGCGCCTGGACTAGCATGGGCTGCATGTTTAAAAAAGACTGAAGTTCAACTTGAATTATTGAGCGATCCAGACATGTTACTCATGATAGAGCAGGGAATACGTGGAGGAGTCTCTATGATTTCAACACGATATTCAAGAGCAAATAATAAGTATATGAAGGATTTTAATTCAAAAGAAAAATCAAAATTTATTCAATATCTTGATGCTCACAACTTGTATGGTTGGGCAATGAGTCAACCATTGCCAGTTAGTGACTTCAAGTGGATAAAAGAAAAAGATCTAGACAATTGGAAAGAATTAGGATGCATTCTTGAGGTTGATTTAAAGTATCCAAAAGAACTTCATGATCTTCATAATGATTATCCTCTTGCTCCAGAGAGGATTACTGTAAATAACGTGAAAAAACTTGTCCTTAATTTAGAGGACAAGAAAAAATATATATTACATTGTAAAAATTTAAAACAGTGTTTAGACCTTGGCTTAAAATTAACAAAAATTCATCGTGGGATCACCTTTAACGAAAAAGCATGGATGAAGCCTTACATTGACTTGAATACAAAACTAAGAACAGAATCCACCAACGATTTTGAGAAAGATTTCTTCAAACTGATAAACAATTCGGTATTTGGAAAAACTATGGAGAATAATCGCAACAGAGTTGATATAAGACTTAGAACAAGTGAAAAGTCTGCTGAAAAGCTTGTTTCAATGCCTAATTATGAACGAATAATAATCTTCAGTGAAGATCTTGTTGCAGTGCATATGCAAAAAACAAAAATCAACTTTAACAAGCCAATTTATCTTGGGATGTGTATTCTAGATTTGTCAAAGACTCTCATGTATGATTTTCATTATAACTACATCAAGAAAAAATATCAATCAAAAGCAAAGTTGTTGATGACTGATACTGACTCATTGATGTATGAAATACATACAGAAGACTTTTCAAAGATAGGAAAGGAGATGAAGAGGAACGAGATGATAGAAGGAGATGAAGAGAAGAAATGTAAAGGTGTAAAAAAAGGTGTTGTAAAAAATAATATTTTATTCGATGATTATAAAAATTGTCTTTTCAATGACAAAGAACAGCGAAGAACTATAAACGCAATCAGAAGCTGGCAACATGAAATATTCACAGAAACTGTCAATAAAATAGCTCTCTCTGCCAATGATGACAAACAAATCAGTCTTCCAGATCGAATAAATACACATGCATGGGGATATCTGAGCAAAAAATAGAAACACTCATGGAGCCTAAGGGAGATTAATATGAGGGAAATTAATATGGGGGTCAAATATTATTTCCCTTTGACCACTAGAATATACAGGAATCAAAGGGGCGGTCCTAGAACATACAGTTGGACACTACTATTTTGGCTTTTGGCCATGCTTTGGGGATGTTATTGGAGGCAATGCAATGATTAAACATGTTCATCAGCCATGTTAGAGCACCTTGACCAAAATGTTTTATCTGTTCAACAAGGATATCGTCTAAACGTGCTGCCTAATGATTTTTAGGGCCTTAATTGCAGTGATCATTTCAGTCATGGTGAAAGGCCGTGTATATGTGTAAGAGTCTGATGTGACCAGAGAGAGTTTTTTTCGTTTGGAATGGTGATGGTTTCCTCGGCTATTCACAAGGAGTTGATGACCGACCTGGTCAGCACTGACTAGAGACTTGGTTTCTGTTTTTGTGTAGTCGTTTCCAAGAAAGTGAATAGTTTTCCAGGCTCTCCTGCTACCGTGAGTCATGTCAGTGCTTTCTATAAGCTCTTGCCACTTTTTTCTCTTACCAAGGGCGATGGCATTTGTAAGCGCATTGCCACATTGGACGGTATTGGAACTGAAAGGGTCTGCATTGTTTAGTTCAACGCATTTGTTGTAGAGAGTTGTAGAATCCTTGTTGAGGCCTTGGGCAAAGCACGTTCGACAACCCCGAAGGATGTTGCGTTTTGCAGAGAATTTTGCACAGTCCACAAATGCATCGAATTTGCTAGGGATTGCTGGGATATCAACTACAGCTGAGTCCAGGTCATGGGTGAATCCCAGCCAATTCGCCTTCTTAAAATTGAACCATCACCTGAAAGGAATTTGACGAGGCGTGACAACTGCGTTAATCTTAAGACCAACTGGACAATGCTGAAAATTTGGGATTGGATCAAAGACAAGTTTTTCACTTCGGTTGGCGATCGATAGGGAAACGAAGGCAAGGTCCGGGTTATAACATTCATTCTACCATGTGCTATTGAATGAGTGAGGGAGTTTTGCATCGTGAACCGGAGAAATCTGATTTGCCTCAGCCCAGTTTTCCAGGAGCTTACCGTCGCTATTAATGTTGGCATAGCCCCATGTTGTACGGCGGCTGTTGAAATCCCTATGTACAAGTTTGTGTGTCCATTTGAGACTTCTGCAGATATAACAAACTGGGCATCATGTGGTTTGCATACAGAATGGATAGATATTCCAATGACGTTCATGGAAAGGACTTCAATATCATCCTTGTCGTGCACTAGTGTGCCACTAATGCACAGACCATTGCGTGTGAAGACTGTGCTACCATACTGATTGTGAGAACTTTAGACTGCAGTGAAAACGTTTGAAGCTGTTATGAAGGGCAGAATAATTCACATGTTACACATGATGCGATCCCTAAGGATGACAAACGATATGATTTGGGTTCAGCAGTAACAATTTTAAGCATGGGTTCTCATTGCTGAATCCAGATCCGTCTTCGCAGAAACTTAAGTCTGGTTGACAGGCCCAATTAACTGCCCGATAGTTAATTTCTTCCAAATGATGCACCTCATAAAAAATACACACAAATAAAGTATATGTGTCTTAATCTCATAGTTTTTATTCGTCATGATATCAGTTCAAAATAAAACATGATGGTACTCACCAAAGTACGAGAGTTCAAGATCTTCAAGCACTTCTCGACCAATTACAACACTCGCATAATACTCAATTATTAATTCTGTTCTCATAATATGCGCGGTAAAATGATCTACAATTCTTTTGAGTTGGATTAAGTATCCATGTAACTTATTTATAAGCATAAGACTGAAGTTTTTGTGCCTTAGTAACCGTTACTAGTAAAATTTACTCCATTATTTGAGCATGCAAGTTGTCACAAGATTCAATAAAAAAATTGAGACATTTTAAAATATACGTCTATCTAATTGACTGTTGATTGCTGTCTGATAGTGTTGCATTCATGCTTCGCCACGATTAGCTTGAATCTCGATGTGTGCGGTAAAAGGCTTGTGCGATTCAAGGCGGAAATTTGTCATTAATCAGACTCTCACAGCTACTGTTTTTAGTGTCAGAGGTTAGCAAATGTGTTTGATATGTCAACAATTCGGTATGGCAGGAATGGAACTCACTCATGAATATAGTTTAAGCCTAAACAACAAGCATGAGGAAGGTTACGTTAATACAGTGCAGCGCTTAGCCTGACAGAGCCTTACTCGGGCAAACCGTTCTGCTGTAAATTTTAACTGGCATGGAACTTGATACACGCCGCGAGATACCACTTTTTATTCCTGATCATTGGCAGAAGTGTGTTCAAAGCACAATGCCGGACAATGGGTTTACCTCGGCCTCAGGCACTTAAGGCGGAATAAGCCAGTTTCTCTTTCCTGATCGTTAATCCCGTTAACGACTTAACCCCAGCCTCAGGCACTTAAGGCGGAAAGAGAAGACTCTTTCTAAGACTGACTTTCAGTCCAAATGAGACGCTATTTATACCAATAAATCGTCATGTGACTTGGAAAATCCCATTTTCTTCAGGTGTTCTAATTGGTTACTGCTTGCGTAATTGTCTGGTGATTGACTGGTTTAAATGCCTCCAGGACCATCAGGTAAATTTTGGTACTTGGGTTTTCACCTGGTCGTGACCAGTCGTCATGTGATTTCGCTTATGTCTTGTGACCCATCTTGTGACTAGTCTTGTAACTTTGCTGACGTTTTAATGACGTTGTCTTTAGGATCAGCTCACTTAATAATGAGTTTTGATTGGTTGCAACCTCTTTTTAATTTGTCCTGGCTGTTTCAGGGTTGTGGACTTTTCAACAAGCCTGTTTTCTGTACGGTAATAAAGTTGTTGCAGGCAACTTGCCTGTACACACATGATGACCTTTTAGTCTGCTAAACCAAGGTTATGTGGAAGAAAGTTGGAAATATTTGCACATTGTCGGAAAGCTGCTAATTACCACACGAAAAGAGTGACGAGCTTTGTATATTGAACCGATTTAGTAATTTGTATGTTCTTTGAAATGTACTTGCAAATTAATAGTTTAAGCCCAAATATATTATTTGACATTACAATTTAAATAGTAATGTTACCTTACCTAGAAAAACCTGAACAACAGCTTGAAGCCAAGATTTCTCTGTCTTAGATGCTATCTATCTGTTCTGGATCGCAAAATTTGACAGTCCGCTCATCTCTGGTTGTCAGCCAAGATTTCTCTGTCTAAGATGCTATCTGTATGTAAAACCGTACTGAACCTATTATTCGAAATCTCTCGATTCGGAATAGTGTAGTTCAAAATCTTGACAGAAATGGAATCTTCATTGAATAACAAAGACTGTGATATGAAATATGTGTTGGTACGTGCTCTGGAAAGTTATTTAAAATTAGGAGGAAAAACAGGTTGGCAGCCGCTATCTGTCTGTCTCAGACGCTAACTTTATGTAAAAACTGTACTTAATATTTTGTGCGAAATCTCAAGTATCCGAATAGTGTAGTTCAAAATTTTAACAGAAATGGAATCTGCATGAAATTACAAAGACACTGATATAAAATATGTGTACGTACTTGGTCCTGAAAGCGGTTTGAAAACTCACTTTTTTCATGTTTCTGGGCTAAATATTCTGAACGGATTTGTTTAATTTTGTAACTTGTTTTGCACTGTAATGGTTTCATTTTCAGCCAACGTCTTCTGTACTGATCAGAGATGATTGGATGGTGGATTTTTTCCATCTGATCCTATCCTGTTTTTGAAAAATGATATCCGTATCCGATCCGAATACTGTTTAGGTTGAAATTATACTATCCGTATCCGAAAACTATCCGCAAGTGTATTGTGATGCAAAATATACATTTTTTGTTCTGTGTCTATTTTGCCTCATGAGGCAAAATAACTGCTGGAATCATATTGCCTTGAGCTGAACACGATTGGTGGAAGTAGTCACATGACAAGTTTGGAACGCATGTCCTGCTTAGTTGACCATGACATCTGTAACAGCTCAGTTCCTGCATGGATGATGGTTGTCATGGCTTCAGGACTGGCAAGGAGTTAGCGGCTTCTTGTTTGCATTAAGTAAACTGCAGGCTAAACCCTAACTCTAAACACTGAGCCACTAAACCTAAAACCAGACCCTAAACCTTGACCATAAGCCCTGATCCTAAACCCTAACCACTAACTCTTAAAACCCCATCCAATTGTCTCTGCGTGTTGTATTTGTCACATGACCACTTCAACCAACTGTGTTCAAATGAAGGCAAAATAGTCCCACCATAAGTTTTACCTCATGAAGCAGAATAAACACTACCCAGGTCCGTAACCAGGGGACATCAGGAGTGGTGAAGATTTTTCTGAGAGTGGCCCAAATTTTTTGAACTGCATCCAATAGTTTTAAACTATCTCCAATACATTTTTCAATGGGGGGCGAAAAATTCTCTAGCAGGGGGTTCGCCCTCCCCCTGGTTGCGGGCCTGACACTACCTGAATGCGTTCTACCACTTTGGGCCCTGTCATGCTTATAAACAGAAAGTGTGACATATCTTGCAAGCTTTAGCTTGAGATATCGCGTAACCTATGTAATTTTCTGAGTCAATTGCATTAAAAAGCAAGCTGAAGTTTCACCACAGTCCCGGCATCATGGGGACGCTTTGGGAGGCTTATTTCCTCCGAAACAAAGCTCCAAAACCCCCAAATTGAAATATGAAGCACTATAAAACAGTGATGTTTGTTCAAATTTCAGAATGTCAAGCCCCCTATAGGAGACGGTTCTGCTGCAAGACCAAGCTTTTCATTAGCCATTTCTTTGGTGACAACGGTTAGATATTAACACCATCCACGAGTTCACATTCATAATTTCATTTATTAATCCTACCCATTGTTGCACTTTAACGAAACCTAACTACCATAGCAATGCTAGTCTACAAACCAAACAGCATTCAAAACAATACACTGGCTTAAAATATGTCATTTATATTGAAATGACCCGCTAAAGTTCAATCTTATAAGTCAATGTCACGATACAACAATTTTGCATAACATGTTTAAGAAAGAAATAGGCTATCTGGCCTGTTATCATCCAACAACCAGTCAATCTAGGCTCATGTATAATGGGCATGAAAACTGCAAGGCCTGGTGTAGACTACAGACCACATTAAAAGAGCTGGAGTGCTCTAGCTAGTCTAGAGTCTAGACTACAGATCATAGTACGCCTGCACTAGCTAGCCTCACTCCAGGTACGCAGAAAAAACGTCCTTTGAGTTGTTGTCTCACACACACTGCCTAATCCCTAATGTATACTGAAAGACCCTATCTTGCCACACCAGGAACAGATTCATGCTGACAAACTTGGCGAGTTGGCGTGTTCAATTAGCAGATTTAAGAGGGAGAATGGAGTTACACTGCGGCACAGAGAGATCACACCGTACACAGACTCGAAGTCATGGCACAGAAGGCTGGAAAGATGCTTCTGAAGATAATAAACGAATGATTGTGCAATGTGCAACTTTTCCAAAAGTCTGATCCTCGAAATATCGATAAAAGCGTTTCGGATTTCCGGATCCATATCCGGTTCCCGTTTGAAAGCAGTTTTTGGATATCCTTATCTGGTTGCAAACTCCCTATCCTGCCGTATATCCAACCGGTAAACTGGATAGTGATCATCTCTGGTACTGATGGATTATTGAATCCCTTTCATTTACTGTAAAGAAAACTACTTTGTTTTTGCTGATTTGCTTTGCGAAGAAAATTGTTTCTCCGAACCTCGCATCCCCCGAAAAGTGCGACTGGGAAAAGAATGGCCAAATTCACCTTGGAAAAATGTCGTACGTCGTAACACCACAGTAACAGTTCGCGCCGCTGTGGAAAACCTGATGCATTTTACAAAATCTTAGTTGGGAAGAATTGCAGCACCCCCATGAATCACCGTCATGAGCTACCAATGACCTTATCTGTTGTCAATGAGCTGTGATACATTTGGGTTTTTGTATCGGTGCCACAGTAACTGAGTAGTAATTTAGTAAACAAGTGGGAAATCCAGAGGTAGAAGAGACTGCGAAATCAACATTTTCACTTACGCTAATCCTGGTACTTCCATTAATGAAGCCAGTTAAGCTGCTGAGCATGATGACGAGGCCGCCGTTTATATGTATACCAAGAGGAGGAATCCACTGTCTCCAAGATGAGGTTTTCAAAAGAGTTGAATTGAAGAATGGAACGCAAGATTTTTTACTGCACAAATTGCAATGGAAAAAAGTTACCTTTGATCAGATGGTGTAGAAAAAGTGCAAAGCTACACAGAAGTATTGTGAATTCTCAGATAAAAGTTAGAGAAATGAGGTAATCTTGAGGTTTGCTTTGAGTTTGAAAAGGGCAAATTCCATTTGTAGCTTTGTTTTCCAAAGGCACAGGTTTCTCTTAGCAATGACGGCAGTGGGAAAGAGCTTTTCACGTGTCAAGGTTGTTGCATAGTCAAACTAAGGTTGCAAAGTTGCATTCATCAGCCATGTGTTGACCTACATGTCAATTGCATGTCAAATTTAAAGGAACCATTCGCCATGTGAAAATAGAGAAAGCTTGCCAGTACATCCGTGGATGTGATCGTGAAGCCATGAAAAAGATTTTAAAACACAAACTACCACAGTTGCACTATGATGTGGAACAAATCAAGCAATTGAACTCTGAGGCCCTTGCTTGCAAGTGGCTACAGGGATGGATGTCTATATATTCGAAGGATGTTTTAAAGCAGATGAACTGAAATTTTGGAAGCTCAGATGACAATGTTTGGTTAGCACTACAGAAAATCAAAGCAGACCAACATCAAGCCTCGCCTTCCAACACAACTCTGCAGGTCATAATGACAGACTTACCAACATTGATGTTTTTCAGTGTGGCAAGCATCAGGGGATGCTATAGCATTTGCAAAGAGGATATAAATGTACATTGATGCTACCAGCAGCGCTCTGCTAAGACAATCGCACTGCTATGTGTATGAACTGGTAATTCGTTGTTGTTTGGAAAGAATCTTGCCTCTGGCTGTAGCCATGCTACGTGGGCGTGCGATATTCTTTCCATTGCCCACTTAACATAAGATTTGGCACTCACATAAAAACAAGCAAGGTTCATAAGGTTTTATCCTCGTCTTGTAAAGTATTGTGCGATGGTAACATGGTGCTAATAAACACCATTGTTACCATGATATTTAAAGAGTCCCTTGAAGTTGAAAGATATTTCTGAAAGTGCTGGGAGAAGTACATGGCAAAAGGGAGGCTTCATTCATCTTAGAACCTTTTTTTCATCTATGTACAAGCCATTGATGAAATCGGTAAAGAAACTTATAAGAAGCATGTAAGTGTAGTTGGAACTGTTTGATCAATAAAATGACTGTTAATGACAACCTTTGTTTGCACCTGCCATCTTTATCTTTTTGTGGCTCTTATTATTATTATTGCCTTAGCTACACCTGAATCTTGTTAGCCATAGAAATACGTGCCAAATGCCAAGTAGGGGATGTAACATATATTACACAAGCTAAAAAGGTGGTAGTTTCAATATACAATAGCAGAAAATGTTGCAGGTTCAACAAGCATTGATTCAGATTTGGAATGCACATTATTGGATTGATGCTACTTTGCGACATAGCATGTTTAACTCAGATCTTTTTTCACCTGACGATCCTGATAAACACAATGTGTGAGCAAAGAGCGAGAACTAGTTTTGAGTATTGAAAAGGCATTATTATTGAAGAAGAACATGTGCAGGCTGAAAATATCAAGGTATGTTTTTATGCTAGATGTAGAGTTATTGCAACCCTAATGGCATACATCTAAAAGTTGATTTTACACCTTTGTAGGATGAAGATCAGGTAGAAGATGGCTTTGTGTGCAAAATCAGTTGTCTCCAAAGACTTTGCAAAAGTATTTTTGGATGCCAAAGTTTTTGTTCAACAATCCTCTCAACCAACAGATAATAAGTAGAGATAGACCGATATATTAGCCAGGCCGATATTTGGGTTTCACCGATATATCCATATGTAAGTAGGTGTTGACAAAATGCTGTTACATTCCTCACACATCCAGACAACTTGTGCAAGAAAGCACAATGAACCAAGTCAATGCAGTTATCTTGCAGCAATGCTAGCAGGTGCGTTTTCATAAACAAGCAGACAAGAGGAACCATGAAGCTCACGTCGGCCGTCACAGCCAAAACAAAAGCATCACCATTAATCAGATAAATTAAAAGTTATAGCCAAATATTGAAATTGCTGCAATTTGAAAAAATTTAGCTCATAAATCCCGATTTGTGAAGTTTTTAAAAAAAGTAAGGCAGAGAATACATAATATTTTTGCTAATGAAGCAAAAATCATGATTTAAAAATTTTGGAAATATCAGTTATCGGTCCATGAATGGCTGATATATCGGCGTCGGTATTGGCCCCCAAAAAGCCATATCAGTTGATCTCTAATAATTAATAATTGCTATGCTCCTCAATTCACTGAACATCTCATCCAGCACTATATGCTGGAAACATTCTTAAGATTTGTTTTGGCTTATAATATTAATAGTACCTATTGCTCACTACTCACATCACTTGGGCATGCGTGCTCTTTCACAGTTATCCGGAATTACTCAAAACCATCATGGCAATGTCGATTTAGACTAAACACAGTTGAGATAAGAATTGCCCTAACCTTTAAATTTAAGTGATTAAGGCTTTTAGCATAGAGTCATTCAAGTAACTCGAAGTCATTTTTGCAGTGGTTAATATCCTGTATACTACTGAAAAGATTATGCTGGCAACTGAACTGTTCATTTTGCTAAAGATCATGATATTGGAAAAAAGGTAGGTTTGCAAAACTTGATTAATGCACCTACGTAAATGGTATGCGCTGGAATTGTTATGTAAGAACATTAGCATTGTGTATATTGGCAATAATGTATGCTGTGGCTAAGTTGCAATTAGATCCATACGATTTTTTCGGGTTACATAGGGACAGGGAGGCAAACAGACTGTTCGAGGCAAACAGAGTGACGTTCACCTCCAGGATTTCACAGACATTGACGTCAATTTGATTCCTAGGCTCGCAATTTTGTAAAGCTGGATAATGGTGCCAATGTGATGATACCAATATTACTGTAGTTGTGCAATAGGTAGATATGTCATAGGTCATCACAGTACGAATGAACTAATGTATCTTTATAGAACTAAATACCCTACTCTTTAGTCCTCAAATAACCTTGTGTTGTTTTTCATGTGTCACTAGACATTTACTGGATTACTGTTTACTGCTGAACTTTTTTATAAGGCATTGGCTATAGAACCGCCTGTGGTTCTTCATATTTGAAACATTGAACTGCCACAGGTGTAACATGACAGTAATGCAGATGTAAACGCTACCACTACATTATCATGACAGAGCTGCATGAGTGACAAAGTCAGTGTTTTATTCAAGCCACGTCATGCGAGGCAGTTAAGTAGCCACTTCCTTTCTATAATCTGTTGTATCTATTTCTGCCTATTCAACCTCTCATTTGGTGATGCTTTGTGCTTGATGGGACCTACATGCAACTGTGGTACTCTACTATGCTATGGTCCGTGGGTTATTTAATTAAATCTTCATGATCTTTGTGGATAAAAATTATTTTGCCATTGCTTTGGTTTGAAAATTTTATGTCTACTGCATTGCTCTCTGCCTTACAGCCCTTTCATATTGTTGCTTACTTCTCTCACCTGTTTGCATGATTCACCTGCTCATCTGTACATGCCTCAACTCTTCACCCATTGCTTGCCTACCATCATCTGTTTTGTGAGAATGATTGTTGCGTATATTATTTAACATTTATGTTTCTGTAATATATGTTGCTGTTGTCATTTATTTGTTGCCATTTCTGGATCTTGAAAATATGTGATTCGTACTCCTCTGTGTTATGATGCTAATGATTCCTATGATTATTCCCATTCACCCTGTCCCTATTACCAATGTATGGCTGAGGTGACTTCCTGTTTTTGATTTGGTTTGTGCATTTTTTGAGGTTACACAGGATGACATGCATACATAGTTCCGTAAAGCTTTTGCTGTCTTGACTTTAAAAGTGACTTGTGTTACTAGCTTTCATGAAAAGCTATGTATTAGACTGAACATTTTTTTACTGCTGTTGCAAGTTCATCATATTTCTTATAAGTTTTAAGTACATGCTATGCTATCTAATTTTGAAACAAAAATTTTATATTTTACGTTGTGAATTAGATTAAACTACCATGAACATTTTTGTCCCATTCTGTATAGGTAGTGTCTGAATGACTGTATGGTGTATCTGGTTTTTGCTTTCGAAGGACTTAAACAACGTATCTGACTTTGTGCCACATATAACGCTGAGTTTGTGACATTACAAGAACAGTGAACCTGGTCAAATGGAAAGTGTCTATTCCTGCTGTGCGAAGGGTTGTGGGTTCAGTTCTCAACATCACTGCTTTGGCTTTGCTAAGAGAGATGCCACTGTTGATGTTAAGATCAGATTATAAGTTTTCACCATCTTTTTTTGGGAGTGCATTTGACATACTTATGTTAAAAAGTTTCGAAAACCAGACATGGGTTTAGATTTAGGTTTTGGATTAGGGTTTAGGGTTAGGATAAGGTTTAAGGTTACTATACAGTTAGGGTTTACGATTTGGGGTTGGCATTAGGCTTGAGATTAGATATTTTGTTTGATATAGTGTTAGTCCTTAAAAAGTGAAAACCGGATATGGTTGTTTAGGCACTGCCTTCCGTTTACAGAAATTAGGCATCAAAACTTTCCTTTTGAACCATTTGCTCAGGATTTGGACCTAGTTTCAGACCTTGAAAAATTTTGCAATATCAATCTAAATCTTCTATGTATGTTTCAACTTAACACTTTTGATACTGGAAGATATAGTGCTACATCTTAAGCATGTTGTCCACTGTTTTCGTAGTTGTAAATTTACGTTTTTGCTACCCAAAATTCTCGGAAACATAAATTAAGTTTTTTTTTTGTTTCTGGAAAAGGTTAAAATGTGGTCCTAGACTGAGTTTAAGTAACATTAGGTCTTGGAATGAAAATCCAAACTCTCTGTGGTTCGGAAGCTGTTTTAAAAGCATTGCGCTTTTGAGTTGCTCCACCTATGTGGGACCAGGGTCCTGCAGCAGTGACTGATTTTGTGCAATATAAGTGCTTTGATACGCTGCTAAATGCTAGGAAAGTATGAAAGAATGTATAAGAAACATTTCTGTAAGTATATTTAAGCATGTTGATGAAGTTTAATTGCTTAATGCCAGTGTTAGCTGCATTTATTGTCTTAAAAAAAGTGAAACTTTTGTAATAAAAATGGCTTCGGTAGGCCCAGACTTGTTGCAGTGGTATGTAGGCTAAAATGTTTTGGTAATGATTTGATACGTTGGCAATTGATTAGTGTAAAGGCAACAAAACGTTTGCCAGGTTTACTGTTTTAGCCTATACCTGGAAAACACCTAGCAGTATCTACCTTCTGAGATTTGAATTTCTCACCAAAGCTGTGCGGCAACAATGGCTATCGCTGCAAGGAAGCCACCCTGTATTGAAAGTGTTAAACTGACAATGCATTGTCGGTTTAACACGAACCTCTACAGAATGAGATTGGCTGATGACAAAAACTATGTGTGCAGTGAAATCCAATCAGCCAGCCATATACTTGATCACTATACTGTGCTGGCCCCAATAAGCAACATCACCAATACCACCAATGAGGATCTGATTAAATGCCTTTGCAATTCTTCCTTTTAGATCGAACCACAACAGGCCTAGCACCTATCAGCTGTGTACATGAAAAAAGAATAAAAACGTATGCTTCAAAGCTCTTGTTTATTAAAAATATAGCAACCCTGTTCACTTACTCATGCTTTTTGTAAGTTTTATAACAAATGCTGTGTGTAGATCAAATGTGTTGCACAACTGTTCTTTAATGTAAAGCTGAGATAGCAGTTGGATTAACTTGTTGAAAGATCAAATTGTATCCTTGGGTCATTCTTCACTTTTATTCAGCTGTCACTCACTGGGCTTGTAGCAGACAGCATATTAATTTGAGTTGTTTTTCAATTACAAGTTTTAAATAATATTTTTCTTTGCATATTGAGAAACACAAATATTGCCAACTGTTTAGTCTTCCAATTTAAATGGAACATTCGCAATACCAAAAACTGTTGTGTGATGGAATGTTATTGTTTTGCCATAATGGCCTTAAAGAGGTGAATGTTTGTATTGTTGTCACTAGTGTAAATTGCATCATGTTTGCATATTCCATAAGTTCAACATGTTTACATATATTTGCAATGTGACAACTCGGTAAAATAGGTGCAGCCCAGTTACAGAAGTTTCAAGCAATGTGGAGCATATCACAACACTGTAGCATCATCATAGACTGTCAAATTGGGAAGATATATAGTCACCCAATGAGTAAAGCAACACTGCACAAAGGGGACAACGAAACTTGCAGGAAGAACAAACATTCTGAAGGAAACAGCCATGCATTATATTAAAGGCAAGTGGTGGGCAGCAATACTGGTATGGTGAGTAGAGGTAGACTGATATATCGGCCTGACCGATATTTGGGTTCTACCAATATATCGGTATCGGACTCAGTAAGTGTTGACAAAACACTGTTATATTCCTCATACATGCAGACAACTTGCACAAGAAAGCACAGCAAACCAAGTCAAGACAGTTATCTTGCTGCAACGCTAGCAGGTGCGTTTTTATAAACAAGTAGACAAGATGAACCACGGAGCATGTGTCAGTCGTCGCACCCGAAACAAAAGCATCATCATTAATCAGATTAATTTGAAAATCATAGCAAAATGTTGAAATTGTTTTAATTAAAAAAACTGTAGGTCATAAATTCTGATTTTTGAAGTTTTTGAAACAAGTAAGGCAAAGAATACATAATATTTTTGCTAATGAAGCAAAAATCAAAATTAAAAAATTTGAGAAATGTCGGCTATCAGTCCATGAATGGCCGATATGTTGGTATTGGCCCCAAAAAGCAATACTGGTTGATCCCTTGTGTTGAGTACACTAAGAGCAATTAAAATCAAATCAAACTTACCCACAGGCCAATATAATGCCAGTGTTCCTTCTGACCACAGCCAGAGACAGGTGCTGGTGGAGTCATTGTCACTCCCTGGGGTCACCAGAAATATCAATAAGTTTCTTTGCAAGTCCACAAAAAAGGTGGCAGTGGACTCACCATACACACCAGTGGTTTCAATTGCGACTGATTAAAAGTGGTAATTGCTTTGGAGCTCGTTGTATTTTTAGCGTTTTGCAGCCTCAGGCTTAGCTGCTATGATGCTCACCTGTCTGGACTGTCTTTGTGATGGCACCAAGCAAAAGTGTCCACAACTGTTGCTAGGCTTAGACCTCTGCACTAGGGGCCCAAAGTCAATCCATGAGGCCTCCTGCCATTTACATATTATCAGTAGTTTCTAAGACCGTAGTGCTATATAGTTTCTAAGACCATAGGGCTATATAAAGACCATAGTGCTATATAGACCATAGTGCTATATAAGTGTAAGACCATAGTGCTATATAGTCACTAAACTTATTTAGTACTACTGTGGGCTTATTATGAACCATTTCCCAAATTCTCTTAAACACTTTGACCAAAGCAGATTTTTGTCTAAATGGAAAAAAATCCTTAAGTTATGCATCGCAAATAAAATGTCATGACAAAAGTTCAATGTATACCTGTCTGGTTTTTTTTCGGCCATAGACTGAAATGGTTTTGAAATGACCAAAAAAAATTCAAGTCATTTTGGTCAGAATGTCTGAAAACATAGACTAAAAAGCACTGTTATGGCAAGTTTTAATGCAACTGTGAGATAAATGACTGAAATGTTTTAGTGACCAAAATTTCTTAGCAAAAACTGATCGAAATATCTCGGCAAAAAAAAGCAGATTCCAGGCTGAAACCAGCTGGTGTTTTGTTGAGGGGCAAAATGTTTGTAATTTGTTGTACCCAACAAATAAACATGTTTTTCAAATTTTTAGTGGAACAATTGCCCAGTTGTTCCTCATGGTTGCAGGCCTGATAGTTTTAGTGATTTCCACATATTTGTTCAGAAAAAAATACTTTGCTCACCCTTTCAAATACATTGATTCCTGCTCGGCTATGACTCCATGTGAAGAACATTGTGGATGCACACGTGTAAACTATAGCACACAAACAAAAAATGTCAAGTGCATAAACAGTCAATTTTGCAAGGGAGGCTTGCGTTAGATTTGCCTAATTTAATCTCAACATTTGTAAACTTTGTTTACCAATGGTGCTCTGTCATAAATATGTAAATTTCTTAGATAAACAACTCGTATTTCAGCTGTTGTACGTGGATACATGAGTGGATTTGGGTTGGGCATGTATTGAAAATTTGAAATGCATTACCTTTGACAAGAAGTCACATTCTGAAGGATTAAAGATGTAAGCAAACCATGAAGTTGCCTAATGCTCTGCTAGTTCGTAAATCATGGTACTATAACATATAGTTGAAGCAACCTTTGCCTTTCAATGGTATTTCTAGAACATAATTGGCAGAATTTTCATGCATTGGCTATGACTTACCTTGGAAAGTTCTTACCTTTGTAATGTTGCTAGAGTGATTGACATTATTTTCAGAGGTTTCAGTCCATACCAAAAGAGTCCTAGCTTGTCTTGAATAGAATTTCTGAGTGTTTATGACAAGATCTTATGCATGACATAAATTTTTGTGTTACTACCAGAATTCATGTGATCTACATGCTGTTTTAAGCACTGTCACAGCTGCTAGCTGTAAAAATGTTGAAAAAGGGATCATTGCTATAACTCCACTGAATTCACCATATTCAAAAAATTATATCCCATTTCAACAATTCTGTTCAGAATTTTTCTGCAGAAGCATGACGTTCTGACATTTCTTGCATTGCTAAAAATGCAGCCAAGTCATTCACCTAGTTTGCAAAAGATAGTAAATCAATTTAGAAGGCAAAGTGTACTAGGTACTTGATCATTTAAAAGGTCAGAAGTTCGTAGAATTCAGTAACATTTTTAATTAATTTTGGTTTGTTTCTTTGTTCTTTATCAGGCTTAGATCCAAACTAGCTTTCTCATTCTAGACCAGTTTGTTTGAACATTTCACCAGTTTAAAAGTGGTAGGCTACAATAGTTATGGTCTAAGAATAAAATATTAAGTGACATAACTGGTTTATGAGGCTCTGGGACGGTCAGCCTTTTATCTTTGAAAAAATTTTAGTAATGTCATTGTAACTAGCCACAGTTCGTGTGTTTTTCTTTACTTGTTTTCAAGTGCCAACATTTCGCCTGTGACATATTTGTCTTACATTGACAGGACTGATGATGCGTTGGAAAACGTGAAACTAGTTTCCCCGTCAATAAACTGTGACTGATTTACTTGCCGCCATCTTTGTGGCTTTTAACTATGAAAAATAGATACACTTGCAAGTTGTAATCGTCGCAGAAGAATTGGTGGTGCAATGCCTGCCAGAATCGACAATAGCCTGGTGACTTTGATCTTAGTAAACTAAATGTAGTTTGAGCTAATGTACTGAAAGCATTCAAATCCTAACTGCAATGGTATGGACTTTTGGCACCTTTAACCACTCCGTAAATGTGATTTCATAGTCAAGTTTAGTGCCAATGAAGGACAGGTTGTCAGTATGTAGGCTACTTTTACTACAGTGAAAACCTAAACTAGGCTGCACAAACCTTCCGATTGGGCTGCGGGTTAAACATAGCTGTTATACACTTCGGATTTAAAATTTTTTAAACTATTTTGGTGATTTCTTTCTAACAATCCATGCTGTAAATGAAATTTTACACATATGCGAATTTTTTTAGGATTAAAGTGATGGTGCTGGCAAAAATGGATTTTAATATCATTATTGTTATTGTTGATAAATGAGATTAGTGTAACTCAGGTAAGTATTTCACTGGACACATCACAAATTTCGCACTTTTTATAGCACCTTCATTGACATCATCTTAGGTCAGGGGTCGGGAACCTTTTTGGCTAAGGGAGCCATGAAACCCACATATTTTTAATTGTATTTCCGTGAGAGCCATGTAATATTTTTCAACACTTAATGCAACTAACTTACGTGTGCATTTTTAAGCAAAATCAATAATGTTAAACAATGGTAA
>JGI24021J15306_10002304_pt1 | contig 20410 bp, 8 predicted proteins | sample Ectturendosymbi1_FD_15306 | JGI IMG/M metagenome (IMG submission 15306)
AGTGACAGGGGTTAATTCGCATTCTATTCTTTCATAGGAGAGAGCACAAATTGTCAGTAGCATCATAGCCACTGAATCGTAAATCTCGTTTTGGTAATCTAATCCATTGATAGGTGTCTTTGCACTAAGCCAATGCAGTAATGCCCGTGATTGGTTTAGGTGTTAAGCCTGGAATGCCCCAGATCTCAACTGATGATGAATCTAGTGATTCTGCTCCTTATATACACGTGAGGTGCGACACCACGGTCACGTGACAAATTTCGAGTAGTACACAGTGCAATAATGACACAAGTGGTCAATCGCAATTTGCGAAAATTTCGAATCGATATTTGAATACAATATTTGTATGCTTTTCGTTATCAATTCTATTTTCAATTTGAAATTATTTTTCAATGTAATGGTTTCCATATCGTTTTAAGTTATTCTCTTCAAAAGGTAACTCATAATAATGTGCGAAATACAAATGCATCAGATAGGCACACATAACAATATTTTCGAGGGTTAAAGTCTTTATTCGTTGTTTTAATGTTCGACTTCGTTTGGCTTGGCGTGAATTCGTCAGTAAACTTCAGAGTCGCTTTCTTCAGTTATCGAAGTCTTCTTTTCGTAGTTATTTGCGGATCATTAGACGTTCTATGCTGAAGAGCCAAGACGAACTCAACACTAGCCAACAATCAGAAAAAATTGAGAATGATTGTGAATCCTGATATGGATGGCTATGCTGAAGCTCTAGTCCAAATCATTGGAAAATACTCTGAAAAACGCAAAAAAGCAACAACCTACTGAAAAGCCAAAGAATATTGAAACAGTTTGTAAGTTGTATAAGGGACCAAATTAGGCTCCCTAGAATTGAAAATCAGGTCCCTAGAATCAGAGAAAATCAACATCAGCTCCCTAGAATAAGAGAAAATCAAATCCCTAGACTCAGAGAAATCGGGTCCCGGTAGGACCATACCAAGTACCTAATATTTTCCTCAAAAAAAAACTGATTAAAACCAAAATATAAACTAAGTGGGATTCCGGTTTTTACATTTACCTTGCCAGTTGGAGCAATTCGCCTCTCCGTCCCCCGTGAGTTACACCACTGCATGCACTACTTTGAAAGGCAAGAATCTGTATGATATTTGTCATTCCGAACAATATCAAAAACAAATTTGATTCCACGAAAGTTCACAGAAGAGAGGAAAAACTCAGAAATTCATCTCACAAGCACGTGGATGACAGATCGGATCAGAAAGTTTCCAGGTGATAAGAAACTGTATTACACCAACAATTTGCACTATCCGGTTTAATTAACCAAGTTAAAGTGTAAAAGATGAGGTCCATCAGCCACCTTTGAAATAACAACTTCCCACACGCTAAATTGTTTATTGGTCGCTATAGCGGCCGGTACGTTTTTGGTAATATCTCACCAGCCGCTATAGCTCGAGAGCTGTTCAAACCCTCTACAGATGCGGCAAGTCTTCTAGTTTCGATTAAAAAAATTTTTGATTTGGGTTAGCGGTTCTCCTTGGAGGAGCTCCCAAATTAGGACTGTTTTTGAATTTTTGACCAATTTTGACTGGCCCTGGACGCCAATTCAATGAGCCAAAATTTTGGCTCAAACTCTTTTTGGAAACTCCATAATCTCCCGCGTCGATAGAGCCCTTGATTGACCTTCTAGCATGTCTGGAACAAACGTTATGGCCCAAAAAACACATTTTACCCCCAAATCAGAAAATTGCAGAAAATGCATTGAGTCTTCCACTGGCGCCATTTCGATTTTCAATACCTCGCCCCTAGTGCATGGTAGTGAGCTATTCCAACCCTCGAAAGACTCATAAAGCCTTGTAGNTTGCACTGAAAAAAATCTTTTGAGATTAGGGTTCGGGGTTTTCAGTGGGTGTCGTTAGAAAAAGGGTAGGTTTGGCTTTTTTGGTTGTTCTATTATGACGTCATCACCCGGACAATGAGCCGAAATTGTGGCTCAAACTTTGGTTGTATTCTAGGCTGGAATATGAAGCTGTAGAGGCCTAGATCGACTTCCTAGCTTTTCTGGTGCCCAGGTTAGGGACAGAAGACCCCAAATCATTGAGGACATGGCTGAGTAATTTTAGGGGATTTCCCTAATTAATTTCTGCCTATTTTGCCACAATTTTCGAACCAGAAATGCTAGAAATGTCCATCAAACCCTCTAAAGACTCGCATTGTAGCCTAGCATCCAAGAAAACTTTGAGTCACAAAACCCGATGGATTGTTCAACTCCCAGAATATGACGTCATCATCCAAATGTAAACAAATATGCATAAACATCCTCTCAATATGTAAACATCAACAAAAAACCTGTGATCACAAGCTGAAAATGTTTCTTTTTCAAGTCTAAACTACTAGTCTTCACGAGTCTTTAGAGCAGGGTTTATTAACCTGGGGTGCTGAAATCAATTTCAGGAGGTGCTGGGGAAGGTCACATATGTGGCGGTGAAAGGTAAAAGGAATGCGTTTGCCTTTACTCTATTCTTATAGTAACCTGGTGCTAGCCAATGGCAGTGGGTGCTGAACTGCTTAAGTGTGACCAAATGGGGTGTTGTGGTAGAAAAAGGTTAAGAAACGCTGCTTTAGAGGGTTTGAACGGCTCTCTAGCTCATTCTGACTGCGAGTTAGATTAGCGTTTGTGGGAGCAAAATTGCGAGTTAGATTATCCCCCCAGATTAGCGTTTGTGGGAGAAAATTTTGACCATTTTTTGTTTTTTGAGCCATAATTTTCGATCCAGATATGCTAGCAAGTCAATCAAGGGCTCTAAAGACTCGTTTTCGAATCAAGAATCCAAAAAACATTGAGCGAATAAAATTTCGCATTGGCCTGGGGCCCAGGGCCAGGAAAAGTTGGCCTAAAATTGCCCAAAAATGCTCTCACTGTGACGTAACACACAAAGAACCCAAAATCCAAGCCGAAAAACTTTTTTTTTGATCTCACGTCGAAGACTTGCCGAGTCCATAGAGGATTCGATCAACTCCTTAGTTCTATTGGTCGGCAAGTTATGACTGGCCAAAGTTTGGGCCACTATAGTGGCTTTGCGGTACTTAAAGGGTACATCATTAAGATTCGTAATTGCTCTCTTTGCGAACCTTGGTGATCTTGATGAGATTTGGTAATTGGGTATCAGTGACTGGCTTTCGATATTTTATAAATCTTAATTATTAGCATCCGCTGACATTTCACATTTCGTAATTGTTGCGTGACATTCCACCCTGAATTTACGCCCTCAAAATGCTGCGCCCGGGGGAAGATGTCTCCCCTTCCCCCTGGCAGCGCCACTGTCTTCAAGACAGATTTACAAGTTTGCTTCAAATTATGCGTACAGCCAAACATGCTGAAGTCGAAACTAGCTACAAAAACTGTCATACTGACATATACTTGAAAACAAAAACCGTAGTTACACATGCAGCAAAATGTTGAACCCAGTGCAATATTTTTCTATGAATTCAGCTCAGTCATAAGCAGCTTTCCGGTAGCAGTAGCCAATGCTTCGAAGCACCAACTGCTTCAAGTTTGTCGCTGATTCCGAGTTTTTACCGAACTAACGTGGAACATATCGATCAGGTCAAAAGCATCCTGAGCTAAATTTTTCCTAATGCTGCTAGCTTACCGCAAACAAATCATCCAAAATCAGCGCAAAATAGTGAGAAGAGCAATTACTATCAACGTGTGCTGGCCAAAGAGCTCTTGCGAACTTTCTCCTTTGGCCAACACTAATGCTAAGGTAGCGAATAGCGGTGAAAAGGTGGTAGCTCGATCAATGCTGTATCAGCCCAATCCTGGGACCACCCAAATGCTTACAAGGGACCTCCTCATGGTTATTTATAAAAAAAGTTATGCTACATCTCGGGGCCGAATGGCCTTCAAAACAAAATGTCCTAATTGCAGACACAACTTTGGCAGAACTAGGCCCGTATCCAGGTTTTAAGGTGTGGGGGGCAAAGTGCATTTTTAGGGGGAAAGATTTTCATTTTTATCATATGTTTAAAAAAAATTTTCTGAACACAACAAAATTTGAGGGGACATAAAAAAGATTTGGGAGTAACTGCCTCCGAATGCCCCACCGTGTCTGCAGGCCTGGGCAGAACCATCACCAGCAAGTCTTCCACTGGGGGCCTTCATGTTTGTTCAGGGGTCTAAACATTCTGAAAATTCATATTTAATTCACAACATGAATAGCATTTGCAGATTGTGCAAATTAATTATAAGTATTTTCCCCCCAAATACCCACAATAGGCTCGTAGTTTCCAGCGAATATCTTTTGAACGAGCTTAGCAAAAGGAATTGGGTCGTAAATCATTGTCATTTAATTGACGGAGATTTTTAGACATGTCGTAAAAACATGCAAATGCAAAAAAAATTGAAGGAAAGCAGAATCAATCCTATTGTTCAGTTATCAAAACATTATTACCGAAGGAGCAAACATGAGACCGGTCCAAGTATGTGCGCCCCGATAAACGTTTTCTTTCATTTGCGCGCCAATTGATAAACTTTACCATTAGCTTAAGTGAAATATGCTTATAAAGCGTGCTCATTGTTTTTTACTGGCCGAAATACACATGCATAAACCTTGCTGATGTCTATAGACTGTCAATCTCCTGGTGGATGGCACACGTTTAGATTAACATTTTGTATCTCAAATCGCCTATAAATGTTAGCAAATATAGACTAAGGCCTACGTGGACGCAACGGTTAACATTCATAATCCACCCACTGCACTACTCTGTTTTGAACAACCCCCAAAATAGACACTTCTTAACTGCTCAATTAACTCCATCTGGCTGTCTGAGCAGCAGGCTACGCAAATGTGTAACTTTGGTCGTAAGCAGCAAAGGTATGTTGCTGCTATGCAGTACAAAATAAGAGAAGACCACCTGGTCTGGACATAGTNGCCTATATTTTTTTTACAACAATCACTACACAAAATACCTTGATCAAGTGGAAGTGTGACTTCTGGACGTACAGAACTGGGCATGTAGGCAGGGTCGGATAAATGAACGCGAGGCCCATCAGGGGAAAGTAGGCTCGTAACCAGCTTGGGATACCAGGTGGGGCAAAGAGTTTTCTGAGAGAGGCCCAAATTTTTTAAACTATGTCCAACACATTTTTCCAGAGGGGGCAAAAAAATTTTAGAGGGGCTTCGCCTCTCCTAGTTACAGGCCTGGGGCAAAGCTGTGACCGCGAGGCCCCCGACACGCTTAGCCCAAGTGCGCAGTTCGCTCCTTTGCCTGCAGAGGTAGGTTGCGAAACTTGCTAGGAAATCGTATTCTTCGTCTTTATTGCATAACAATAAAACGGCAATAAATCTCCAAATGTTCACTTCAAGTTACGGTAGTAGGCGTTTGGGCGCATGTGACCAGGGCTCCCACTGAGGGGTTTTCTACACAGATCTGTTTTTTTAGTCGACCTGTGCATCTACGTTTAATTATAAAAAATCGCGTTAAATCTGTGTTTTTTGAAGTGAAAAACTCATCAGCAACTTTAATGTGTTCAATAATGTACAGATAACTTTACATTACAGTGCTATTACATGCGCACATCAGGTGAGAAAGTATGCATATCGGATGAAGCACAACGTGTTCAATTGCCTTCATATTCTCATATAAGATCAATGTCAGTGTTATATGCAGTGGTGTGTTTAAAGGGAAGGCAAGCGAGGCATTTGCCTCTGGCCCCCCTTTCCAACTGTAATGTGTAAATACCTTGCTTGCAAAGGGGCCCAAAGTAACTGTAATGCATCTAAGCACTTTTATTTCAAAGGGCCACATAACTTCACTGATTTCGAGTGCTTCATATTTCAATTTGGGGGATTGAAACTTTCTCTGGGGGCTAAGTGGATAGGGGACTGAATTTTGGGCCCCCTGTGACAACGTGGGCTCACCCCAATTGGGGGTATGGAGTGTGGCGGATACGGCTCTGAGCTCGCTACCGCATCCGTTATTTTTATCAAAAAGGAGCGGGGCTCCCGTTATTGCTACTGGCAAATTACCTTGCTCGCTATTTTAGTAGCTCGCTGCTGCCCAGCTCTGTCCTTAGCAACGTAGGCCTACTTCTAACGTCTCGTTGCAAGCGCTTGTTGAGTTCGCGTTGCAACCTCAACATGATACTGGAACATTGTAAAGACTGAGATATTCCGCCTAAAAGGACACCGCAAAATGTATTCATTGTATTACTGTGTATTTGTATTTTGCATTTTAGTTGCAACCCACACTAAGGATGAGAGTGACCTATACTACTGCAAAAATAATTTGCATTAACATTTAATAAGGATTCGAAGGCCATGCTTGCGATTCAAACGGATAAAAACACTACATTGAAAAACGATTTCGGATTTCTCGAAGTATGGAATGTGACCATTAGAGTCGCTATGAGAATATTAGATGGTCTTAAATTGGGAACAACGATTTCGAACTTCGGCTAAACGTTAAGTATGAACACCAGAGTCGCATTTAAGATCATCTTATCTGAGGTCATGTGACTTAAGGTTGTCATGAATGGAAAAGCCCCCTTTTAAGATTATCTTAAGTTTAGATATCCCTTTGCTTTTATCCAATGAAAATGCATGACAAAAATGATAAATACTTGGGCAGTCAATGCAGAAGCTCAGTTGAGCAGTGGGCATTCCAAGCTTAACACCTAGTACAGCAATGGGTATTCCAAGCTAGCAGTGGATATTCCAAGCTGTAATAGTCCAAGTGGGTATTCCAATGCACTAGACTACCGAAAGAGATTTATAGCCTAGTGGCTTGTTTTGCCCCTGATGCTCTATGATAATCCAGGTCACTCTCTCCTCCATTCCAAATGATTGCGGCAACCCTTAACTCGCCTTATAACCCCTATATATGTCATTGCAAAGTATCTATTATGCATGTGAAAGTAACTACGCATCGTTTAAAGTTATATTCATAAAACCATGAGTGAATAGAATTCTTTTGTGATAAACTGAGCGGGTCGAGTGTAACGGGCGGGTCTGATTTTCTTCATTGTAATTTCGGGCGCGCCTTGGCCAATCCGATTATTAACTAGTGCTCTTGGGGGATTGACCTAAAATGCAGACACCCTCACGTGTCTGTAACACGCTGCAGAAACTATGCGCTGCGGCTTCACACGTGCTGCGGTTACAAACACTATTTTTATTGAATTCAGTACAAATTTTGAATGAACTGCTCTGCAGGAACTGTCCTGATAAGATTCACTACTGCAGTCATTGTAATTTGAAAAGTTCTGTGTTAGTTCTCTTTGCAGTTACTGCAAATTATTAATTTCAAAACACCGGCTTCAGGCACTGGTTTTGAAAATACTGGCTTTTTGCCGGCCTCTGCTAAATCAGCAGTTAAGCACGACCAGGCTGGTGAAATACCAGCCATCTGGCAACCCTACATGTACGAGGTCATGCTAAATAATCCATAGTCATCAATAGCTTTTTGTACTTCTGCTAAATTTGCTTTCACTGATTTGCACTTGTCATCAAGTTTCCTTTTTATGGTTGACCTTAATGGTGGAATAGTATTAACTATGACATTTGGCACCAATTTAAATGCAAGTACTAACAAGTGATTGGAAGCCTTTTCCTTCGATTGCATGCAGTGGTCTAATGTCATGCACAACAAAATCACGTGCATCAACACACAACTTTTCTTTTAGTTGAGCAGAGATCTTACATTTAGGTTGAAAAAATCAACCAAGCTTCTGTTGCTGCAAAGAGCTTGATGATGATGATTGCATTGGTATGCTTTTGTTAATTTTAGCCTTGCATCTTTTGCTATGCTGCTGTAAATGAGTCGTTCTACTTTCTTGCCAAATCACATTTTATCAGTGAATTGCATGACACACATTTCACATGTCTTGTATAATATTGACTTTCACTGTCTTTGGAAGGTACAAGATGAAATTGATCCCATACCGCGCTTCTAGCATGTTTATTTTTTGAAAAATAACTTTGTCACTTTTATCAAGCGCTTGTATCATTGAAGAATCCATTACACTAATTGGTGTTGGCCAATCTCAACCAACAACTGACTGAACACACACAGACACATTAGACAGCTTTTGGAATGCTGGTTTCTTGCTTGGTGCAAAAATGACACCAACGTTACTTACGTGCCCGACAAGACAATAGATATAGGCGCTAAGTCGGTGCGACTCAAGTCACGACTGCGATGTGAACTGCGAAACAACCATGCGTAGTACATTACAGAACAGCATAAATGACATCATCCAGCATTAGATCTCTCAAGTTATCAAAAACATTTCGCTGGAAAAATCAAAATCTGAAAAAATTGAAGTGTTCAAAACGTTTTGGATCATTCAGATCCGGATCCGGCTCGAGAAAAAATGATATCCAATCCGGTTCCGGATCCAAACAATTCTCATAATCCTTCCGGATCGGACTCGAAAAATCCAGATCCTGAACAACACTGACTGACACGGGATTGCTATGACGAATTGAACTGAAGAGTTTAACCTAAAAACCTCGGATCCGACAAATCATGCGAGCGAAATCGTGACAACCCTTCTCACAGTTCCTGTACTTCGCTGATACGAGTAGCCTGTTAACATTTGCGCTCTCAACACTCAACGATACCTCGCAACAGTGCAGTACGGATTTTTGGACCTTTATATGCCTATGGCAGTGGTGCCACTGCTAGTGTTTTTCCATTAGATCTAGTGTGTTTTCATTTCATCTAGTGTTCTGGTGTTTTTTTATGGCTATCTACTAGAGTAGATAATCTAGTAGTAGTGTTTTTTTATGAGTGAGCTGAATGTAATTAATCGCACAGTTTTGTGTAATTGCGACTGTAATTGAGACCTTTTGATTGAAAGCAATTGTAATTTGCTAAAAATTCTTCCTAATTAAATCTTATATTAAGACAATAAATTAATTTGAATAAAATGTTATTGTTTGAATTAAAAACAGCTGCAAAGTCACTTGGTCATCTGTTGAAAGTTTCAGTGACCTGTACAAACAAACAAATACCAGCGTTGCTGCTATCTCCTGTTTTCTTTGTCTGGTTTCTAATAAGTTTGCACAGCGTCTATGGTTGGCATTGCAACGCATTTTCTAGGCATTTTCAATATGTGTGTTAGTTTGTTTTTGTAATCTACTCTAGTGTTTTTTGTGAATCTTCTAGTGTTTTTTTATCATGAAATTTAGTACTTTTCTGTAACAGAATTTCTTATAGAATTTTTCATCAATCGTAGATGATGCTTGTGAGGAATAACGTTCGTGGTTTGTAAAGAAAATTTGGTATGGTTAGATGTCACAAATGGTGCCCTGTGAAAGGCAGAGCTCCGTAAGTAAATAGTGGAGCTTGGTTGCGGAGGTTTGGTGACGTAACAAGAGTCGCTAAAACCGATATTTTGCATTGAGCAATGAGAGCTAAGCAGTAGTAAAAATAATTGTACTGCAGAAGGTGATATTACACTACGGTAAAAAATGTCTATTTTGAAGTTTGATAATTTTTGGTTATCTGAGTTTCACAACAACAGTTGGGGGACAAAAAAATATGTTTCAACGGTTGTGAATGTATTAAATTTTTAAACATTGCAAACTTCCACGCATTCCATGTTTGGGGGAAACGCATATTAAGTTGCAAAGATACAACATTTTTCCTTCACTTTTTTTTCTTTTTTTGCTTTTGCAACAACTTTTTTCCACTCCAGTTACGTCATCAAACCTCCGCAACCAAGCTCCGTTATTTACAGAGCTCTGCCTTTTACAGGGCACCGTCTATAATATAATCTTTTCAAATGAATTGTAATGATGCCTTTGGTCTCTCAGTGTTAGTGTTACTTTATAATATATCCAATATGATGAGCGTGAGTAACTGTGATGATGATAAAATATTTTGGCATGTTTTTACAATCATACCATGAAGGTCGTTTTATGCATTCTAATTCTTACCTGATGCAAGAAAAATTGTCCTGCTTGGACGCAGCTAGTGATCGCTACCCTACCTAGGGCCATTTTTTATGGAAGTGGCTATAGTTAAATCTGCTGCATGTGATATGGTTCAAATAAAATGCTGAGTTTGTCAGTTTGACGGCACTGTCATGCCGTGCAAATAGTTTTCGGATCAGCTCTCACCATGGCGCATTTCGGTTTGGTAGTAGTTTTTGTTCAGATTCATGGTTTAGGTGTAGGGGATAGGTTTTGATTTAGGGTTGAGGTTAAAGATTAGGGTTACGTAATTTTAGGTATATAGGGGATAGGTGTAGCTTTAGGATTTGGTTTAGCGGTTAGGCTTAGTATGTTTTTAACAAGTGTACTGCAGTCTATTGCAAACTTGTCATGCGTTACTATTTACTGTGACATTACAGGTGGCGGATCAATAAAAATAATCGTTCTCTGAAGACTGATGGATCTATGCCACTGCCTTTTTTATGACCTAAAAAACTTGACAATACAACTTTAATTTTCAGAAAATATAACTTTATATGACCAAACAAAAATTTCTGAGCTCTGGGTTTTTTTTCGTCATTTTTTGGTAATAGACCAAAATGTTTTTGAAATGACTGAAAAAAATTAAGTCATTTTGGTCAGAATGTCTAAAAATATAGGCTGAATGAATTATTGCTGCTGAGTTTTAATACAACTGAGACAAATGACCAAACTATCTCAGTAACCAAAATCTCTCAGTGAAGAAAAACCCAAACTGAGCTAGAACATACAACTACTGTACAGGTCATTCTACGTCAATTGTCCCAGCCAGTCAACCCACCATCTCAGATTTTCCTCAAATTTCATAAGCAGATAAAACTTCTCATGCTGATTCCAAAAAACTAAATTTTTTTGAAATAGGTTAAGGTTTCGCGAAGTTATGGACCATACAAATCGACTACTTTTTGTGGTCAATGAAGGATAACGACTAGCAAGAAAATCAACTAACTTTAAATCATTCTCACTGTGATCATTTATCTGTTGCAAAAACTTGACAAAAAGTTCTCAAGTATTTTTTCTTGACTTGTGAAGAAAAATGTAAAAAAATCCATGTGCTTACCCTAATTTTGGCTTTAAGAAAATGTGTGGTCATCAAAATCACTCATGTATGACAAATTTTGAATGATGAAAAGTCGATGAGCACACATGCTATCGCCATATGCAATACATCATTTGAAAGCTCTCATTAAGGAGATTGTAGTGTCAAAATATCCTTATTGCTTGTTTTATACATTATCTCCAAAGGGATTTCAGAGGATTTCCCAAACTTTTTTGCCTTTTTTGGCCATGACTTTTGAACCAAAAATGTCAGAAAGCCAATCAAACCCTCTAAAGACTCATACTACAACCTGGTTTCCAATAAAATTTCGAGTCAAAAAATTGGCTCTTGGCATTGGCGCCCAGGGCCTGATAATCTTTTTGAAGTAGGCATAAACTTCTCCCATCATGATGTCACTAACAAAAAAACAAAATTCCAAAACTTTCCAATTTTTGTTTTCAAATTGAAACTACAAGACTTTCCACATCTTTTTGAGTGTTTGACGAGCTCTCCTGCTCAATTGGTAGGTGAGTTATGGCCTTTAGCTAATATGGCCAAGGTTACTTTTACCGGCCTTGATTTTTCATCAAAATTTAGGTTTTTGAACCATAATTTTAGATCCAGAAATGCTAAAAAGCTGATCAAGGGCTCTAATGACCTGAATTATAGCCTAGTCTCCAATAAAACTTTGAGCCGAAAAATTGGGTCATGGTTTAATGCCCAAGGCCAGGTGACCTCAGCCAAAATGCGTGAACCTACCCACATTATGACATCACCCAAAAAAATATCAAAGCCTTAACTTTTCCAATTTCAGAAAAAATATGAACTACAAGACTTACCGGATCTTCAGAGGGTTTGAACAGCTTGTTTACTCAATTGGCTAGTGAGTTATGGTTGTGCAAAGTTCAGCAAACATGTGGTGCATGTGTGACTAAAAGGGTTTAAGTGTAATTACATTGAAATCTAGGCAAAAACTTTGTGGGACATTTATTAAAAAGAATCATGATAAGCAATGAGGATATCTTGAGACTAAAATCTCTTCAGTGAGAGCTTTCAGATGATGTATTACACATGGCAATAGCATGTGTGCTCATTGAGTTATTACCATTCAAAATTTACGTCGCACATGAGTGATTTTGATGACTACCCATTTTCTTCACCCAAAATTGGGGTAAGCACATGGATTTATTGAAACTTTTCATCACAAGTGAAAATAAGGTACTTGAGATGACCTTTTGTCAAGTTTCTACAACAATTAAATGATTACAGTGAGAATGATTTAGTTTTAAAGTTAATCATGATTTTCTTACTAGTCGTTATGCTTCAGTGACCAGAAAAAGTAGTCATTTTGTATGGTCCATAACTTCATGAAACTTTACCAATTTCAAAAAACTTTAGTCTTTTGAAATCAGCATAAGAAGTTCTACCTACTTATGAGATTTGAGGAAAATCTGAGATGGTGGGTTGACTTTTCCATTTTTTGCTTCATTTGACATAGAATGACCCATACAAAAAAGCATCATCAGCAAAAATAGACATAAGAGATGGTAGCCCATGGTTTGTTGAAAGAAGTTGCTGCAGAACCACCCATCTTATTTCAAAACTTACTCCACCACCTCTCATGACGTGGTTCGAACAAAGTGGACCGTGGTCAGTTTGTCACTCAAGTGGCGTCTTGGTAGCGAAGCAGATACATTTCAGATCTTATGTGCTAATGGTTTTCGGTTCGCCTCTCACCTAAGTGGTGACATACGTTTTTGTAGTAGTGACTGGTAGTGGTTACACATCTCAATTCATGAGACTAGGCTAGTTTTCCTTTATTTTTTTAAAACTTTCCAAACTTTTGCTTTAGGGATTAGCATTTAGGTTAGCGTTTCATTAGCTTAGCATTAGGTTAGTGTTAGGGCTACAGTTAAGTTTTAGGTTTACCTTTGCTTATGCATTTACTATGTTTCTGCCAAGCCTATTGCATTCTCATTGTGTGTTTCTATCACGTTACAAGAGGTGGCCAAATAGGTTTCAAGGTCAAAGATCCACGAGCGGTTTTTGTTCAAACCTCACCAAAATAAACTGCTCAAAACATGAGCAGAACATATAGTTTGGTTTAAGCAAATTGAAAGCATATATGGGCATTGGTTTGTTTTTTTTGGGGCAGCAAGAACATGCATTTTAGGCAGTGCATTACATTTCATCCAAATAACGAATCTAGTGAAGAATACCACATGACGTCACAGTGACATCATGCTTAATTGATGACATCACATGCCAAATTCCGTGGCGATAGCATCCCGGGAAAAGAAGATATCATCATCAGATAATCAACGGAAATGACCATTCTATAAACCGAGAGCAAAACTTACACGCCATACTGCACTTAAAGCATATTGTTTTTTTGCTGGTGCAGATCAACCATTTAAAGTGTAAAAAAGCATGAAGCAGAAGGATTTCACAACAAAACTGCTAGAAAGAGTTGGTTTCATAATGCTTGTGTTAGAAACAGACCTATACTGCACAGAATAGTTCAGCTTTTCCACAACAACTAAAAACAACAGCTATGGGTATGACATTCAAACAATGGCCTATAATCATATTCCCCATAATCCACTGTGCTATGCTTACAGCTGACTAGAGCAAACAGACTATGTCGGGGGACATCAGAGATGATCACAGAACAAGAGTGCCAGAGTGGACTTCTGGTTTTTGCATTTTATGCTGGAGCAGGAGCCGAAGTCAAAGATTCATGTTTTACCAAGAGTTGGTTCCGGAAGCAACACTAAGGCCTGTCCAAGATCCAACCAAAAGTTTTAAAAGAGCTATTAAAATTTCAGTACCGATTGATATTCCACCGTATTCTGGCGTTCAAATCATATGAAATGAACTGCATTTGATTGCATATCATGTAAGCTGCATTGATTGCTAGCGAAATTATTTTCAAAGTAAATTAGCACTTGCAACTAAAAGCAAATATTAAAATCATCTCACAAACCATGGCCCAGGATAAACAATTTGCATTTTTTCTTGCATGATATTATCCCTTATTAGCACCTAGACTGATTGGCTCTCACAAGAATTTTTTCCAGAGAGGAGAATAGTGGATTTTTCTAGTGGGTGGCAAAAGGATTTTTTCTAGGGGGGCAGTGGTGGTAAAATTTAAATTTATCAACTTGAAAGTAAGAGAAAAAAATTTATACTGAAAAGTTTATAAGAAAACATTAAATTTCAAAATCCATGTGGGGGCTTGCCTCACCTGCACCCTCTTTTAACACCCATGGCCTGATTGCTGGACGTAAACCTTTGCAGTTTTGTTTTGATCAAAGTCTGCTTTCCACACGCTCAAAAGTGCGATGAAATAGCATGACATTTATCTAATTGAAAGCATTCCATTTCTCAGTAAAAGTGGTTTGTGTCCTGCTGATTGGTCTGCTGTTTATTTGGTGTCAATTAAATGAATAGGTAAAGAAGCAACTTCGTATTTAAGAAAATGTATGTCATTTTTCAATGATAGATATATGATGCAAGTCTGTTTAAGCGTGACCCAACATATCAAAATGTTGTTGTGCATTTCAAGGTGTCAGGACGCTAGCGAATATGGGAATTCGACCTGACAAATGTACTGAACAGCTTTGGGCTAGATTGTTTACTTTGAATTTTGTTGATATCAATGACCGATGTGAAACTCTAAAATATATAAACACACAGTCAAAATAAGGAGGAAAAGGGTTACGCCTGAAAAATACCAAGAAAAACAACAAAGAAATGTCGAATCAGTGTTGTTCAATTCAGGGACATGCAGAGGTCTGATGATGCCCGAGACAAAGACTTGAGTGTATGCCTCCCTAACAAATTCTAGCATTGAGAAATACAGGCAGAGCAAAACTACCTGCCCAGACCTTTGCCACATGCAAAAGGATTATGCCACAAAAACGTGTGAGTATTAAGAAGTGAGAATTAAGAAGAGAAAAAAATTGAACAAGTCTTGTACCACGTTACACAACAATAGCAAGTTTGGTTGGTGATATTCTTCACTAGAACCCAAATAACTTGGTACACATATGTTTTGCCAAAATTTGCAAGGTGCCCAAGTGGGTTCGGTTTGCAGAATGCAGCTTAGACCTAGCACCATAGTAGTTTCACCTGATATTTTGAGATTGTTGCAATGGTTTCCTTATTGAATTAGGTTGAAAATATGCAAAATATGACTTTGTGACCTAACATGAAAACTATGAATTTTATGACTTGATAACTTTAGTTATAGACATCATAGGCATGCAGTTTTTGTTTTAAAATTTGTTTCACAGCTTCTTGAAGCACAAAAAATATGACTTGCCCTACTGAATGGCCCTACTCGTGATCGCCTCAGAAGTTGTGAGGAAGTGGAACGTAGCACTACGTTGTAGCGTCATAGGCTATGCGATGCTCAAGATAGTTGATTAATGAGCAAAGTAACATTGCACAGGAGGAAAACAAAACGTGTATGCAGAAAGCATGAAACATTGGATGGCATTGGCAATAGCTATGCATTGAAGTAATGGCAAGTGGGTGGCAGTAATACTGTGCAGTTGTGCTAGCAGCGTTCCTTCTGACACAGCCAGGGACAAGTGCTCACTCCTTGGAGTCACCAGACATACCAACAAACTTATTTGTGAGGCAGCTCAAAAAAGGGACGGGGAATTTGCCATACACACCAGTGGTTTTGATTGCAACTGGTTAAAAGTGGCAATTGTTAAGGAAGTGATCACTTTTGCTGGTTTAGGCCAAGGGTTCCATTTCTGATTTAAGAAATCCATCAGAATCTTTGACCAATGTCCTACTGTTGCAACCACTCTGCTGGCATAGCGCTGTTCACCACGAACGGAATGTGCGCGAAGAGAAACACTATATATGCATGCCACGAACAAGCAATAATAGAGTGATTACGGCTTGTGATCTCTATTGTTGCTTGCTGCCTCAGTGCAAAGCTTTGCGCACTTGCCGCTCAGGTTTTCCGATCGCAACACTACCAGTACATATTGTCATTTTGATTAAGGGTTGATTGCTGCAGTGCACCAGAACCACTGTTTTACATTTTCAGATATTTTTGCTGTTTTAGTGAAAGGGCTTACATTCACTGTCATTAGTCTTTCATTTTCATCACGCTTAGTAGAGAAGAGAAATGGCCTATTTCAAAATGGACTCATGCAGCCTAGGGTATAGGAAAGAATTTTTAAAGANAAATTTGAACGAATCCAAGCTTAAAATTTTGGCAGTATCTATTTTGCCTCATAAGTCAAAAGCACTGCTGGAGCTATTTTGGCTATTTTGCTTAAAGTTTATCTGAACTTGATGGGTTGAAGTGGTTACATGGCAAGATAGAAATGCACGAACTGCTTAGTTGACTGTGACATCTGTAACAGCTCATTCCAATAGATGTGTTTTGTCATGGTTTCAGTGCTGGCAAGTTGTTAGTGGCTTCTTGTCTGCATTGCATGAACTGCAGGTTAAGTTAACCCTTATGGGTCATTCCATGTCTGATACACCCTTCAGAGATTAAACCCGGAAAGATTAAACATGCGTACATTAGTGGTCATGCAACAGGTGGAACTAAATGCAATTTAAGACATCATAGTTATTAACATCAGTCTTCAAGTAGTGTTGTAACTATGCTAATATGATTGTGACAATCACACAGTAACCTGAAAACTATACTTTAACACTTGGTGTCCTGCCGCTTTCAGGGATTTTCGCGCCAAACCAACCTGATCGCACATGACTTTGCACGCGTATAACTCAGGCACTGAAAGCGGTAGAGAGCTGTTCAAAGGCTCAAAAGATGCGGCAAGTCTTCTAGTCTGCACTCGAAAAAATTTTTTTTGGTTGGGGGTTGCAGATTTTTTGTGAGTTATGTCATAAGTAGAGGACTTTTAGGCCACCTTGGCCCACTTCACGTGGCCCTGGGCTTAAACCATTAGATGGTAGTATTTCGCTGAAGTTTTTATTAGAAACTAGGCTACAATCCGAGTCTTTTGATACTTTGGATGACCTGCTGGGATTTCGGGTTCAAAAGTTATGATCTAAAGCAATGGTGCACAACCTGTGGCTGTACAGCCACATGCATGCGGCCGTCCACATGTAAATTTAAATATAAGATTTGGCGGCCGTGCTTGTGTATATTGAAGCAAAACAAACGCAAGGCAAGAAAATCAGTCAACATAATGCATAACAATCTGGATGGTGATGTTTTTTTAAATAAATTCATTGAAACGTTTGATATTTTATTATACTTTTAGGCACAAATAAATGACATATACCGGATAAAATCTATTCATTAGTTAAACGTATCTCATAAATATGACTTGAAGTCATTGGTGGCCGTACTTCATATGAATAAAAGTTATGCGGCTGGCAATAGCAAAAGGTTGTACACCCCAGATCTAAAGTAATAAAAATATTTGACTAATTAGGTAATTAATTAATTTGTTTATTTTAGATTATAACTTTTGAACCAGAAATGCTAGAAAGTTGATAAAGGCTGAAAAGACTCAGACTGGAGCCTAGTTTCCAATAAAAACTTCAGCGAAATACTTCGGCCTAGCGGTTGGGCCTTAGGCCAGGTAACACGACCCAAAAATCACTTCACTTATGATGTCACTCACAAAAAATCCCCAACCCTCAACAAAAAATTTTTTTCGAGTGTAGACTAAAGACTGTCTGATCTGTTACAGCCCTTGAACAGCTCTCTAGCACAATCGGCCGAGGAGCAATGGCGTTGGTGAGGCAACTGAAAACTGCTGATTTTAGGCCAAAATCTTGGTACGATATATTCATAGACCGGCTCTCAAAGTGTTAATGAGTTCTGGAACTATGCATGATGGTGCTGCAAACTTCAGAAAAGAAGAGCAGATTTGTCGGCACAATATCGAACCCTAGCTGAAGTATGTTGTCACAGCGCTCACATTACATTTTAAAGGACAACAAGCATATATGACAACTAGTTCTGTAATTGCAGGTAAGCAATCACATGTCACTACACTGCTTTACTATAAACTGAGCTTACATCCTATCCATGTAAAGTCAAATTTATGCTAGTGACATGACAGGTTGTTCACGAATGCAAAACAGTGTTCTGAAACATTCAGTTGCTTCACACCACAACTAAGAACTTTATGCCGAGTGAAAATCTTGGATAGATGACACACAAAAAGCTTTACCATCAATTGTATCCAAACTTGTGTCTATGCCATGAAGGTCAAAGCAGATTTCGTGCGATTTATCCTGTCCACTACTATTGAAACTTGGTGTGTGCATTTGTGACTGCACATTGCTAGAGGTGTAGTGCCAAGTTCTGCTTTTAAACTAAAAGTGTGGTGCCTGTATGACAACGCTGTCACATTTGCTGATGTTTGGTCCTTTCCAGTTCACAGTTAGTTCATCACTCATCTTTTGATTCGTTCTTGTTAGTAGAAGTTTTAGACCCACTGCTGACTTCATGAATTTTTAATAGCACACTGTTGATGCTCTCCATTATAGACTCCAGTGGATAGTTGCGCAGTATGTGGGTTGTATGTTCCAGAACATGCTCTGCTCCCAAATAAAGATCAGACCTCGTGAACACACTTTGATACACATCTTTGTCAGATGTACAATCACTAAGAGAATTTTGGCATCCATAGATGTTGACACACAAATTTCTGACCCCTTGTCAATGGTCTGGCACTACACATATTAGAACATGTCTAATGGTTGCATTTATACAACAACGACTGTCGGTCTACACCAGGAATATTGTTAGCACTCTTATGATGGGGTTAATAATACCCAACACACATTACTTTGATTGGTGTGGCATGGGCATAAGGTTAAACACTGTCAGAGTTAAATACTGAATGTCAGAGCGAACACCACAAACAGGGCAGCAGTGAAGTAACGAACCTGAGCTTTTGTAGCCTCTTCTTGATCACATTGCAAGTAAATTGCTATTGAGTTTCAGTTTTATCAAATCCAGCATGTCTTCCGGCCAACTGACAAATAGGCTACTTGGCATGACCGCTGCAACAACGCAGCATCAGTGCATGCTGCTATTGTGATCTGTATTGTGAAAGAGTATGCTTTGAGTAGAATGGCTCCACCTTTGGTAACCTATCATGATGAGGGTGTGTGCTTTGAATCAAATAGCTCAACTTCTGAAAGCTGAGTAATGTGACATGTACTCAAAGTTGATTCGTGCGAGCGCAAGTTTTTTATTAACTACTNAAAAATTTACAAAATTTGTAATGTTGCTNGCTGCTGTGAAAAATTTCCTGTGAGCATGTCAGATTTCCCTGGAATGACATCCCCATATTCTCCACTTTTTCTTGGCCTAGGTTTGATTTCTGATAAAGCCTGAATGTTTCTGGTATTTTTGTGGCAATGTGAACATAGAACAAAATCCTAAAGGTTATATGACATCAAAACTAAGCAACACGAAGTGTCTTTCATCTGAATTGCATCCAAAATTTCTAGTCTTCTCAATAACATTTTTATGTTTAGCGGTCGACACAAACTTCACCATGGAAACATCAATCTCACGTAATTTATGGGGCACCTGACAAGATAACCTCTGTTTTTTCGGTGCTCCGGCGTTTTTTCTGTTTTAGCGAGTATAGCTAGCGCAGTTAATTCAGTACCGCCAAATAAATCTATCTATCTATCTATGTTGCTTGCATGAAGGTAATGGACAGTGGCCAGAACATGCCCTGCGCTTACCAAAATTCTATTTGAAAAGCAGCTAAAAATCCCCACTCCATAGATAAAGTAGATACTGTAATAAGGGGTTGATTTTAACATGATATTTGAAAGAGTACCACAGTAAGTCATTCCAGGGCATGGTTTGGTTGTCATAAGAAGGCAGACACTGTACCCCTGAGCTATTCAAATGTTGCTAGTCAGCAGTGTATTTTATATCTAGTATAAATTAACAATGCTCCACCACTACTTTTGTACATCTTGCTTTCTGCTTAATACAGACCTATGAATGATAAATCATTTGTGTGATTTACAGTTGTGAAGGTGCTGGTGGAGAACGATATAAGCTGGTTTCCAATTAGTTTTTTTCTGTTCAAACAAGAAGTACATGTCACATTAATTTTTACACAAACAGTATGCAAAACATTAGGCTATTCATTAACACTTTGGCGTCTGGGTGGTTTTGGTGATTTTCGCAAAAAAACAACAGCAGTTTTCGGTTGCCTTACCAACGCCCTAGCTCCTCGGTTGATTGCGCTAGAGAGCTGTTCAACGGCTCAAATGGATCGACCAGTCTAGTAGATTGCACTTGAAAAAAAATTTTTGCCTGGGGGTGCGGGTTTTTTGTGAGGGACGTCATAAGTGGAGGACTTTTGGGCCACCTTGGCCCACTTTGCCTGGCCCTGGGCGCCAACCGTTAGGTGGTAGTATTTCG
>JGI24021J15306_10002305_pt1 | contig 20408 bp, 13 predicted proteins | sample Ectturendosymbi1_FD_15306 | JGI IMG/M metagenome (IMG submission 15306)
GCAAGGATCTGGGCGTGGCAGAGAAAGTATAAACCCAGCTAAAATGAAACTCTGCCCAGGTTGTCATAACCCTTTCGCATCTAGCAAGCTCTATAAATTGTTTGCAGCGTTTTTTTGCATGTAGATCAGGGGTGTGCAACAGGCGGCCCGCCAAGCCATTTTGTGTGGCCCTTGCCAACACTCCGATTTTTACCCAACATGCATGAAAATTCTAATGTACATGAAAAAAACTAGTGTACATGAAAAAACTAAATTTCTCGTTTGGCCTAGCTAGATGTCTGAAGTTAGTTATATGGCCCACCGACAAAAACTGTTGCACACGCCTGATGTAGGTGTTGGTTGGGAACTCTTGGAATCAGATCTGCAGAGATGCAGCGTTCGAAACTCATTGTTCACCAGAAGTGGTCTGTGGGAAATGACACGCTGTTCCTGCAAAACGAAAGAACACCAGCAGCAACAAGAAAACCAAATCACAAATACACAAACAAAACAAAATCATAAACACACAAACAAAACAATCGAAACCTAGGCAAGCAAACACAACCTAGATGTGTAAAGAATGTCAAAAATGGGAGTATGTACAATAGAATTAAGAAAAGTGGGAATATGTTCGAAGTAGAGTGTGCAATTTGAAAAGGAAGTGGGCTACAGTTGACATAAAGAATTTGAGCAAGGTACCTTATGTGCCTGAAAATTGTCCTAATGTACCTCTGTTGCATTGTGTACACAGAATCGTAAGCGTTCTGCAGAATACTATCTCCAACCGACCACCTTTCAAGGGCTGCTGTCGGAATGTTCACACTTTTGTTGCATTTTGATGTTTATTAAGCGTACCTCCCACATTTCTCTTCGGGAAATTGTGTTTGTTTTTGACACAACAAATATTTTTAAAAGTTCAACAAGTTCCTTTAACGAGTGAGGTGAGCTCCAGAATAATTGCTAAGTTGTTGACAAACGCACCCAACGCTTCAGTAAGCCTCGGTGGTATCGGGAACATTTTTGCGTTTTTGGGCAAGTTATACCAACGGTGCACGAAAGCTGTCGAGTTATGCACAAAGGGCTTTGGAGCCGGAGCCAAAAATATTTTGATGGTGGAACCGGTGTCAAGCGAAATTTCTGACCTCTGCGATATTTCGTTCCTTTCCCATACCTTTTTGCACTAGAAACCCTACTTGAAGATTTAGATTTATCATTTCAATTTCTACACGTAGCGCCTGGAGCAGCATAAATGAATAAATGACAGATATCTTGTGTATAGCACTAGCATGATTATGCAATTACTGTTTGTGACATCAACAATGGTATTTGGGTACACGACGATTCGTCCGATTGTTTGCATTTATCGTTATTCTGCTACAGGGCCGGATTTAGCTGATGCGAGGCCCTAGGCTAATCCCCTTGTGAGGCCCCTCTCCCACTGGTACGAGGAAAAAATGGAACAGAGTTAATCAGTTTGGGGAAAGCCGAAGATAACGATACTGACGCTCTAAAACTACAATCAATAAAAACTTCTAAATCATTACCAGAGTGCCCCACGATCACTGCACTTGTTGGTGCCTTCGACTCAAAAGGGTTCAGTGACACGGAATTGCTGAAATCGTACTTGGATGGCGGGAACAGGATTATTAATTTTTGCAGACAAATCAACCGAAAATGTCTTGGTCAAATATTTGAAAAAACACAAGGCCTACATTTTTTATGTTTCATGTCTGTTTTGTCTTATCTGTTCTTGAAAAACCAAACATATTCCACATATGTTTGGCGGCGCAAAGTCGTTAAAGCACAACGTGAAGACCACTTTGCGATTTAGCGGCGATTCTAGAATTTCAAAAGTGGAGGGACACTTCGGGGCCAAAGAAAAAGTTGGGGGCCAACGTAAATGTCTGTCTTGCATTGGCATTTTTTATGTTAACCGAAAGAACTTGAACGTGAATTCGAGGCACATCTAGGAGGCCAGCTAATGGTCCACCCAGGCCTCCCTTAATAGAATCGCCCGTGTTGCGACTCGCTTACCGCGGCTGAAAAATCTCACAGGAACAAGCAAAACAAGTCAAGTACAACGCACCCAAATGGTTGCAACTGCTAGGTTCACGATTCACGTGTTAGTTACTTTTTCAGACTGCTAATACAATCGAACGCAACGAAACTGTCGCGCGAAAGGATGTGAGATTTAAACCAGAACGGTCGCCACAACTTCTTTCGCCTAATTCACATATACAATCGGTACGATTCAGCAAACACAGGACACAACCAAAGTGCTTTGAGTATACCAACATAATAGTCGACATGCCGCTTGACCAACGGTCATATTGAGATTTATTGCAACTCGTTGGAAGACCCCGGCGTTATCAACACGGAATCTGATTAGTCAGCTCTGACCAACCCATGTGGATTACTGAGCCAAACGTTATTTCACTACTTAACCCAGCGCCGCACATTGAATGACATATTTATGAGAGCCGCACATTGAATGGCTTACTTTGATCTTAGCAAACTGAATTTAGCTAGCTAATGTACTGAAAGCGTCCGAATCCTAACTGCCATGGTAAACGACGTAATAAAGAGGCACTGAGGACCAACTGCATCAAAAATTTCGAATTCATGATTATCAAAATAAGGACAGGTTGTGAGTATGTAAGATACTTTTACCACAGCGAAAACATAAACTGGGCCTAAAAAACTTTGACTGGGCCACATACTGGCTGCGGGTTGGACATAGTTGAATTAAGTGAATAAAAAATTTCATCAATAGTAATTAATACAAACTTTTGACGAATATTCATCGAACTGATCATATACTGCAGTATATGATCTTTTCAATTACCGCGGCAATTGAATCTATGCGTACCAGAGGTTGCTGGAGGCCCCCTTGGATCTTGAGGCCCTAGGCTTAAGCCTGCATAGCATCTGGTAAATCATGCCCTGCTCTGCTGTCTTGGTTTCAGGGGAGTAATTAGTCTTGAAGTTTTCAGACCGTTGCGGAATAGGATACAGGCAGTCAGGCACACTATTTGGCCTGAGTGACTACGAAAACCAAAGGGGCTTTTTGCGTGTGAGGGAATCTGAGCGATAGTTAGTGTTAGAGTTCGGCTTTAACCTAAATCAATGGTGCAGTGGAATGGGAACACATGGGAAGAGCTTTCCCACACTTCTTTTTTTGGCACTACACCCCAGTACACTAGGCTGGCCAAACAACGTAGCTTACAAGCACAACTTCATCACTAGAGAGGATAGCATTCATTATGCAGGACATGTGCTGTTGTGTTGCAGTAGCCTACAATTAGCATGCGCCATGCGTCAGCTGATTGCTGCAGGTGAAACTTCAATAAACTGTCGTTTCAACAACCTGTCGGTTCGATACAGGGGTGGATCCAGCTAGTAAGGTTGGGGGGGAGATTTCAGTAATATTTAGTAGTCAGGACGACAGAATGGCCTTATATCGCGAATGCTGTTTTCCAAATTGTAAAAATTCATGGCGAATAAAGCTACTTTCTTAGGTTTTGGGGGGGCGATCGCCCCAATCGCCCCCCTGGATCCGCCTTGGTTCGATAAACTGTGGGTTCCGTAAACTGTCGTTCGATAAACTGTCGTTCGATAAATTGTCGGTTCGATAAACTGTCGGTTCGATAATCTGTCGTTCGATTAATTGTCGTTTCGATGAATTGGCGTTCGATGAATTGTTGTTCGATAAACTGTCGTTCGATAAACTGTCGCGTCACGGAAATTGGGTATTCAAAAATAAACATGGGCCTTTAATTACGACTGAAAGTGCGGTTAAGCCCACCATACCGCATGTTTGCCGATCACTGCTCAAGCATGGTCAGTTGCAGCTTTTTGGATATAGTCCTCTAGCACCATCTGTGACTTACTCTTTCGCAGGATTAACACCAGATGATGCTATGGCTCTACAAAAACGCAACGAGTAACAGCGATGCTTCGGTTGCCTGAGCTGTCATGAGAAAACTATGGACTGCATCATGTTGCCATGTCAATTAAGTTGTCATTTATTTGAATCGGTATGAAATTCTCAACCCTGAGCACTGCACTTTCTCTATGCTTTTATACTTTCCTTCCGGTAAGTCTCTGGGTTTTTCTTTTCTAATACAATATAACAATTGTATTATCTTTGCGAGCGACAGTATGTAGAAGTTTTTTGGAAGTGTTGTGACCAAACGTTGACTCGTTTAACTGTCTCACTGATCCCAGCGACTCGGAAACACTTTCCACCCGTTGCAACACACAATGTTCGCTATTGAAGTAAACAGCCACACTGCAGTCAATGAAGGCCAAGCAACGCAGTAGCTCAGCAAGTATTTCACAAGCTAATCGGTCGGACAGTTATGCTGTCAGATAGTTAGTCGGCCAGTCAGTTAGGTAGTTCGTCAGGAAGTCCGATAGTTGTCGCATGGACGGCGGAGGGAGGGAGGACGTGGAAATCTCAGCAAAAAAAGTTGTTTTCTTATTTTTGAGAGGAAAAAAACAAATTTCGTCACTTTGCCTCCCTTTAGAAAAACTTTGAAAAATTCCCCTAATGCTTCCCATGGAAAAAATCCTTCCGACGCCCATGGTTAGTCGGGAAGTCAGATTTACGACAGTCAAGGTTCGTGTCAATCGCAAAAAAAGGACTACACTTCGGACCGGCTTGCTCACGGTCCAACACTCAAGAAAAAAGGCAACTATCAAATTACGCAGTTGGAGTGTCAACCCATTCACATGGGAAGTCGGACGCATGGGAAGATAATATGAAACGATGTTGCAAATAAGATACTGAAGAAACGTTTGGCTGGAACAGGAAGTGTATTTACAAATATATTATATTTCACTTCGAAAATTTTGCAATCAACACACATCAGATGGAAACGAACACTTCGATTTGCAAATCAACGTCAAAAGGTACGTTTATGAATCAGCAAAAAAATGAATTAATCACAAAGCTTGTCTGTAGATCAAAGGCCACGCTATTAAAAAGCAGCGCTAAACAGCATCTCATGCATTATTACGCCAGAAATCATTTCCAGCTGAACTCTCTACAAATTAAGTTTACCCAATGCAATGTCTCGTTTCCTCTCATCCTCATCACCATCATCGTCAGTTGCACCTTTCCATGCATCGAGCGCTTGTCTGAAAAACGAAGCTGCTTCCACGTAACGTGACGTCACTTCGCATACAACACCTAGATTATTGAGGAAAGATCCATAAACCTGATGTTTGATTTTGTTTTCACCGAACACTTCATCCATTCGCTTCAGAGCTTCTCGTGTCAGTTCTGCTTCCTTCCACTGAACGACCAAACCTTGGCTGCACTCAATATGATGAAGAACCCAACTCACTTGAAGACACTTCCATTGTTCGCTCACTGATGACGTGCTCTCTATGTAATGCAGCTTGACACGCATGAGTGGAATCACGTAATCTTTTACGACCACCTTCATCTCAGGATCCTCCCCAATCATTTCTAGATTTGTACTTTTCATTCCTTCCACGCAAAGCTTCATAGTCTCCAATTTTACTTCAGCATTTTCGATTTTTTGCTCAAAGTTGAAGCTGCGTCAAAAATCAAGATCGATTCCAAGAAAGGTTTGTTTTCTCGAAGTTTTATTGCAAGAGATTTCATGTCTTCTGCTGTTGTGTCGATGATGTTTTGAATCAGGTCAGTCAGATCGGTTCTTGTTTTTGTTGCTTCTTCATATTTTCTGGTTTTTAGGAAGTTTTTGCAAGATTTCAAAAGCTTTTGTGCAGCACTGATGTTGCTTGGCAACGTAGAAGAATCTGAAAACAAAGACTTGATGGAATTGGGTAAGTAGTTATTTATTTGGAGAAACACACAGAAGAATAGTTAGTTACACAAGGTAAAGTTACTAAAAGTTTGGATAGGATTGAAATGATTTTGTGATGAAAAGCACGTGTTGTCAAAGTAAGTACAGTATCTCAAATTGCTCGAAAATCCCCTAAAGTGAAAGTTTCCCACGTTCGTCCGGTTGAGTTCAACGATATTGAGTCATTTGCAAGCAACATAACGTGGAAAAATCGATTTGTTTTCTCACTATTTGCAATCGTTGCTTTTCTGATAGCCGCATGTTGCCGATAAATTGTTAGCAACTTTTGAATGCACATTTTTAGTTTATACGAATTGAATCTTATATTTCTTGCCTTCAACTATTAAAAGTTTTATAAATTCTATTAAATTAACATCAGGGCATCAGAAAGGAATTGCAATACTGACTTCACAATCAATGTGCCCAATTGAACGCATGCAGTACATATTGGGTGTTTGTGAATAAAAAGGCATTGATTTCGTTGAGCTACATTGTACAAACGTGTTATTATATTTTCCCATATGGCGTTTGTGAACATTTGAAAAGATGTCTGTGGTACTTGCAGCGTATCTAGGGGACACAGCGTGGACATATGGCTTATCAATGTCAGAGCCCTACCGACTGTAAAGAAAATAAGTGTTCAGGAAAATACCAATCGTTGCTTCACCCGCCATCAAAGCCCGCCTCACATCCAACTACAACCGCGCAAGAGTCGATTGAATCTGGCAAGACGCCTGACAAAGAAGTTACGGACACCTCTAACGGAATATGCAGTGCCACGTAAAATCTTCAAGGCGTGTCAATGCGGGTGGTACCGATCAACGTTCGTACGAACGGTAAGGAAATTGTGGCAAACGCATTTTTTGAGTCCAGGTCGGAAGTTATCTTTGATCTAACAGTTTGGGAGAGTGTCTAGATAAGGGGTTTCAAACTCAAATTGCACCGTGGGCCACATGAGGACTTACAAGCAGGGGCCCGACATGGTGGGGGGCGGGGTGGGCAATGCCCCGGGGCGGCACTTTTGGTGAAAAGGAATAGCAAATGGTCTTTCACGAATGAACCTGAAGTTAGATTTAGGTTTTAGGTTTTGGTTAAGGTTGGACCTACCATACGTATGGCCGGGACTGTCCCCGTTTAAACGTCTGTCCCGGTGTCCTGTCCCGGTTAGCAAAATGTCCCGGAATTTCACTTCAGTGAAATTTTCACAATTAACTCCAGCCTGATGATGCATTGTTATGAAAAAATTCCGTCCTGAAAGGCTTGACTTTGCTTTAACCCATGGCTTGGGGAGGGAGGCACTTTTCGACTTTTGGCAGTGGCGTAAGTGACAGAGGAGCAGGGGTGCGCGCCACCCCCTGGCAAGCTAAATGCAAAAATTGGGCCCCCTCTTAGAGATTTCATGAACTGCAGAATATGGAAGTGCTTTTACAAGTTTTGGAAATCCGTTGGTCTTGACGTTTTAAATACTGAAATAGTGCAGTGTTTAGCATACTAACACTCATCAAATGAATCCCAAATCGAAGTTGTTGCAGCGGCGTGCAGAATGCAGTACATCATCTTGAACGTGCATACCGCATACTGTGTGTGATGTGATAATCGCCCGTAATTGTGGAACGTTGCCCGCATCTGCGGCCATTGTATTTCTGCTTACGTTGGAGTGTGTGATGCAGTTGTGAATACGTTTATGTTTGAAAACTGTCGTGTACTTTAACTTGAGAGTGGACAGCGACCTTGAAATTAGAATACAGAGAAAGAAAGCAAAGCCGGTTTAACAAAGCTGTTTGAAATTCACCATTGAAGTTGAATCAGTGGTGTTCATTTCAGCATCTCGGCTGGAAGTGGTAACTTCGTTTTCTGGCCATCCCAGCAGCGGGCACGGCAGTTATCGTCTGTGCAGCGCACTTTACACCTCGAAGTAAAGTATGCGATGAAGTGATACACATCTACAAAGTAAAACAGGTTTAAGCGTTTTGACAGTTTTAAGCGTTGAAGCCAGTGGTTCCCATAGTATGGGTCGTGACCCAAAGAAAGGTTGCGATTTCGCAGCGGATCAGAAAATAGGTCGCGCATAGGCGATCAAAACCTAAACTGAGTTGTAATTATTCAAACTTGTTGGCTTGTCGGTTTGTAGTGTAGCGTAGGTACTTGACGAAAGAGTAAACTGCTGACACTGAAAAGAAACTTAGCAACCTACTGCTAAAAATCATCCATGTAATAAAATTTTTGTCATATTAACATACGCTTTTTGAGACTTGGGTCGCAAGATGTTCACCAATTCAGATTTCAGTCACGCTCGAAAATGTTTTGGAATCGCTAGTTAAAGCAATATGCAATCATTATCAGGAGTCGTCTGATAACTGGCCACATCTGGATTCCCTACGATTTCTTAACTTTTTCTGAGTATTGCAAACGCACTATATGGCAATTTGACACTAACGTTATCAATCAAAAGTTTTGGTGTGTATCACATTTCTTTAGTTGGTGATCTTTGTAATGTGGATTATGCAGTACCGATTACAGTTTTGACAACGAATTACAAATATGTGCAACATTAGTATACGAAGTAGGATTAAATATGAATTTTGGTGCTCAAAAACGTAAAGAGAAAGCACAACAGCAAAGTAAAAGTTCTGCTGCAAAGTTCAGAAAGCTGACATAATTTTTTGCTGCTTCATCACCCCGACTAAAAACAATTTAGCTGAAACAGGTCACTTTGTACTGCTTTACTAGTAACTATCCAAGTTCAAAGACAAGGTTTTCCTGCCTTTGCTGCAAATTTATTGATTTATTTAATCAAAAAACGGATATAATTTAAAAGGCCACATGCATTGACCCAGGAAATATCTAACGTCACAGGCACTCAATTAGAAGTTCTTGGTCAGCAATTTTGTAACATGAATTGCGACAATTATGTCCATTCACGGAGATGTTCAGTTAATAAGCCAACTCAAATACAAAACACATGTAGCAGTAACTGAAAAGTTCACATTTGTGACTAGTATGCTTGACGCTGTTTCACAGTTTCAATTATTATCATGAAAAAGTAGTCAGTATTAGTTGCATTTTCTTGTGATTGCTCTTTCATCCCCTCCACGTTGAGCATATGCGCAAGACAAATACCAGGAATTTTTAAGGTGTTTTAGGGACCCGATTCGGGTCCTTAGAATTTAAAATCGGGTCCCTATAATCAGATAAAATCATCATCATCAGATCCCTAGAAACAGAGAAAATCGGGTCCCTAGAATCAGAGAAATCGGGTCCCTAAAAGTCCATACCAGGTACCTAAAATTTTCCTTAAAAAACCCTGCAAATACATAATTAAATTGATTTTATAATTAACGCCAACCATCAAATCATGATATAAATTCACTGAAAACAAACGGTTGTCCGTCTCAAGTTAAAAATATCTCGCACAAGCATTTGATACCTTGGTAAAAACAATTTACATGCTTTTATGCGCCACTGAGCACCTTCATCCGACGTTTTTCGCCATTTACTTCAGAACCTGTTGTCAATATGTCTTTATTTTCTTCCCATTGCCGTATTAAAATTTGATAATAAGTGAAAGCAGTTGCAGCTGGTGCGCTGTTTCAGTGTTTGGCATCCCCTAGTGTTCATGTGAGGGGGTAAATTGGCATTTGCTACCACCTGGAAATTGGGTCTAAGAACCAAAAATTTCTGGAACACCTAAAGTGAGCAGCTTAAATGACTTAATTCTTGCAATGACCGTTTCATTTGCCGGTATGACACTTACACTGCACAAGAGCCGGATTCACTGTTCGGGCATCATGCAGTGATGACTGATGAGCTTGCAGACAAAGGTTCACTTAAGTTCACTTAAGCAACAAAGTTTCACTTAAGTTCAGTGCCCAATTAGCGATGAGGTCTGTAAGGCACAGGCCTCAGGGCCCCTGCAGTTAAGAGGCCCCAAAGGTGAAAGCTGACATTCAATGCAGTTATGGCCTGTCTACGCACTATGCTTGTTGCCCATGTTGCCCAACGTTCAATGCACTAGTCGATCGCCGATTTTACACTGAATTGACAACATACCTAAAAAGAACATTTTTCAATCAATAATTTAGAAAGTACATGAAAATGAAAAAGTTGCATTTTACGATATTTCGTACTTGTGCCTTTGTTACCGACTGGTCGATCGCGAGTTATCAAGATATTTTCTAGTCGTTCCCAGTCGAAGACAAGTTGGCCACCCCTGCAATACACAGATTATGCGTACAACAGAAAAAACACATTACAGGCGCTTGTGGCATCATACAAGAACGGTATGGCATCGTATTTACGACGCAGAGGAGGGCATGAAGCAAGGGTCGGCAAACTTTCCCGAGTCGCCGGTCACAAACAAACTCTGCAAGGTATGGCGGGCCGTACTAATTTTCCCCCAACAATTCCCGTTCTTTTGCTGTTGTGAAATCGTGGGAATTTATAGAAGTTTAATCAGATTAACTCCTGATTTTCACAGTTCTTAGATAAAGCCTAAAATGCAACGTGCAGTACATTTACCATGCAACTTCTCATAAGTAATTCCTCGTAAGTATTCAAGCAAAAAGTTGCGAGGAGGGCAGGTTTATGAAATATAACACAGTACCATTAAAGGCGGGCCATACAGTTACTACAATTTGGTAAACGGGCTGCGGGCCGGATCCGGCCCGCGGGCCGTAGGTTGTCCACCCCTGGCATAAAGCAGCATGAGAGTCAACTACTACGGAAACTAAACTTTGACAAGCTGATACATGAATTTGCTTGCAAAAAAACACACAACACGGAAAGTACTATTGCAGTTTGAGTGTCTAACATGGTGGGAAAAACTGAGAACGTTTTCATATTTCTGAGTTATGATAGGACACACGTTTTCGTTTTCGCATTACATAACCACCCTTTTCATTTCATGTTGTACAGTGTGTTATTTCACGTGATGAACACGAGTATCATGGGGACACCATGCGACATTGGTTTATATTGAAAAGATGAGGACCTTCGAAAGATTGTGCCTCAGGGCCCTTAAAAGCCTCATCTGGCACTGATTAAGTTACGACAGTAGGCGTTTTGCTGCATGGGACTGTTGAACGCAAACCTCTGTGGCAGGTAATGCAGCAACTGCTGATAGCAGTAAGTCACGGTGTGAAAAGAGACATTTATACCATGTGAAAACTGAAAAGAAATATTGCTGTCAACGAGTTTTGTACGATCTGAAAAAGAAACATTGCTGGTAACGAAGTGCATTTTTGGGACTGTTACAGTAACGTGGGTCATTTTCTTTGTGGCGTAACAAAGGTAAAGCGTTATGTGAACGTCTCTTTGCATTTGTATCGTCAGCAGCCTGAGATGGACAATCAAAATGTCGACTCTGCCTACCCGTGGAAAAATTTTTGCGGACGCCCATGCCTGTGGTATTTGTGTTTACAATCTAACATCTGCTTTGTACTTCTCTATAAATAACCATTTTTGTGTTATTCGAATACCCTTTGTTCCAGCCTCTAGGTTAGCGTGTCATGGAATGTGCGATTCACCACGAACGGGATGTGCTTGAAGACTTACAACCATATATATGTGGCGCGAATAAACGTAGACTTAAGCCCACATATATGTAACGTATGTGCGTTTTTACGAACTAATTATTGCATGCCCACACGATGGCTAAAGGGCTCCCTTCAGCAAAGTTTGCCCACCCCCGGCTCAAACCTCTAGTTACGCCGCTGACTGTGGGGGGGGCGCTTTTCGAATCGCCCCGGGGCGGCACTTCCACATGTCGGGGCCCTGCATACAAGGTAACCCGCGGGCCGCATTATGACGCTGACGCAACAATAGCGGTACCTGAACTTAATTTTACATCTTATTTCCTGCGAAAGGTATCATGAATTAAAGACAAATCATTTATATCCGTCTCTACGTTCGTATTAATCAATTCTAGCCGTCTAAAGAATTTGTTCACTCGTTAGCTCAGCACTTTTGAACACCGGTGAATAAACTAACTTAAATGTTATTCATTTAATTCATTTTCAAGCCCGCTTTTCCTCTAGTGAGGGTTGCGGGAGCAACATCCATGGGAGTAAGTGGAACACCTCACGGTCAACAGCAATTTCAAACAGTTCTGCTGGTTCCACATCATATAGGTGTAGGAACAGGCAAATTTTTGGATGTGCAAAGAATTTTTTGCCAGAATTCTCCCACACTTGCCCGAAAAAAACTCCAAAAAAGTGACCTCCCAAAAAAACTCTCCATGTAAATTTGGACGCCATTTTTTTCAAATCAAAGCATGTTGGGTGCCATTTTTGCTCATATTTTCAGGGAGTTCGTGAAGGCTTTCAGAGATTTTTTTGCTGCACTCCACAAAGGTTTTCGCTTGCGCCCCCGCCTCCTTTACCAGTTCCACAACATGAGGGAACCAAGCAAGGTCGGATATGCAGTTACTCCACCTAGGCCTTGGACGACATCTGGGTCACTTTCCTGTGGGTTTGGCCAGAAGGGCTTGCTTCACCAGTCTTTCGTTGGGCATTCTGGATATATTTGCCCAACTAACGTAGTTTTGTTCTCTCAATTAGGACATGTAGTTCAACATTCATGGTCCTGCGAATTTCACAGCTGCGCGCTTTGTCGCGAAGTGTCACACCAGGGACGTCACGAGGGGGCACCATGCCCTGGGTGCCGATCACTAGGGGGGGCCAAAAATCGCAAGTCTTTTCTTCAATCCAGTACATTTACTTCCAAAATACCTTAGGTTCATATATGAAGACGCCAAACTTGTTTCTTGCCCCGGGCGCAATCTAACCTCGGTACACCCCTTTATCTCACCGTGGACTCTTCGCAAAATCCCATCTATTGTGCTTGCACCTGAGTTAATATTCTTTCGGTGATTACCCAAGATTCATGACTGTAGGTAAGGATCGGAACAAAGACCGATTTGAAAACTTACAGCTTTGCGGTGTTTGAAAGCTCCCGTTATGTGGTCAACGAGCGATAAACCTCACGCAGAACAGCGTTAGCTCTACCAATCCGTGTACCTATCTCCTCGCTCCCCCTTCCATCACTAGTAAATACCACCCCTAGGTACTAGAACTTCTCCACCTGCTGCAGTGTATTGCCGCATGCACTGCCTTGGGTTTGTAGAGAGACATAGTACCTCGGTATTTTTAGTGCTGATTTTCATTCCGGCTCGGTCGCACGCAGCATGAAAACCGATTGAGTGCATGCTGAAGACGGTTGAGAAGATGGTAGCAGTACCAAATCGTCTGCAAGAAGTAAACGTTGATCCTGCAGCTCCCAACTGTGACCCCCTCGTCGACTCGGCTGTGATTGTCTATCCAATTCATGTAGACCAGTGGTTCTCAACCCCGGTTCTGAGGGCTAAGTGCGGCTCTCAGGCACCCTTTGTGCGGCCTTCAGCAGTCTCTCAATAAAACGTCTAATATTTTGTGTAACAGACTTCGTTCTGCTGTAAAAAAGCATGTCAATTAAATTACAGGTAAAAAAATTTACTGAGAGTCTCCAATAAAATCGTAAGTCTGGATTTGGCTCCCTTCAGCGGAAAAGTTGAGAACCATTGATGTAGACTATGAAAAGAAGCGGTGACAGCACGCACCCTTGTCGGAGTCCACCACCAACGGCGAACGGTCATGATTTAACTCTCCTGACACGGACACAAACTTCTGAGCAGGAATACAGTGACTTGACGGCCAGTATCAGGCGGCCGTCAACGCCGTACCCATCAGAGGTAGTACCGGATCCGGAGTACCGGGGTCGACTCCGGCAGGATCCTGCGTTTTTCTTTCGGACCCGGATCCCGACCCGGAGTCAAAAATTTGCGAAAAACCGGACCCGGATCAGGATTCACTTTTCAATTTCGGGAGTAGGAGTCTGTGTGGTCATTTCTTAAATAAAACCTGGGTAAATTACGCTTGGATCTGTGATTGTAGCCGGAGTCTGAACAGGAGTCGGATTCTCAAATCAAAAAATTGCCGGATACGGATTTTAAAATTTTGGAACAGGATTGGAGTCGGAGTCTGAAAAAGTGACTCCGGCCACCTCGAGTACCCACGCAACACTCCCCAAAGCTTTTCACAAGGAACCCGGTCATATGCTTTCTCAAGGTCGACAAAGCATGTGAAGACACCTTTAGCATACTCCCAAGATTTCTCAAAAATTTGCTGGAGAGTGAAATGTGGAAATGTGATCTGTAGTGGTGCGGCCGGGACGAAAACCACACTGGGTATCATTCAGCTCTGATTCATTTATTTCGCTGCAACTTTTTCATGGCACTGGGCAACGTAAATGTTAATTATTTAAAAATTCCAAAAAACGCATCGCGGGCCGTACAAAAGACCCTCGCCGGCCACAAGGCGCCCGCGTGTTTGAGACTCCTGATCCAGATGCAGATGGACCAGAAAAACACTCACGCTGAGCACCATCAATGGTGCTGGTAAAAAAATCCTTCAAGGCAGGTAGGCCTTACTATTACATCATTGGATGGTTCTGCGTCAATAGAATTGCCTGAAGTTTATGTCATCGATAAAATAGCTATACGAACGCTTTCTGTGCCTCATGACCAGTTACAACAGCGTGCTCATTTAAGACATTTGTAGCTTTCCAGTGTCGACGAAGACGTTTCACTTCTGTTGGAGCGAACGCACCTGAAGCGCTTTGCACGAAAGACATCCGCAAAGGAAAAAGGAAGCAGCCTATTACAGTGCTGCCACTCGAGTGATCTTTGATTGGACCGACTGTAGGGAATGCACGAAACTCTTCGCAGGTGAACCTTGAGCAAATACACACGCTGCAAAAGCAGTTGGAAGACGTGTGGAAGGCAGATTTCAGAGATACTAATCTTCAAGATCCTCCCGCAAATGTCGAGAAAGGGCTGGTATGCCCTTGATTTAATGGAAGGTTATGTGAAGTTCGGTGACGGTCATTATGAGTTACCGCTGCTGTGGCATCTAGACGCGCCATGTCTACCACGAAACCATAAATTGAACCTACGTCATTTAAACCAACGCTTCTTAAACTATAGGTTGCGCAAACTGAATTGTCTTGTGTTAATTTTTTTCGCCTTTCTGTTCTCATTGTGTGATTGTTTTATTACTGTATAGTTCCTTTCGTAGATTGTGCACACTTGTATGATTTCGCCACAGACAAAACTTCCTCTTGAGATTTGTAGCGGGACGTTTACACGTATCATTAACATCTAGGCTATCCATCAAAGGGCCGCATAAAAAAATGTTTTGAAATAGGGTCGCAGAACAAAAAGGTTTGAGAAGCTCTGGTTTAAACTTTGTTGAAGAGGTATTTACAAAGCGACGATGCTTTTCGCGAAGGTCATGTCAACGCTGTTCAAAACAACATTGAAACAGGCTATTGCAGGCAAGTTCCTACAGATGACGTATCCACAAATGCTACGTGTTACTTGCCACATCGTGCTGTGATAAACCCACGTAAGCCGGTGTCAAGCGAAATTTCGGACCTACTCATATTATTGTTTGTCAGTTATTTTGCTTTTCAGAGTAAAGGAATAAAGTTTGACGATTACTTTTGGATGTGTGTTGTGTAAATAAAAACTTTTGGTTAGATTTCATATAACTACAACAAGCTATGCAACGGAAGTAACTATAACCACTGGACAATATAGGACTTAGTCTTAGACCTCAATCATTCTTCTTTTTCTAAACCAAACCCTAACCAGATACACCTAAAAACCAAACCCTAAGCCCTAATCATCAATTTTCTAAGCGTATATGATATGTAGAATATTAGTCTGTGCATGCGCACGTGGTGTGAAGTCAGAAATTTTGCTTGACACCGGGTGAGGTCAGAGACGCAGAGTTGTATTTGACTGCGGAGCGAAATGGCACGGATTATCTCACAATGACGTGCTGCCACATGGTTTTGACCTTGCGAACTCGCTTGTTGGCTTAGGATGAATCCTGTTGCAGTGGTGGCGGACGTATAAGAGATCTTTCAACAAGTGTGAGTGCAACAACGTGATTGCGATGCTCTACGATTTGCATGGTGGTCAAATGCTGACCTCACGAAAGATCCTGCTGACTACCAAATGGTGCATTTTTTAAGGTTTACTTGTTCGCTCAGTATCGCTAAGTTTTGTCCTAAAAGGGTCGCGACAGACTACGGTCTTGAAATCGATTCAGATACACGATTCATTGTGCTCAGCTACTTCTACAAAGACGTTTGCCTGATTTCGTTTCACGACGATGAAGCAACGATGAAGATTGTGCCGCAGGTATGTTCTATGCTTACAAAGTGTGGATTCAAACTGACTAAACGGCTTAGCAACTGTCAAAACATTTTGGAAACTATTCCAGAAGCCCTGGTGTCAAGGTCTGTCGAGTTGGAGTTGAAATCCGGTTTAGATCTGTATGAACATGTGCTTGGTGTGCATCGGAAAGAAGACAGAGACGCCTTTGGATTTAAAATTAGTGTTGAGCAGAGAATGGTAAAGTCACGAGAAGAACTGCATTATCAACGATTTGCTCCTTGCACGATCCTTCAGGTTTTTCTTCTCCCAGTGATGATAACCGCGACAATGTTTATGCATAAGCTTTGCTGTCGTGGCGCATCTTGGGATAAACCTGCATCTGAAGATGAAAAGACAGAGTAGAAAAAATAGGTAAATGAGCTTGAACGACTTCAAGATATTCGTGTCCTCAGCTGCGTAAAACCTTCGCAGAATTTCACAGATGTCAGCTGCATCATCTCTGTGATGCCTCTGCACCAGTGTATGCAGGGGCACGCATGGAAAGTTACACAGGACAGATATATTGCGTCTTCTCATCGGCAATGCATATGTAGCTCCTCTAAAAATTTGTATAATACCAGCTGCAGCGGTTCTGGGCATTCAGCTTGATCGATTGGTTAAACATCAGTTACCGCTTGATTTGTCCGAATCTGTGTTTTGGAGCGGTTCGACACTTGTAATTCAAAGTTTGCAGAACAGCCACTAAGCGCTTTCCAGTTTTTGTTGCTAATCGTTTGTCAAGAATAGAAGATTGGTCTAAACCATCGCAATGGAGTTTCGAAATTTCGAAAGCAAACCCGGCAGATGAAGCCACAAGAAGGTTAAATGCAAAGAAGCTGACACATTTGATCCAATAGTTAACCGGTCCTCAGTTCCTGTGGGAGGTAGAAAAAATTTTGCCTACATTTATTTTTCCGTTGAAAGAAAGTTCGTTCGAGTATTCGAGAAATAATAACTACTAACGAGCAGGTTATGACTTCAAAAGGAGCAACTGATCGGCTAATTCAACGTTTCTCTAGTTTATACCAATTGAAGAAGGCAACCGCTTGGATGTTAAGGTATAAAGTATTTCTTCTGCATAAGTTGAAACGACGGCTCGACACGCAATTGCGAAAAAATGGATTGAGTGTCGCCGAATTGCAGCTTTCCGAAAGAGAGGCAATTAAATACATACAACTATATTCCTTTCCAGATGTTACGGTTAGCTTGCGTAAATGAGATCATAGCGGAATAACTTGCAAACATGCACAGGTTGCTTTGGCAGACTTACTCCATTTATAGAAGACGGTGTGCAGCGCGTCGGTGAAAGACCAGGTAAAGCAAGCATCCTGTCATCCTCCCAACAAACCATCGTTTTACCCAGATTGTGGTCATAGAACACAGTGGTGTAGGAGGCGGGGGTGTAAGCACACCTCCAAACGTTTTGATTTGTAGAAAATCCTGGCAAAATCCCTGAAAATCTGTAAAATCCCAGAAAATCTGCGACAAATATTTGAAAATCCGGGCAGAAATTGGCGTCCATTGTTTGCAGAATAGCATGAAGGCCTTTTTCTGGAGTTCATCCCAAAAATGTTCTGGTAGAGGATAATCGCACAAAAATTTTTCTGGCGAGTTTGGGAAAATTCCACCAAAAATCCTTCGCACGCCCAAAAATTTCCCTTCTTCTCTTATGATAGAACGCCACCAGAGAGTATCACACCAGGGGATGGATCGTACTCAGTGGCGGCTCGTGACTGTTTCCTTCAATAAAGATTTTATGAAGACTAAACAGCATCAGATTTCCACGGCGACGCGGGCGGTCGCGACATACGAGATTTCTCTTCCTATGATCCAGTTTTGAGACTTCCTTATATTGCTATGTTGCAATGACATGTTATGGGTGAATGACTGGTGAGGCACTGGTATCTCTAAACTTATATCCTCATATTAACTCGACGCAAGTAACAACATTCAGCTCGGTGTTTGCTGATCCACTGCAGTCTGCCCTTATCTCAGACACATACTCCCTTTACGGTCATTAAATGAAAAAGAACGTTTGTTTTGCACCACGGTGGAGCTCTTAAAAACCATCACAATTTACCAACTGTAATTGTCCCAGTCGCATTGACTCAATATATCGAGAACAGAAACACCAATCGATGACTATATCACACATCCGTACCAGAGAAAGGAGTGCCTTATCGCTTAGAACAGGTAATTGTTTTTCCTGGAAATACTTAACACTATTATTTGACGTCACTTAATAATAGAACAATGCTGCAATCGATTACCATAGGCGTGAATTAATTTTCAGTAATTAAGTAAGTGCAAGAAGCCATAGTTGAGGATTTGCTGAAACATTGGGTGTTACTAAGCTTTAAAATTAGGCTAAATGGTAGGACAGCATTCAATTCAGAATTAATTTTGATGTTATGGGTACTTTTCAGAAGCCGTCTTGACATTCAAACTCAAGCTCGAATTTGAGCTTGACTTTTAAAAGCGGTTTCAATTTCAACGTTCCACTGACACAATTCGAAACTGTAGGCCTACTCCAAAAGGATATTATACGCTACGGTGTTTCTTATTTGAGGCTGAGAAAATGCCAAGTCAAGCATGCGCTAATGCGCATTCTGGACCACAGTCCATACGCTTTCTACCAATCAACACAAAATTATCTTGCATTGCAAATCCGAAAACGCCACATGTAACATTACCTCAGTGGGCATTTTCAACCTCTTGTAGTATTACAGCCAGTACACACATTCATCATCTACCAATGAGGAACAAAGAGACTACGGTATAGCCCACCGATTACAGAAAAAATATTGCGCAAACAGGCACAACGCCATGTCTATTTCATTCTTATTTTTTAACTTGACTTTTCCGCTGTCTAGTATAAAAATACATACCAAATGTAATCACTGCAAGTAAGCCTGATTACCAGCTTAACACAATGTGTTATATCACGGTGCATTGTAATGTAAAGCTTCAGAGCCTACAATTTAGTACGCTGCCTCTCACCAGCACTAGGATGAACAAAGCGATTCCGCTGCCCGGCACAGTCCAGTGCACTTGCCAACCCGGCGCTGCGGAAACCACAGTTCCAGCTACAAGTTCCAGGTTGGCTGTGCTTGGTTGACAGGTCACAACCCTTCCAACACTTTGCTATAGGGACACCGGCGCTGCAAGCGCTCACTCGTGAAAGTAATTGTCGATTGTGATCAAATTTTTTTTGAAAATTTTGTGTGAAAGCGCGACGTCAGGAGGTAGGCTCGAAGACGTTATCGGGGCAAGTGAATGCTTTCCACAATTTAGACGATTTTGTGAGCCGTTTTTTCAATTATGAAAAAAATTGCTGCTGGACCTGGACATTCTTGTGCTCCGCGCTCCTTTTGACGTCAACATCACGCCAAAGCTCTACCATGCACACTTCACGCCCGAGATCCCCGACGCAGCTGAGCAAATATCTGTGGAAATCGAAAACGTGAACCGGGTGCTCGGTTCTAAGTTTATCAAAGTTCGATTGTTTATGTTTCAAACGTACTGAAACATAAACAATCGATTGTCTTATTTATGTTTGTTCTTTTCAAGGTTTCCGCCGTCGCTTTGCTTGTCTCCAAGCAACAGAAAGCCTGAAATTGTTTGTTGTCCGAAAACATTTGATACTAAATTGCCGTTGATTTCCACTGATCATCGTTTGCTGTCCACCCAAGTTTTTGAACAAATGAACTGTTTATTTATGCTTCTAAGTTTATACTGAAAAAAATCCGCTTTCAAATTATTCACGCGAAAATATAAACTTCTTTGCCAACAACTCCCACTAAAAAGGTTCATTATTGTTTCCTAGCAACGATGCTGGAGCCACAGTTGAATATCAGCGTTTGTTGCTTAGCAACGTGGCATTAACTTTGATCAAAGTGAAATCAAGTTATTTTCTCCACGTTTTGAGCGGTAGACGAGTATTTCAAGCAAGGTATTTCCATCCCTGTGATTTATAGTTTTGAAAGTTTTCAAACCGTGGAACATTCGTTTCGAAACTTTGTACCGACGTATCTTTTGTGCGATATTCTGCCGTTCCTTTTCAGCCAATTATAGCCTCTCACGTGTTTTGAAAAGATGCAATGTTTGGTTTAACTGTAAGCAGGGCCGGCGCTAGTAAGTGCGGGGCCCGATTTGAAACCCTTTTTGCGGGGCCCCACTCAGTGGTGTGTAGAAATTTTTGAAGAAGTGCATCAAGGCGTAGGTTAATGATATACAGTAAATCATAGTTAAAGGCCACAAAGATGGCGGCAAGTAAATCAGTCACAGTTTATTGACGGGGAAAGTAGTTTCGCGTTTTCCAACGCATCATCAGT
>JGI24021J15306_10002306_pt1 | contig 20405 bp, 8 predicted proteins | sample Ectturendosymbi1_FD_15306 | JGI IMG/M metagenome (IMG submission 15306)
CCTGTAATGCCATCAGGAGCTACGAAAAGCCCAAAGCTTCTAAGAAGAACAAACGCAAGGATCTGGCAGTGTTGGCAAAAACGTCGCGACTGAATCGCATTTTCTAGCAAAACTTTCAAGGAGCAACGTTTTAAAGCAGTGGCGTTAACCAGAGTATCCGAAAATTTAAGGCGAAAATGAAGACATTAGCTTGGAAACAAGTTTCACACTCAGACTGGCTGGCCATATTGACATGTTCTTATTCCGGTGTTTTTGTTTGTAATCTCAGGTTTCTGCTTATTGTTCGGGTGAATGTTGTTTCTTGCTGAGTCACTCTTTAGTCAGTGAAAATTTTTTTCCTAGTAGAAATACATCCTAGTACCCATATCACAAATTCCCTTCTCGGAGCTAATTGTATGTGAGTTTGAGTAAGCACAAACTCGACTACCGGAAAAAAACAAACGGGAACCTTGCTAATCAGCGAAAACATAACTTTTACAAACGGTGACGTCATTAATTACGTCATAGGGGCCCTCCAGTAAAAATTGCCCCGGGCCCCCCCCTACCCTTTAATCCGGCTCTGAGTACAGTGGGTTCCCCACCCCTGCATTAAATTTTGAAAACTGCTACGAAGAATAAAGTGAAGCTGTGTCAAGTTTCAAGTTGAAGCTGATTTCCCTGATTTCTTGCACAGACATCACAATTGTCCGAAGCACGCGGGTACGAGGTATAATTTGGCGCAGCCAGTTCAGATATTCACTTTTTATTACCTTCATTTTTATAGAGTAAAGAGGGTATTCACTCCGCTTAAACGCTGTCGCAGGGTTTGTTTCGCCCTCAACGCTCCTCTGGAAACGTCACATGTTCAATCTTGCATAAACTGAGTTAGGATAAAAACCAAACGATTCCAGTTTGCAGTTTCAGTGTACCAGTATTGGTATGCCGGACTCTACAGACTGTTGAGAAACACATTAATGACTTTCAATATCGATGCACCACAGCAGTGTCCTCTTAAAATCTTTTGTATTGTTTGCATGGTTAACTAAGCGGGAAGCACTTTGCTGAGTGAGGGTGAATTGCGAACTGTTGTTGATCGCGTTTAGAAAGAAAACAAGTTTTAATGATGATAACTTCAGTCCCCTGGCAATTTGTAGAAAAGTGTTTCACGGTGATAATTTTTTGCATCGCAGACTACTTTTTATAATTATAAGAAAGCTTGGTTTTAAATGGTCTTAATCCTTTGCACTTGCATCGCGAAAATGCCTGCGTTGCTTTTTCTTGTTCGCCATGTCTCATGAAGGGTTTTTGTTGTCTTGCGGAATACCGAGTACGGGATCAGACATGTGCGTCGCATGGGAGGACAAACTGGGAATACCCCCTTTGGAAACAGCCAACCAAGCACAATGGTCAAAGTAAACCAAATACGTAGGCTACTTTGGGAATTTTAATTGTGTGTCTCGTCTGTGTTCTTCCAATTGTGTTGATTTACCACTGTTTTCCCATTGCTAATGTGGTAATTCACTTCGGTATTAAGTCGACCTGAATGACAGTAACCTGTAGACGCTTTACGCGCCAATGAAAGCAATTTGGACTGCTTCAACTTGCTAGTATATCTTACCAAAGGCGGTAATTTTAATCTAGGTTTCCACTTGTACCACAACAGTTGACCGATCGTTTTCAGCAAAACTTTGCAATTGTTTCTGCGTATGAGGGTAGCGGTTTCTTTGAAGCAGGACATTTTCGATCGTTTTGCAGCAAGTCGAGTTTGGTAGAAAGTCAGTAAAATGAACAGCAATAGGATTTTGATGCTTTTGGTTTTATTCGTAAGAAACTAAATAAGTAAAAGTTGTTTGACTCTAAATCTGGCTGCTGGGCTACTTCAAAGTTAAGCAGGTCGCTCTGGGCCGAAGCGTTTATTTTGATCAACTCTCCAGACATTGTGCTCTGCGGCGTAGGGACATGAAACAAAACGTGGGTAACGTTCTATTGCAAAAAAGACATTGCTTGCTGCACTCAAGACAGTTGAACATTTTTCTTGCTGAAAATTTCACAAAAGTGGCCACGAAAACAGTAATAGTTGAAGCAACAGCGAAGCACTTTTCCTCACACCTTATCTTTCATAACAAAGGTATTTCGGAGCATCGAGTCAACAAATCCGCGATGACATTGTTCGAGCTAAATATGCCAAAGCTATTTTGATGGAGACCATGCCCGACCTGAACCGGATGCAATACTCCTCGCTCTTAAATCATTGGAAAGCAGAAGCGTTTTAGTAGATTGTGCCGCATTTAAAGTTTGAGAGTGAGAGACTGCCTTCATAGCCTTCTTCTACTTACGCTACACGCCAAAGTTCTGCTACAATACATCAACCTGACGCTTGCAGGTACTTACTGCGTGCATGTGTTTGCGAATATGGACTGCAAAGCTCTTGATTTTGAACGTTTATATTTCAGCGAAGAATTTGAACAACTAGGATTTCATTGCAGACTTTTTGCTTCAAAACATTTAAAAACCGATCCTTTATTTGAATTCATTGCTGACGCACAACGAATTTTCGTGTTTTGATGTTAGTGTTTCTGAACCTTTCTTGGGCCATATGCATCCCGATGAAATTCTGACAAAAACTATACAACCCTCTTCGTAAGAAACACGTTGCATTTAATGATTTAGAGTTGCATGTCAGACTACAGTTGCGGCGCGGTTGAACTGAATAATGGCAGAGCTGAGCGGATAAAAGCAGCGGATTTTCTTGACTGGATTTTGGTATACGGACCTCATAAAACACATTCATCGACCTCTAAGGGCAGGCCGCAACCAGCTGATATTTTCGGAGGGGTAAAATGATTGTAACTTGTTGTTGCACTATTTTCGGGGAGAGAAATGGTTGTAACTTGTTGTTGTACCTATCAACTAAACATGACTTTGACAATTTCGGGAGGGAGCAATTGCCCGGTTGCCTACCCCCTGGTTGCGGGTCCGCCTAAAGGGTTCACTGACCCCAGGTTAAGAACCCCCGATGTAGGTATGGCTTGATGCAGCTATTTAGCCGGAAAAACAACTGAAGTTCACCCTTCCTTCTATGACTTAGGTCTTTTACGTCATTTTTTAGCCTTTTTCCTCTTGAGTCGCGTAATTTGTCGCTGTCTGTTGCTCCTCGACTCCAGTTAGCAGCAGATCTCATTTCACACTCAAAATGAAACGTAGTCGTACACGTTAAAGCCCTGTGTTGATTTTTAAGGCATTTATTGGTAAACTGTGGAGGAATACGCAACATTTTCAACTTTTAACTGAGAACAATCTAAGCGGACTTTCTAAACGAAAGAAGATGAAAACCAAAGAAGAGAGAAACACAACTGAGAAAAAAATAATTGCAACCAGTTTGTCCCAACAATTTGTATATTTTAAAAACCAATGCAAACGACTCATTTTTCTGGGTTTTCAATTGCAATGAATCCGTGTGGGACGTTACGAGAGAAAGGTTGCCGCCCATCAGATTGTGCTGATGGGGGTTATGCACTGCTACACGTAATCTTAAACAACTGCATGTGTCGTCGGAACACCTCTTAACACGTTTTGCTAACTCGCGACAAAGTAATGCACAAAAAACACTTGTCGTACCATTTGGAACAATAGATCCAGCAAACGCACCCACGCAAAGAATTTCTTGTCACATTTAAAAATACTGCAGGATGTCTCCGTCCGGATGTAGTGACGTGGGATTTGCAGAGCGCGGCGTGTGATCGCTTAATTTTTGCTAAGCGATCGAACTTTTGCTACTTCACGAAATGATTGACAGCAATAACGCAGCAACATAGTCATTTGGATACGCACCAAATCGATGATCGTTTGAATGTCGATAAGGTGCCTGCTGGCAATGCGCTCAGTAAAGAAAAGTACGCACTTCTGAATCAAACTGTCCGCTCTGCTTGTTCCGACAAAACTGAACATGGACAACGTTTACTTTTTGCTGTTGTGGCCTGATTCGCATTAATTCCGTAAAGCAGTTTTCAGTCGCGAAAAAGTTTACCACGCTTCACAACTGTTTTGGAGTTAACAACAAGAGCCAAGCGCTGCAGGGAAGAGCGGAAATCACGGTAAGAGTTAAAAAAATAGAAAGTTACAAAAGCGTGTCTGGCGTCAATCACCGAAGCAATAGAACTTCCAACAGAATTGATGAGCTGCTTCAGCAAGCAAACAATCACACACCTTCTGTGCAATGAAAAAATCGAACCCTTGACTTTAACCTGATTTCTCGCTCAACGATAGACAGGAACAAGAGAAGAGTTTTACAAATAACCCAGAACAGTGTACAAACCAGCAATTCTACCGATACTGCAATGCAAGGTTGCATTGACAGCAAACGAAGAAACAATGGAATGGATCATGACGTAACAACAGTGTTGAGACAAGGACAAGCATGTGGCAGCTGCATGGCGATTTCAGGACGTTGCGACGTGGCCTGACGCAAATGACCTTGTTGTTTCTTGATATCAGCAAGTTAAGCGTTCTTTTTCATCAAAACTTAATCCCATAGGGTCAACTTCTTTTGCTGAATATCGCTTATGCGACGATACGCAACAAAAGATGATCGAAGTACTGCAACGTCCAAAACAAAAGTCGTCCGTAGATTATATTCGGTCGGAGAGGCAGCTTAATGCTTAACATGTACTGGGGATAATGGCAACAATCGATGATCAATTGAAAACGTTAGTTGGCGCCGGCGAGGCATAAACAGGCTCAGCAACTTAGCTCACCGCAATAAGCGCTAGTAAGCGGCGTTTCGTAAATCTAAGGTTAGTGCAGGGCAGTGTGACACAGCGATTGCGCGATGCCAGAAAAAAAAACGATTCAAGTAACAGACGATGCACAACACGCAACACACAACGCCAAGCCAGAAAGAAGAAAGTTTTCGTCGCTGAGCGGCGCTGTTGAGTATTGCGATTTGAAGGTCTGGCAATAAATTAACGGTCTACACACGGACGTGGTAATCTCAGCTGTGCAAGCAATAGCCGGCCGCCTGGCATGGAGATGTTGGACACTGACGTCGTTTTGGCAATGAGAGCTGTTTTCTTGCTCTCCTCAGGCGTTGTCCAAACTTCTTTGGAGACACGCAGGCATAGGTATGCTGGGGGATTCTAGTTTGTGAGTGTAGATTCTGTTGACGCCAATTCTCGCGATTGCTTTCAACTCCGGCAGAACACCCAGTAGTTTGTTGAAAAAATGCGGTCTGTCCGCGGTCACGGAGCTTTTGGTCACGTGTTCTTTCAGGCTGTCAATCACCATCGTTTGGAACTCTTCGACTTTCTTAATGTCCCTGACACCTGGTCGTTCTGCAAAATATGAAAATTGTTTGAGTGATGATGAACAACAAATTTACCTGTACAGTGCATAATTAAGCTATAATTTTGCAACAAGCATAAAAACTACACAAGCGTTTCGATGCTACTTTGGAGAAGCTCTTCGATTCTTAAGGATCACATCAAACAAAAGCAAACTTTGATCTTGTGTTGGCGGTAAAAGGAAAAACCTGTACACGGAAAACTGCATCGTGTATCTCACCTTGAAACAACAAGAGTCCGAGCAGGCAGCTGAAGGAGGATATGTCGATGTTCAGGTCGGTGACAAAACAAGCGAGCGTCATAATCGAATCAACCCACTCGCCGAAGCTTCGATAGAGCTGATCGCGGTGGAGGGCTATCCCGTTGCAAAACACCAACTTGTTCTCCTGTATTTCTGACCTGCGTCGCAAAATAATTCAACTTAATTTTTTTGCGAAGTGCTTGGAACATTCAAGTAATCCTACTACAAGAAGTTTTTCATTCGTTTCGACAAAGCTTGTCTAACGCAGAGACCTGCACATGCAAAAAATTTGCTGTTTGGCGTAAAGGCTTCATTGTTTATGATGTCTAAAGTTTCTTCTCTCTATTTTTTAGATGACAAAAATATAATCGCTTGATAACAAAATTGTTTTCCTGCTCACCTGTATACGAGCCGCAAAAGGAAAATCTCCAGGAAACTGCTTTCTATCAGGTTAGTTTGGTCTTCTTCGGAGAGGCTCCCAAAGCCAGGGATCTTTTCCGCCCACTGTCGGACGACAGACAAACAAGACGAGAGAAGCTCGAAGAAACTGTGCGTCTCCTCGGAAGTGGTGAGGGGAGGGGAGATTGCGGGCACACCTGGCGGACGGTACTGCGAATAAATAAAAATTATAAGTTAGAAAGAGCACATTTGCCATATTCGCTGCATCCACTTTGAAAAAGTAGATACTAAACAAAAACAATTTTGAAGCAGTTGTAATAATGGCTGATTTTTGAAACTAGCTGCTTTTCATAATTTATCACATGCAATACCTTTGAATTGTCAGTATTAGTTGCTGCTGGATTGGTGTCGACATGCGCGCGTACCAGTGACGTGATGAAGCTAATGGGAGGAGATGGAGGTGCCACGGGATCTTTTGGCCCCTTTGGCTTGGAAGGTAGCCGTCCTCGACGTCCTTTCAAATGGTCAGTTCTTACAACTGGAAGAAAAAAGCAGACCTCATCATAACGTTCAGTAGTTTTTTTTTATCACGAAATATATGAAAACGCTTCAATGAGCTCGGTTTTTAGTGTTTATCTTCTTGAAAACCTTCGAAGCAAGCGCATTTCTTTTGCTAGTTCCGCACCAATATGTCTAAAACACGTACCTTCTTTCACCATCCCGACTGCAAGGCACTTTTCATAACGGCAGAACTGGCATCGATTTCTCCTGCGTTTGTCGACTGGGCAGTTTTTGTTTGCGAGACAAACGTAGGTCGACTTCTTTTGCACGGTCCGCTGAAAATGTAAACGCGCAAAGTTTAGAACCAGTGAAGCCATGGCGGAGCTAAGAGAACAACCAACAAAAACGCAAAGTTCTGCCGCTTTGATCTTGGGCTAATCGTCACGAGAAATTTACCTTGAAGAAGCCTTTGCATCCCTCGCATGTTCGCACGCCATAATGCTGACAGGCCGCGTTATCTCCGCAAACAGCGCAAAGGCCTTCGCTGGACGGACGCGTGGCTGGCGCCATAGACGATCGGGCCGTCATTTGTTCTTGAGGACCTTGATAAGGGTGATGACGTTGACTGTTCGTGTAATGCGAACGGAGGGGGTGAAAGGGGTTGCCGTGCGTGGTCGGAATGGCCAAGTAATGGCCATTGTAAGGTAACGTGCTCGAGTAAACGCGTTCGGCTTCTTGCTGTTTGATCAGTCCATTGTGGAGCGGATTAGCGAAGGCGTTTGGTGACATCTGTTGAACATGGGGTGCGAAATGATCGCGTTCCTGTCGGTACTGCCCGAAGAGCTCGGCAAGGTTGCCGTCAACCGAACCAGATGACTGCTGGTCGTCCAGCTGACGCGAAAGGCGGATTCCGTTTTCAAATCCTGTTTGATGTTGCGGGAAACCTCCAAAGTCGATTTGAGATCTTGCGATAGAAAGGTCGGTTGGGCTCAGCTGCACCCCTCTTCCCGGCGAATGAGCCAAATCATTGTCCAAGCTGCAGGTTGTTACTGAAACCAAAGGCGAATTAAGCATGGCCGTGAAATGAGCTTTAGTTTCATCACTTCCCCGATGATCAAAGCCGCGAGGTTTTTGTGCTACCGGAGGTACCACCGACGCTTGTGCCTTGCTTGGCAGCAACGTTGGCATTGAAGCAGACGGAGAGAGGAAAGAGCCTGACGTGACTTGACCAAACTGCGGCATCATGCTTGTCTTGGTAACTCCAACAGACAAAGACTTTTTCAGCAAGTTAGCTGAGCCAGACAAGTCCGAATGCGACACGTATGGTTTTGTTTCGGTAGGACTGCCTGGAAAAGCAGAGTAAGCATCCTCTCCAGAACGCCGCGACAACCTGTTCATTTGCTGCGGCCCACTGGCGGTCAACGAATCTCCATAAAAATCCCTGGACCGAGCCTGTTGTACACTGGAGTAGAAGTCGTCGCTTGAACTTGGCGAAGGCGGTGTAACATTCGAGGTCCTGCGCCCGTCGGAATAGGAATGGTGACGGAACTGTCTACGAGATTGATTATCTGACGTAGGCTGATTGGTAGGTTGGAACGAGAGCTGCTGTTCCATGGCAAACTGCTGTTCAAGTTCAGCAGGGGCTGAAATAGACTCAGGGTTGAACTTGTATTCCTCCTGACCGTAGAAGCCGTTGGTGTGATAAGGACTCGCTTGCCGTTTGCTGTATGATTCAGGCTGGATATCTTCTGAATGATTCGAGTACGCAGGACTTACGCAAGTGTGAGGAGTAGACGGCACGCTAAGGTAGGCGGTGGTCGGTACCAAAGTGCTGCTTGTCTTCTTGCCCTGGGGCGACAGCAAGGCCTGCTCAATGGTTCCGCCATATTGCTGATTTGCCTCAGTCAGCAAGTGCCCAGTCCCGGCGACCAGGCTGTCGTGTCCAACAATACTGGCAGCACTTTGGCGGCGGCTCGAAACTTCCAAGGGACCAGCACCTACCCTGCTCGGGGATCTCCCTCCACGGGCCACGTGCTGCATTTGGTCAATCTGCAGTATTTGCCGCGTTGGCTTGCTCACAGCAGAAGGGGAACGGTCAAAATGGTCAGAGCTGACTTCGCTTCTAGGCTGATCGGTTGACCTTGTGCTGTTCGTAGAGGCTTGCGACGCCCTTTCGGCATTCCAGTCGCGCGAGTACCCTAAGTAGTTTGACACTGCCGTGGCGGTCATCTTGGTTTCTCTGACGTCGTTGCTCGTTGAGCTCACAACTGTATCGTATGAGTGAAAATCAGGACTTGCGACGTTGTTGTTGATGCCGTAAACTGCTGAAGTCAAATCCGATGTTGTTCCCGGTTGCGATGTCGACATAAATATGGGACCACTCTGAGAAGCTTCGGAGATCTTATCGGCAGTGAGGCAGCCGGTGAGTTCAGTCTCTCTGCGTAAAAAAACAAACTGCTTCAAATATCCCATCAAAACGTTTTAGTTGTAGCTTCTCAAATCACCCATTTTTTGAAAGTTGCTTTTACTGTTGTCGAAACATTCAAACTATCTCTCAGTCCGCCTCTCAGCCTTACTTTAGTGTAAGCAACTGCCTTTTCAGCTTTACTTTATGATAATTTGCAACTTAGACTTACTTGCAATTAAAAGCTAACTCCTCTTCTTTCTTGCTGAGAAGTGGCACGCCAAATGAAAGGTCGTCGAGGTCGAAAGAAAAATCAGTTGGAAAGCCTGGCGACGTACAAAAGTCGTCAGCGTTGATTGAGTCTTTACCGAAGTAAGCAAAAGGAGGAAGTAGCTTTATTTGCTGTCTTGCGTCAAAACACTCAGTTGGCATAATTAGACTGCAAAATATTAAAATAAAAAGAAAATATATATTAAAATTAAATTCGCTTTGACTGATGTGGAATGATTATGCATTCACTTCACAAATCCGTTTTTTTAAAAACATACAATTAATGATATGATGAAACTTCCAGGTATGCAAATGCAATTTTCAAAAGTAAACAAATGCAATTATCAAAAGTGCTTAACGCAGGGATCAATCCAAAGGCAATTGATTTACAAACAATGATAACGAAAAACGTCAGATGAGCTAAATTTATATCGGTGCCTCTGTGCAAAAAGCATTATCTTACCCTTTGCGGTAACAGTTATTATTCACAAAACAAAAAAAAGAGCATGTTGCACAGCAGAAACTCACGTTGACATAAGGATCAGTCGTGCACGATGGCCTCGAAAATATCAGCGACTGTCGGCGGGAACGAATGTCTCGTAGCTCGGCCGATGAACTCGATATTTCCGACTGCCGCTACGCAGACAAGAGTAGTATAATCCTGAAAGCCGTCTTGGCAGAGATGCAGCCAATGTATGTTCAAAAACTTTCAGAACCTATTTGCTTTCAATCTGTAGGAAAATATGCCTAGAACATGTTATTAATGCATTGCAAATGGTTTTTCAAAGTCCAAGAAATTTTTGGACAGTAGTTTTTCAAAGTGCAGCAAATTACGCGATTGCAAGCGGCGTGCGATCAAATCGAAATAGCAAACAAACTTTCAAAACAATTTCATGAAAAAGCAATGAAAGTATCCTTATGATCCGTACCTATAACAGAGATCACATTAGCTCGATGTACCACAGCACCACAGCCTCAGCACGTCACGATTTGCAGGGTGCTTGTCTACATCTGAAGCCTGCTTGCAACGACAGCTGACACGAACTAGACTAGGTATCAATCACGCAGAAGTATTTTCGCGCTTTGTCGAACACGAAACTTTCTAACGCTGTTTTTCTCAGCTGTTCGTGCTGACCTCCTCGTTACCAATCCATTTTTTGAAACAATTGTCCCGCTGACAAAGATATGACCAAACAGCAAAATACCCAACCTTCAACATAAGACTACAGGTAAAAGCAATCCGTTCATGCGCCAATCTATTTGCAATACACAAAAGAGAACAACTGTTGTTATAAACAAAGTAAACTAGCGCTTGTTCAGTTGCAGAAGTTGCTGTTTTCCGTTTCTTGCGACATTGGTAAGAGTTCAGTGCAAACTGCTGATTATAACTGCCCGCCACTGACAACCCTTGCACCATCGCAAGCCAGGTGCCACACGTAGTAAGTAGCTTATTACCAAGACGTGTCGAGGCAATAAAGCTGTTAGAATGCAAAATAGTAGCAACGCGAAGATGTCTACATCTCAGTGCTGTAAAAACAGCTTCAAGTAATAACGACCAAGGATTTACGTTCAAAGAAACATTTGCTCCGGTTTGTCTATCATGGTTGTTATTTATGTCATACACCTGAGCGCATTCCTTCAGTCTTTTACGTGAACCCATGATGAAACTGAATGGAACAAGTACTCCAAGCACTGTTTCATTGCAGTACTGTAGCGCCTTCATACACTTGTTAACTTCAGTTCACTATCTTTTCAGTATTGCCATTTTCAGAGACTGCTAACTTTTCGCTCATATTTGAACTACCCTGATTTTAAAATCGCATTAAGTTTAAATTGCTTCATCTATGTATGATGTGCTTGCAAGCAATTGGCATTACACATATCATTCTTGACTGCACTACCACGTACCCTGATCTCGGCAGCGGTTATATTTCGCACCGTAACGTCGCGAAAAAAGAAACCGGCCCTTTTTAGCAAAAAAGAAACTAGTGAGGGCGTTGCATGCCCTCCTGCGCCGCTCACGCGAGAGGGACGACGCTCATATTAAAGAAACAAAATGAGCAGGACGCTTGACGTTTATCGCCAGCAATCGCCCTACTGTGACGCGACACTTGCGTAGGTTCAATACTATTTCTATCTTTGTTACGTCAGACGCGTTTCAGATTGGAAAGCGCTGGTGCGACGCATTTTACGACAGATATGAGCGCGTCGCGCGGGATCTCGCTCGGCTGCTTACGGCGCACGGGGTCAGATCGCCGCGGTAGCCACCACGGCTGTTTGCTCATCGTAAAAGAAACAGGTCCGATATGCACTTTGTGACATCGACCAACCGTTTTCATAGCGACGTGATGGCAACAAACGTAGCATTCCTGATTTATTGAACGATTTCAACTGTTTTTTTGACGCCAGTCAGGAATTTCTTCAACTTTATGGATTTGCCACAACGCGCCCTAGCAGCATAGACAGCCTGACTGGGCACACGTAGCACATAACTTTGCCTGTTCACACTCGAAGCTTACGTAAGTTACGCCCGCGATGCGATACTTAGAGACACTAATTGCTAGCTACCTTCACATGCTGATCATTTACATTTCTTCATTCTACTTTTTCTCCGTAAATGTGCAGAGAAACACTAGAATTAATTGCAAAATACCTGCAACAAACGAAATTGTACAATCCTCTTAATCTTTTCACAACCTCAATATCAAACTGCATGCCTATAACTGATACCCATAAAGAAAGGTTCGTTTTCAAGCAATAATCTTCTCACTCTCAAACAGGCGCTAAAACTTGGTTGACCTCCTGGCCTCCTGGTGTGTTTACAAATCGTTTTGCGGAACAAAACGGTGACAGACAGAGCACAAAAGATATTGGGCAACTTGCGAAACCTTCTTTAATCTTGGCTCTGTATCCAAAATTGAGAAGAATTGCAGGAAAATTTGGAAAGAAAGTGCTAGATTGGGTGTAGACGGTCGGCGTCGGTCGCTTAATTCATGTTACCCTGGTAGGCGTCTCGCGATTGGCGAACAAAACATTCGCTACTCATTGTTTGATATAAAAATCCGAAGAGTGAGCCTCGTTTCCTTAAGATGGTTAAAGTTTGCCTTGCGCCCAATAGTTTGTCGCCATTTTGATACTCACAGATTGTAGACGGTCAGGTCAACAGTTATGGCAGTTAAACACTGCGTTGCTGGTTGGAGCTGTTAAAGGCTGGGTATGGTAACCATCTTGTGTAAGTGCAGACATTCCTAAATAATGCCCTCTCTTCAGGTTTCATTGTGAACCAAGAATGCTTATGACTGTGCCAACCATTTACCAGTATTTATTCCACTCAGCCTGCAGCACGGTTTATATTTTCGGCGTACATGCTGCCAACGATCGGATCTCGCTTGTCAAAAGCTTCATAAAATTCAGTAAATTAATTCAAAAAAACGAATACTTGAAATGACGCGGAATGGTAACAAGAACTCTTAAACGATTTAGAACATACTTTCTTGGAATTTTTTTAGACACAAACTTTAGATCAGTGCTTCTCAATTTTTGTCCCATCGCCTCCTTACCGCTCTCGACATATCGCTGCAACCCCCCCACGCCCTACGAAGCTAAACAAATAGAAGATAACAGCATTTTATTGAAATAAATCAGCACAAGATATGGACACCAGTTCAGTGTGATGGATGTTGCTAGTGACATTCACAAAACTTTGGAAGGAGAGCGGAAAACCATAGCTTATTAATGAAATCTGTTACAGTTGGTCAGAGCAATTGTACTATGAAGCTAATAAGTTATCGAGAAGCTAAATAGTTGACTATTTTCAATATAATACTGGCCTACTGAAGTTACGTAAATGATCATTTAGCGTTTTTAACCCCTGCGTTTGTTTTGCCCTCTTGTCTTTCGATACTGCCCACTTTGAAAACCACTGTTTTAAATGAATTTTCGGATAATCAAACGTAACAGAGAAGTTTTATCTTGAATGAATAACACTGTGGTAAAATCTTTCCTATTTTCAAAAGTTAAACAAAATTATCTTCGTTGTGTTGTTGAGATCGCCAAGTCTGTATTGAACAGCATGGACACCACTCAGAGGTGCTCGTGCGTTGCAACGTTTCACAATGGGAGAGATATTGGGGCAACCAGTGAAGGGTCCGACTGATACCTCTACAAATCCAGGCTTAACTCAGGCTAAATGCAACAGTTCCTGCAGGGGAAAAATGTGCTTGCATTTTTTCATTAACATTTTCAGTCAGCAAGACTGCTGCTAACTGCAGTCACTTCAGCGTCTATCTAAATAAAGTCTGCCTTTAATGCTTGCCAAGGCACGGATAAATGTTTCAGGGGCACTAGTTGCAGGGAAGTTGGGAACGGCAAATCTATGTTACTGCGCTCGTCAGCAAAGCCTTGTTTCCTTGCTTGTGAATTAAATTCAAACATTTTTGTTTTTACCTGGTTAGAATTTGGGTGCTATACAACCTTGAATAAGAAGTGCAACAAGAAAGCATCACTGAAACATTGATCCGCATCATCATTTTCGTGACTTTATCTTATGTTGAAGACTGGACAGAAGGAAGCTGAGCACAATTGGCAGGAAAATCGTATTTGGTGAATGTTTCAAGTGGTAACTCCCCTCCACATATGAGATAAACAAGGAATCTACCGGCAAATTAAAAAAAATTTGTTGATAGTTTCCTTGCTTATCTCACATGTGGAGAGCAATCACTTGAATACAGATATATGCAAGATTGAATCATCGCAAGAAGATGAAAGCAGAGCCCAGTCGGCTGATTTCTCGAAAGCTTACAGAAAATCTAGAGCTTTCAGTTGTTGGTGAACGCTTGCCATGTTTTCACTCGTTCCGCTGCCCCTGGGCTGCTTTTTACCTTAAACTTTGCCAAGTTAAGTAAGTTTATTGTTAACAGCATAAGTTGGCCAAAATGAATTTTTTTCTTGTTAGCTCTTACCGCGTGTTGGACGTTTTATCTCAATCAGCTGCACGAGCGAAAGGCTTTTCTATCTGCAGCGAGCTTTCCGGCTTATCGTATTACAGGCTAGACAACAGCTCTCAGCTATTCAAAAGCAGCTGTTTGTGACGGGAAAATTATACTATGAAAAGTAGTAATTTCAATGGCGATTGAATGACAGGTTCTTCGCATTTTGTTCCCATAGTGTGCGTCAAGTAGTACACGTTACAACATTTCGACAATTTTTAGGCTCAAAATTAACGAAAACTCCGCGAATACAGATCCTGTCCATGAAATTTCCCCCACAGAGGTTCAGTGTTTTCAAGTTTTTTTCCAACCAAAATTTGTAATTCTGAGGCTGTCTGCGTTCACATGACAATGGATTCTGAAATTATTTCAAACTTAGCGCAATAGTCTTCTCTCTTTCTTATTCCATCCAATAAGTCTCCGAAAAGGTGACGCAGTCGAATCAGAATGCAAATTATTTTACTAGGAAATCAAATTCATGTACTTTTTTTCTATTACTTTCAGGCTTAGCACATTGATTAATTATCTCGACTGCACGTAATTTTTGTCTATTCCTTCCACACTCAGCCCTTCGATTCATTTCCTCGACTGATGCACAGCCACAAGCGATGTGGTTGAAGCGGTCACCTTCGGTCTGCTTTTATATGGACGCAGGCGAGCAACTACTTTTTTTCTGTATAAGTCGTGACGTCGCTGTGACGCTTAAACGTCGACACGTTTACACGTTTCGCGGGCGGCTCGCATCTAGAATAGAAGCTGAAGCGTCATGGATTCCGCTGGTTACGGCGATTAACAAAACGGATATCCAAACTTTCTGCCGGAAAAAGCACAGGTTTTGGCATGTTTTTGAGCTGTGCGTAGGGCAGCAGACACAGCTGGACTTTCCTTACGTAAAGGAGTCTTATATTTAGATGACTATCGAGTCTCGAGCAATTCAGTACTTGGCTGCGCTTTTAGGGCGCTATGCAACCGTTTACAAGTTGATAACTGCAAATCGTCAAAAACATTACGATTTGTGGGTCGTGTGCAGAGAAACTATCACAATATCTGTAAAGCGATGAACAAACTGAACTTTAGACTACTTGGAAATCGCTAAATCACAACCTTGCATCTGTCTTCCGTGACCTTAAAATGTCAAAAGCAAATCGAGGTGAAAAATAATCCGCACACTTTATAATCGCATCTTCATAGGATTATTTTCTTTGTGACGCACGTAGTGACGACAGAAAGAAAGGTTTTTGGTTTGCTTCAGTTTTTTTTTAATGAAATCAGTCAAGTTGCAGCACGTCTGTATAAACTTGGAATGGGATGAGAATAGTTGAAGCAGCTTTCGTAATGGTTTCCGGGCGTTGGGAAAAACTCACAGTGGCTAACCAAACGAAAAGCGGGTAAAAGGAACCGTTGACAATTGCTTTCCTAGAGCATAGGTTAGAAAAGCACGGGTAACGATTCGGCGCATCAGGTCGCGTTTTAAAAAATGTGCAGAATCCTTTAAATAAAGTGTCTCCTGCGTCTCACTATCTTTCGGTCACGTGATGAAAAACTTCGGAAAGGACGTTCCAGTTCAGTGGCGTCAGAATAGTTTATCACTAGTGAATCTGGAATGTGTTTGCATCACTAAAATATGCATCGGGAATGACGACGAGTAGTCAAGGTGTGCAAACTGCGGCGGCTCGACGACAATACACCGATTTTTTTGCTTTGTTCGGCAACTCGACACTTTGTTCGTAGTTGCAACCTAAAAATCGAGCTTATCTCAACGCTCATGAAAGTCCGAACAGTCTTGACTTCACCTGTCGCAACGAACTTTAAGACAAAACCTAAATTGAAACGATGCTGAAATTAAGACCTATATCACCGTACCCAAATCAGAACCAACTTGAGAAACACCAGAAAAATGACCAACACCACGCCATCAAACGATTCGTTGAAGAGGAATAATCACCACAGGGAGGCTGATGATTTAAGTGATGAGCAACTGTGACCTTACAATTTGCTGAGGCTTAATCGGCATCTATAATCGGCTTCACTGCGTAGAACGTTCTCGTAGTGAGCCTCACTGAAGTTTTATGTAAGTATTTGTACGAATTTTGTGGTATTTTCCACGAGTGCGTTTGCAAGCACAGGCGTGTCTTTTGAAATCCATGGGCAGTAATTTCTGCAATCGAATCTTAACCTCCTTCTCAGGTTTATTTATAAATGACAAAGAATCATTTTCAGTTCACTGCGCTAAGCAGCTAAGGCTTTGAGGCCTTACGTCCAACATTGCCTACCACATCGTGAAATGTCTCCAAATGCATATAAAAGCGAGTAATTTGATTTTGCTTGTTGATACGCAGCTGTATTGAGCTGTTACATTGCTGTGTTACACAAACCAACTTTCAGGGACCAAAGAACATCCATCACCACCATGAACGCATCAGTAAAAAACTGTCCCGCACTGAGCGACCGCTCATTGCCAGCCATCAGTATGGCGAATGTATCCTTCACCATTGCGTAAAAAATAGACACTTTACGACCACATAAAAAGGCCACACGCAAGCGTAAACATAGAAACGGTAGTAAATCAACCATTTCGCCTCCTCAAGAAAGCTGCGCAAGACCAAAAAAAGAGCTTTCGGAAGCGCAGCACGTGGCACAGCAAGAACAACAGGGTTGAATTAAAACTGTCTTTCACGCGTCAAATATTATCTGTGAACTCCCAACATGATGGCTCTAGTAGTATAAGCACTAACGTCGGGCGAACCTGTTATTATTAGTGTCTTTTTTTGCTCAACTACGTCTTGAATCATTGCAAAGGTCGTACACGAACAACTTGACATTTTGCCGACAACTGTGGCACTGAGATAATGCCGGTGATTAATTCGTAATGTATCAGGTCTTGTCACACGATCGGCATGTTTCCAAGGCAAGTTTGGTAAAACGGGAAGTGCATTGTCACGCAACCTATACGCGCGTCTGTATGTTGATGCTGCTGCGCAATATCGTCAATTTGCTGCTCCCGGGTTTCTTGCAACTTAAGTGCATTATTCATTCAGTCATTTACAGAACAAGATAAATGAAGTAGCTGACTAACAACCATATGTTCTTGAAACCTAAAAATCATCGGCTGCCATACTTCAAACGTTTCTGCTTATGTATTAACCACAAATACTTAGTTTCATGCAATGAGTCACTGGGAGCGAATCCACCAGAAGAAAACGAATGAAACTGTACAAAGCTCACTACCATTGAGAACAAAAGCCAAAAACATTACGATGGCTGTCATGACAGGAGTGAGCGGCAGTCGCACAATATACTGCATTTAAAAATAAAACAAGGAAAGCAATTTCCCTTGTCCATTTTAAACGCCAGCCAGATCTGAGACAATTGCGACGTAAGCCAGAACACTTGATGTTGAATTCTGGGATCTCTTCCCTGTTCGGGTATCCACTTGTTGCCGAAGTTCTAGGCCAGGGCTGGATGAACTGCGACTCGCAGAACCATCTAATGTGGCCGAGTGGAACTTTTGTCACCTAAACTATGTTGGGTTTGCATATGAACAGGTAAAAAACATGTGTACTTTGCTTGCACCATAAGATAAACCTGAAAATTTTCACCGCTCGCCCCGTGATATTCGATCTTTTATGTGGCCCGTGATAGTAAGTAGGTTCCCCGACCCTGTTTACCCTTTTACCTTTTTCACTCCGATCCAGCCTCTGTTTCTAGCTTTCACAGAACGTCTTGTCCTTCGTATTGTGCTGTCACGGCTGCGTAACAATCTGAACCCGACATGATTACTAGTTCACCATTGTGCACACGATGTGAAGCTTTATCCGTGACTGCATCGTCACGAACGGTTCAGTCGTTGTCCATTTAACCCCTAGGTTGAGGCAATCTTTATCATGCCTGACTCTTGCTTACGCCAGCAGAGGTCAGACAGTGAACTGGCTGGGACATTGGCGGAAGCAAGACGCTAAGGCTTAAAGAGAGTTAGGCACGCACCTTCCATGAAATTGCGTGAAATAAGAGCACACGGTTCTCGCATTCATGCAGCTGTAGTGATGTTTTACGAATCGAACCACTTGCGTCAAATGTGCAAGCTGTAGCTCCTAACAGAAACTCATCGTGTCATTGGAAGCATTGCTTGCCGTAACTCAGTTGTTTGCAAGTAATTGGCCCCGAAGCCATTGTTTAAAGCAGCATGGTAGAACCCTAAGACTGTTTTGGAGAACCTCTAAGTACACAAGCGCACGAACACCTTCGGATTATTTCTGTGGCGATTATTGCACTGGCTTTGTGAGTAAGACTTTGGTTTGAAATAAACGCAAGCAACCCAAATTTAGTTTTCGCATGCCTTAAACGCGTCTCTTGAAGCCAAACGTCATGTGTCACGTGACTTGTACGCAGGTTAACACAAGCTCAGTCGACCCTATATTGTAGTGGTTCCAAAACTCTTTCTGATCGCGTACCAATTGTGGGTCCCGTACTGTCAATACGTACCACCCTGTTCCAGGAAAGTCAATGTGCCAATTATAACTCGATCCAATGTTTGGACTACCAGAATTTACACAAATTCAGCATGAAGAAAATGGCTATGAGAAAGTATTATGGTCGTTTTTAGAAACCAACAAGGGGCGTAGACTACACAAAAAATCAGGAATTTATTAACAGAACCCGAAAGGCAAAAATTACAGCAGTGAATAAATTTTTTTGTGAAGAAAAACAGGAAGTAGGTCTATTCGTGTGTCACCTTGAAAGCCTTCGCGGACCACTACTGGTACGCGTACCACAGTGTGGGAACCACTGCTGTATTGTGACGCAAGCACACAAAACTACATAGTCTTTGAGGTGCGAGCTCATCAACAACTGATCTGCATAATTTTCTCTTCAAGGTGCGACCAAGTGCGTTGCAACAGCCTATTCTTTCCCGGCATCTCCACTCTCCAGTGTATTATCGCACGACTGATGTGGACGTTAACAATCGATGAAGATGAGTGTTGAAAATTGTGGTCGTCATTATGTCGTGGAAGTCAAGAACCCCGTGGCTGCACGATTCGTTACGACGGTGAGACGCAAGTTAGTTTTCTTCTCATGTAGAGCCCAGCATTGCTCTCTTGCTACCTGCAAGCTACGTTACCAGGCTTCCACGAAGACAATGGGTGATGGGTGCGTGGAAGGATGATAAGCGATATTCTCTTTTCGCAAAGTGTTTTTCAACTGACCTGCCACGTTGCTTATCGTATGTTGCAGAATGGCAGAACTAAATTGCCTGGTTTGACGTAAACTTGGAAACTCTCGGATAGGGAGGGCTATTTGTTCGTTTTCTGTGAGCTCTTCGTAATTTTTCCCAATTGTTTTCGGTAATACTTCGAGTAAACAACTAAGACAGAATTCTTTGAAAGATTTCGGCCCAAGTCACTGTTCGTCAAACTTTAGGAAAGTATTCAAAATGAAGCTGGTTGAAGCTTTTGCAAAATTCCATGACAGTCTTGCAATGCACTTTGTGTTTTCGCAACCATTTTAATTTTTATGGCAGTGTATGAAATCTTTCGAGAGGACCAGACGCGTAAGCAGATCATGGAGACAACACACTATTTACGCCACTATTTCTATGTGCTGAGCTGGTCATGACGGTGTAAGACTTTAACGAAATAGTGGAAAGAAACAAAGTTGGTGGTCATGGTTCGGTGGAAGCAGTGTGTCACGTGATCCAGCATATGAGCGAGTCTTTGGCAGCACTATAAACTGCCAAGATGCAAGGCGGCAAGTGATTGTGAAAATGATTTGAACTTAACGTAATTGTGACAATGGTTAGTGGAATTTGTGCAAAAAATAGCAGTTTTTATTAATTGTTGAAAAAAGCATCATTTAAATGATGACACAGTTTGCTTGCGACTAATAAGAAGCAGGACACTTTTCGCAACCAGTGATATACGACTTGTTGGGATACGCTTTTGTAAAGTGTTCTAGAACAAGTTGTTGTTCAGTCGATCTTACATTGCAAGAGTTGCAGACTTTAAACTTCTACGCTGTGTTCACAAACGATCGATACAAGAATGTCTTATCATTACCAAACTTTAACGTTTTATTAATCGGCTCCGAACCCTTTAATGAGCTCGCAAGCAGCATCTGTGTATCTTTTGATCTTCTTAGCGAAGCTCCCAAGTCACGCGTCGCAACTTGCGAAGACGGGAAGCGACAAATACGCAGTGATGACGTTTGCAGCCAATGGAACCGCTTCTACTGATGAAATATTCATGAAGCGTCAGGAAAATCTTGCGCGTGTTTCAGACGGACGGGGG
>JGI24021J15306_10002307_pt1 | contig 20404 bp, 18 predicted proteins | sample Ectturendosymbi1_FD_15306 | JGI IMG/M metagenome (IMG submission 15306)
CCCCCCCCTAAAACCTACGAAAGTAACTTTATTTACCACGATTTTAGACAATTCGGAAAACAGCATTCGCGATAGAAGGTCATTTTGCCGTCCATTGTTTTGTCACAGCAGTGGTGTGAAGTATCCTTCATTTCTCTTACGGCAGTGTATCCGTAATGAGACTTGACTACCAAATATTACTGAAATCGCCCCTCTCCCTAACTTACTGGCTGGATCCGCCGCTGCTTGCACCTGACGAACATGAAAAATGTCGTTGAGCAGTCGTTGCCACAACACATCGGTAGCCTTCCGTGTTACTTAAGACCTTCTTTGGCTGTAGCTATGCATGCCCATCTAAAAAGTATGTGACCTTTACCGAGATTATCATGGAGAAGCTCTACCCTGGACACTCTAATAATTTTGAAAAGCCAGTATAAAACGTTTCTATTCTAAGAGCATCGAAAACCTGAAACGACCGACAAGCAAGCCTACGACCGGCAAGTTTTAACATGCAAGTGTACTACGTAAAACGAGAGACGGTTTAATCGGTGAAGTCTAGGGCAGGGTTGCGCAACCTTTTCGCTGTTTCCGACGGCATCACGTTTATTTTTATGAATTACGGCCACCAGTGAGTTCAAGATATTTTTACATTGTTTATGTTGCTACTGTTCTGCTTCCACATACTGAGCGTAGCCCAGTGGTGCCCAACCTTTTTTGACTCAATTTTCATCTCAATATCCACTTCTTCCGTAATTCTACAGCGGCCAAGTCCCACTAAGCATCACAAAACATAAATACGTTTGAAAAAAACATTTTTAATCTCAATGAAACAATTCTCCCAGAAAGAAATGTGTCCCTCCAAATTTCGTGCTGGCTACGCCCCTGATGAATACGGGGAAAAAGCAACATTTTGCAAAACTCAATCTAATTTCAGTGCACAGACTAATCACTATCAACAAAATAAGTCGACTATATCTAAAGCGCAGAGTTCTTTAAAAATGCATTAAGTTGTATTTATACCTCTGTTATGGTTGTACAGTAAAATTGCCAAGCCAAGAACAGCGTGGGTCCACCTTAACCGCCTCCGCATTGGTATCGAACGTTTCCGCTCCTACTTAACGCAAAAGGAGTATTGCCCCTTCTGCTGCTTGTGAGTGTGGCGCAGAGAAGCAGGCCATTGACCATGTTGTCCCTCACCGTCCAATCATCGACCTCCTTATGGAGCGCACGGCTTGACGGTTCTGGATGACGAGACAATCGACTGGCTGCTCAACACCTGCCCCGAGATATAGTGCGGCCAAGCAGTGGCTTATAACAATTGGCTCAGTTAGGTGATCGCAAAAGTTTTAGACAAAAAATGACCGCAATGCTATTTTCGCAGAGGAAAAGTTTTTTTTCCGCCAGAACTAACGGAATATTAGATTAGTTGTGGTAAAGGTAGATCTAGTAAATGAAGGCTTATTTTCTTGGTTTGGACCTACCTGGAAGGTTTGCCTGCTCTTTTGCAAATATTCATGTTTTGCAGCCTGAAGTCACCAACGTTGCTTTCTGGTTCATTCCACCGAGTCTTAGAAGCTGTGAGGAAAATGAAAAATTGTTCATAAAAATCGGAAAAATTATTCCAACTATTAAAAACAGGTATTTAACTTACAGATGGAGGGTTATTCTATTCGTTGAATTATAACCGCAGTTTGTAAAAGGAAAGACCAAAGGTTAGTGACCACAAAAAAGTAACAGATTCAATGCTTGTAGTTGATCAGATCACACATTCATTCTTCATATTTTTTTAAATGTGCTCCAAGGGAATCGTGTTTGCAACTATTCTTGTTCATTCAGTCAATATGCAAGGTGTTTGGGGGAATTCAATCAATACTTTTTACAGCTTTAGTTAGACCAAGAGCAGGAAGGAAAAATATGCTTGTCTGAAATGCCATAGGTTTTCCATCTCATGTCTGAAATATCAGATATTTTCCTTTTGTTGCCAAATTGGTGCCTAATTCAAAGTATTCACAATGAGCATAATGCAGTTATACCACAACAGTAAATCACTGGAGATTAATACAGTACTGAAAAAAGGTCGCTTGCAACTAAGCTAACACCTACTGTTCCTCAGTTAGTATTACTCGATACGTTTTTTATTTACTCTTTCTTGCTCCAAATATTCTTGAAAATAGCTTTGGGCAATATTTTCTTCAACCCAAGGACGTGCAGACGGGGGAGCGAACGGGGCAACGGCTCCGGTCGTTTATGGAACGCGGCATCCAAAGAGTGAAATTGCAAACATATGATCTTATAAAAATCCTATTACAGATGCTTATTCGTATTATAAGGCTCCTAACACTTGCTGCATGGTGCTGATGGGAATTTGCCTGAGGTGGGAGACGATACAAATCATTTTAGAAAAAAGAAATTGTAATTGTGCAACCGAAGTGCTCGTATGTTCTAGTTAAATATAAAGAGTAACTTCTTTACCAGTTTTTATCCTTATATCCTTAGCAATTTGTTTGTAGTGCAGATAAGCATAAAGTGCAGTAATGCATCAAGCTGGATGGTTGTACAATTTCAGATAAAATTTATCACAGAAAAAATAGACAACTTCATCTCGTGCCGTGCCTCACAAGCGCTATCTGTTTTTGGTTGACCTATTTGATGCTTATTTGCGTAGTTGAATGCAATATCAAGTTTCACAATGCATACCCGGAATAATTTTGCTCAAAAAACTGCATTTTACGCCCTCAGAATAAAAAAAATCAAAGCCTAACACATCAAATACAAAAAATACTCTTTCAAATATGTTGAAACTAATTTTTTAAACCTGTATTTTTGTCAACTTTAGATTTGCCTATTCCAAATGCCTGTATTTCCTGCATTCCTCAATACTATTATTCGGTAGGGAAACACAACCAAACGGTTGCTCCGGGAATCACCAGACTGCGCAAACCCCTGCTTCAGCTATCTTGAATAGGCTGAAATTCAATATGATAATTTAAACTTGTTTTGGTTCTGTTTGCGGTGCATAACAAACAGTAATGCTCCGGTATGAAACAAACCTTCGATAAGCAAAATCACTGAGCTTAGTGAACAACATGATAGACGGGACTATATCTAACTGACAAAGGATTGTACGTCCAGATTTGGTGACGAGCATCGAGTTTTGGTCATACGCTACTGCAGTTGAAATGATCATTTACGACAGTTATTAATAGGAAATATATCCTGATTAAACAATTAGATTTCCATTTTTTCTTGGATCCTCCAACAATTAAGCAAGCTTCAGTTACTCTGCTACTTGTGGCAAGGCTACTTTTTGCGCTACTCAGCAATTTTCTGAAGTTGTCAGAAAAAGTAAATCTACCATGACTCGCAGCAACACCAAAGTATCATGTAATGAAGACTGGTCATTACCGCTATGGCAAATGATGAATGGTTACAATACTGTTGTAGTTTATTTAGCTGCTATGAAAAGCGTTCCTAAACCGTCACTAAAACGAAATTTCGTGTCCAGAGTTTCTTTTCAGTTTCTTGTGTGTTACATTGAAAACACACTGCGAGGTCGGTTGTAACCTGTAGCAAATTGTTGAAATCAAGCCACGATTTTTTTGTCTAGGATGCAAAAGAAAGGCTCTTTGATGATTTCATATGCAAGCGTGGGCGATTTGCCAACATTTTTCTTCACCACTGTTGTCAACGAAGCTGTGGAACACGAAGACATCGACTTTATTCTAGAAGAGATTGAGGAAAACGCACAAGACTTATAATGGTTGAATTGCTAATTTCAAGCTATTTCGTACGTTTAAACAATCGAGCCGCGTTATGCTTTTCTTCTTGACTTATTTGTTCAGCACAGGAAGCTATGTTGTTGAAGTGTAGACAATATAATGAAAAAAGCTCAGTTGTGATCCATACTGCGTCATTCTGAGAGAGACAATACCAGTGGCGTAGCGAGGCTAATGGGTCTCCCTCAACTAAGTTCACCCCCCTGGCTCAAGCCTCTGGTTACACCACTGGTCATGCGCTAATGCGTGTTTGATCTACTGTAAATAACCGCAGTCGTGTGCATGTACATTTGTTAATCGCTTGTCGCGCGCTCAGCTAATCGGACGAAGTTTGTCTTAATTGGTAGTTTAGCTGCGCGCTTACCAGTAGTTGTTTCTAATGTATTTTCAGAAACCGTGTTTGACGATCAATCGCCATTGAACTTTGCTCTTTGTCGGATCTGTGACAACAAAGGTTGAGCTGATTGCCTTCCGTTTGCAATTACTGTAGGTTACAAGAGACTACACTTCTGGTAGTGCGCGGATTTCGTAAGAGTCAGTTTTTAGGCGAAGGATTGTCAGATGCGCTTTTCTCAAATTTCTGCGGACTAGCTCCCCCTCACAGCTGGAAGTTTAGGCTAGCTTCCGCCACAAATTTATACTGCAACTTACAAAAGGCTTAAATCAAAAAAGCAAATTGAGCCTGATACAGATTAATGGAGTACAAAACAGGTCTTTGCTTGAACACAACAAAACTCTTTGGATTTCACATGCATTACATATGCTCTTAAAGCAGGGACCCTCTTCACAGTCGTCCACACTATATTATGAGAAGCTTCATTCTCTGACAGTGAAAAAAAATATCATTTTCTATAAATATTTGCACTAACTTGATAGGGTCTATTCAGAACTTTTTGGAAAAAATTTTATCCGGCAGTATTTGTAAGATATTGAAGTTGGTTTGAAGCTTTTCCTTATTTAAACATCAGAGATGCTGGTGGGGTCTTTGTAAGCAGAGTACTTATAAATCACAGTTGCTGTGGGCCCTTTTGAAAGCAAGGTGCTTACACATAGCAGTTGCTTTTGCGGGCCCCTTCGAAATCGGAGTACATACACATTGCAGTTGCTTTTGGGTGCCCGTTGAAAGTGGAGTATTTACACATTACAGTTGCTGTTGGGGTCTTTTTGAAAGCGGAGTACACATTACAGTTGTTGTTGGGGGACCCCCTGAAAGCGGAGTACTTACACACTGCAGGTGGGCCTTTCTAAAGCAGATTACGTACACATTACAACTGCTGTTGGTGGCCCCATCTGAAGCAGAGTAGCCTATTTACGCAATACAGTGGTTGCTGGGGGCCCCTTTGAAAGCAGAGTACCTGCACATTGCAGTTGCTGTTGAGGGCCCTTTGAAAGCAGAGTACTTACTTATGATATGCTTCGGAGTATATTATATGAGTGGGTAATAGGTTTTTCACCGAAATGAGGAAAATTTACTCTCGAAACACTTCGAGAGGAGGCCCGTAATAAGGGAGCAAGGCAAGTGCCTCGCTCACCTCCCTTTAATCCACCATTTGTTGCTAGTACGTTGCTCCTGTCAAAACTGTTGGTTTGCTTTGAATAAGATTTCGAAAAATGCAAGTCATGCAAATAAGGCTCAAAGATCAAGGAGCCTTGTCTTCTCTGGAAAAAAAAGTCTGATAGACTCGTAAAGTTCAGCACACTGCAACTAAAGAACAGGTAATGGCTATCCTCACAGTTGTTAAACCCTTATTAGGTTTCGGTTTCTATCTTTTGTGTGAATTTTCTAGTCTGCTTCAAGCTGTTGCGTAGTATAATAAAGGTTTAAGGACTTATATGAAACGGATTTTGATGGCGCAATTTATCACTAATTTTCGGTCAACAGCGCCAATATACATTTCTTCTAAACCTCAAGTTCCCACGTAACTTAACACAACAAACAAAATCAATTTTTTATGGGATATTTCAACACGTTTTGGGGTGAAAAATAAAAATACTCTAGTAGCCTACACGGCGTTCAAGAGCAATTTGTCGGTAATAACATCCGTAGCGGTAGCTGAGCGGGTGTTTTGAACAAGATCGAAGTAGGAAGCGAAATCTCTAAATAAACAGTGCTTTCTGTTTAACATCACTGGTATTACCGGTTGGTAGTGTCCAGTGGCGCACAAGAGGGGGGGCAGGGCACCGGGGGGCACCTTCAGGGGTGCGGCAATTTTTTGATTAAAAATTGTTTTTTGAAAGCAGTTTAAAAGTTCCAACTCTTCTTCATCATTTTTAAATAAAATCTTAAAAGTTTCAACTTATTTCAGTTTTGTGTTTTAGAACCCCTCAACTGGTAGGCTAGCTGAAAAGCTAGGAAATGCGGCTGTGGAATAAGCAAATTGATTAAATGTTTACTCAAAACTCTGGGGAAAATCCAGTGTGCTAAAGTACCCCAGTGTTTGTCTTAAAATCAAGGCTTTTTAACATACTTACTTGGGGGCAATTGTCGCCCAGTTCCTACACTTTCCTCTACAGCCAAAACCATTTCTCTTCCCCAGTCAAAAGTCCTTTATACAAAGGACAGATATGACATTCGACCTCAGACTAACAAACATTACTGGTCTGATAGTTGGAAGTTTATATTGCCCTTGCATTCAAAATATGATAAAATCCTGCATGAAATCACGGTGAATAATCCAGGCTAGCTTAATCCTTTTTCTTCTATCGTTCGATGCTCAGCAAAACCCCCAGGGCCGGCCTTAAGCTGATGCAGCCGATGCAGCTGAGCGCGTACAACTGATTTACTGCGTTTTGAAAGAGATAGCGGATCGCAAAACAGCTTCCTTACAAACCTTGGTGAACCGCATTGGCCATATTGATCGGCTTCGCGACCAATAGCATAGCCAGTCCAAAAATTTTTGGGGAGGACAAAATGTTTGCTTTTAGGTGAATAACACCTATATTGGGATACCGCCTCTCAAAGCACAATATGACTACATGTTCAAAAACTGTGGGGAGCATGGCTTCCTAGGCCGCCCTGGCTACGCCTATCTTCCCGACCTCCGCCATACCACTTCTGCAGCAGTAATCGTGTTTGTTTTGCTCATTTTGGGAACATTTGAATGACCGCATTGTTTCTAATGTCAAGCAGAGTCCATGCTGGGCTAGTATGGTCGACGAGACAACCGATATGTCTGCATTGTGCTGCTCATTCCACTTGTCACAGCTTGCCAGAGCTAGGATTTTCAACTCTGCGCCGTCTTAAAACCAAACAACGGCTGCTTGATGTAGCTCTGAATGCGATGATAAATGTTTCAATGAACGGTCCAGACAGAACCGCTGCCAAAAAATCTTCATTAGAGGGTCTTTACGTTTGTGCATGGGGCTTGGCATTCTAAAAATTGACACGAGCTCCACTGATTTATAGTGTATTATATTTCAATTTGCGGGGCTTTGGGCCCGGCTAGGCTCGCCACAGCCCCCATGGCGATGAGACTGGGTCCAAAGCAGCGGGCGCGCTTGGGATTGCTCATGAGATTTGTGATTGGAAAGAGATCAGAAATAGACAGAGTGAGCACTAAAGACCGTAGAATCCACAGATGACAAGTAAGAAACAGATGATTTTAGTGATGAACAAGAGCTGTTTAGTGAAGTTGAATTGAAAAATTTGTTGCCATTTTTGTAAACACACCAGTAGCCTACAACTGTGCACAGTGACTGACAACAGTGGCATAGCCAGCCCAAAAATTTGGGGGGAACCAAAAAAATTTTTTTGGGGCCAAAATGTTTGATTTTACGCGAATAACGCTATTTTGTTTGGAAAAACGCCTCTCAAAACACAACATGGCTGTATTTTCTAAAAATTCGGGGGCCATGGCCCTTTTGCCCCCCCTGGCTACGCCTTGACTGACAATACTGTAAAACATTTTGTTATTATTTTGAACGTTTTGCTAAAACATGCGGCCTCATAAAATTACATGGTGTTCCTTTAAAAAAAACTTTTAAAAAACCTGGTTACAGAGTTATTTTGAAAAAAAGCACATTGTCAAACAAAAACAGGAACTTAGTTTTGCAATATTGATTGATTGAAACTTGGACAGCAGATAGTTTTTGCAGATGAACCAATACCCTTGTCACTGGTACAACAACGCGCCTAGTTGCTAGTTATGTTTGTGTCTAGCATAAAACAATCGCACAACAAATGGGAAGTTGAATTTGATCCGCTTTCAGAGCTTTCGCGTAGTAGGTACTGCTGTGACGTATGGTTAGCGATTGTGCGGTCACAATGTTTCGTTCATCACGGCTATATAAAGTACGATGGACGGCATGTAAGAGCAGGCCAGTCAGTAACTGTCAAAGATAAGATGCTGGCCAGAGACGCAATCAGTAATAAGCTCCGGCGTAACGTGGTTCCAGGGGTCTTTCCGGCGGCGGCGCCCTCCCGTAAGTAAAACGCCGAAAGTTGATTCTGCAAAAGAAGAAAGCGCTTTCGGCGGGTACGCGGTTCACTAAAAAAATTAATTACGCCAAAGCAGAAAAATATGAACTAACTTGAGTTGCAAAATCTCAACTAGCAAGGCGATAAGTCACAAGCGCGTGTTCTTGGAACAAATCCCAAAACGCCAGCACATTTAAAACAACTCATTGAAAACGCAACCAGGACCAAACACACCAATGCGTGCAAAGCGCTGTGCGCACAAAACGGATGTGGATCTTTGACACGACGGTCGGTCACGTTTCCCTCCCCGGCGGTTTGATACGGAAATCACCGTGAGTGGAAATATCTCGGTGGTTACCATCATAGAGATGGGCAGCGAACATCATCTCTATGGTAATAAACTTCACACAATTTGTGCGAAAGCAGCGCGTTTAAAACAGCTTTTCAGCCGCTGATAGTAATTAGCTTACTGTATATTAAATGATTTTTGGCTCCGGAGCTTCAGTGGCGAAAAAAGTTCAAGAAATGGAAAAAGATAAACAAACACTGCACAGGAATCAGTAACATGCTTCGTATGATTCAAACTGTCATGCTGCTGGCGGCAGGGGCGCAACAAGGGGGGGAAAGGGGGGTGCAATCCCCGGGCGCTGAGTCAATATGGGGGGCCCCAAACAACTGCGAGGGAGCGCCAAGAATCCCAACTATGTCGCAAGTACTTTCTTCAATACAGTAAATTTGCTTCCGAAAGACCCTGTTTCGAACATGGGGGCACCAAACTTGCTTCTTGCCCCGGGCGCCATCTAACCTCGCTACGCCCCTGGCTGGCGGGCAACGCAAAAGCTTATGCAGCTACGAACAAGCAGATCATTTGAGAAACACTTTTATTTACCAGTCAATAAAATTACAATAACGGCCAACAGAAAGACTGAGTGACAAAAAAGTATTTTCAAACGAAAAGTGACAAAAGCCAGTTTGCAAAAGAATCACTCGGTAACAGACTTCGGAAAATTAACGAGGTTCAACGCACAGTTGTCGCGTCGAATTTTCCAACTGGTATAAGCAAAGACAAGAGAAACAAACCAAATAAAAAGCGCTTAGTTGCTTGTATTGGTTTCGCTTCGCTACTCCCAGCACCACAATGTACTATATGAGGCAACATGTATTACGCTCTCTCAGTAGGTCTGGAACTGATCCACGATTAAAAGCTACCTAGTATAGTAACTGAAAACAAATCATCTTTTTGCAAAACACGTACACAGCATTTGCTTAGCAACCGGGCGGTTTGGTTTCAAAAGAGCGTTCACCTCAAGTCGAGCCTCCGGCCTCGTCATCAATCATGACCGTACAAATAAGCATTTCAAAACATTTGCTTTTTTCTTACTTAGCCGCTTAATCAGTCACCATCACGTAAATTTCCTTAATATGAAAAAATAACTGAAATAAAAGAAGCAAATTTCTTTTGCGATATGCCATGGGATGCAATCTTGCTGAAATTGTCACGTCGTTGGGCTTCCACCGCTTTTAGTAACGCCTATCTTGATTTTGGTCAGTATATATCGCATAACCTATTTCGAAAGACCAAAAACATTAAAAGTGGTTCTCTATACGTCCCTTTGCAATATCATCGAAATTCTTCCCCACTCACCGTTACCCGCTGTTTCTATGCCAACACCGAAAAACCCATTGCGTCGTCTGTGAATAAACTGGATGGTTGTTTAGAGCAAAAATGATGAAGTGACATAATTTACTAAGGTCAAGCCATTAAGTGTCACCAACGTCTGCGTTTCCACGCATGGGGAACGTAACCTGTGCAGAGAAATTTTATGCAATGTGGACAAGCAAGGTAGACGCGGGAAAACGTGATGTTGCACTGCGCATTAAATAGCAATCGCAGGGCGAATACAGTAGTTTTTAAGCAGAGGGCGAATATAGCAATTTGTAAGCAGAGGGCGAACATTGCAGTTTGCAAGTAGAGGGCGAATATTAGCAATTTGTTAGAGGGCAAACACAGAAACGAGTTGATGTTCCCCTGTGTTTTACATGCATGCAAGTGAGTCGCTGGCTATGCAAGCACTGTAAAAAAAGATTGGTGTGGCAGGCTGCAGGATTACCCTGGAAACTAGCATCACGGTTCAGCATGCAGTAACAGTGAGTGTTGCGTATCGATCATGCAGTAGTACGACAGCGGTGCGAGAAGCGTGGTGTGAAAGCACGACAACAGACTGAGCGGAAGCCAGCGTCGAACTGCAAACAATGAACAGTGGGAATTACTGTATTCGCGGGTTGAAAAACACTTTCAAGCATTTCAGATTTCAGTGAAACGCAGGTCGTATCGGTGAGAAGTTCTCACTGAGTCAGTTTCCACGTAAATCCAACGAAATCGTTAGAAAATCTTTTTGCCTGATGAAGCTGCTTCAGTTGATAAGCAACTTAGCAGACAACAGCACTCCGTTCAGCAAAACCACATCGTCAGCCTAGTCAGCCACACTATTCCACTTTTACTCTGAGAAACGTGGGCTTGAATTTCATGATTCCCTATGAAACTTTAGCAATCTCAAATGAAATATGAGCGGCGTGAGACGTGATCTCGTGAACGGCGTGATCGCTTGATCACCATCGACATGCAAATGGCGTCATCAGCGCTTTACGTCAACTGCCAACAAGATGGTGACCGCCAAAATATTACGTTGGACTTTGGCAAAGACTGCGAGAGGGCCATTACACGTTTTGCAGAAAAAATTTCGAATGATGTGGAGAACGTCGCGAATATCGACTGGATAAGCAACTGCAGGCGAAACGAAAAACACGCAAAATAACAGCGTGAATAACTGTGTTGTGAGGTCAGGCTTCCACTCACAGTCACTCATTCTCTCAGAATTGGGTGCGGCCAAAGAAGAAAAGGAGAAAACGGCGGAGAAAAAAGGAGAAAAAGGTTTGCAGGTTGGCACCAATTTTTATTCTACAAACAGGCATGGCAAGAAAATTTTCAAACCACTGAAATCTGATTTACAAAACAAGATGCTGTTCTCAACGACGTGTGGAGAAGAAATACAGCCGAGAAAACCGAAACAAATACCTGAACGCGCGTGGAGAATTTGGCGGCAAGTATAAACGCACAGCTACTGGTTATATCAGCCTCAAGCACCTGCATAACATGAGCGTTGTTAATTCGTACACCGTTACGTGACGTCTGAGCAGCTTTGATCAGAAACAAAAAGTGAAAAAATACAGCCAAACATGTACATTTGTTCGAGCCTGCAACTGTTGTGTTACTGAAGCGGAACGGTCCAATGAGAGCTTGCATCGGTTGTGTTACTGGAGCAAAACGGTCCAATGAGAAAAATGCAAAAGCAATGGGCAACAGAAAGTTTAAAAAAGATTAAAAAATCACGAGTCAAGGCCGAGTGCGAGATGCAGAACTCAACTTGTTAGCAGACAGTAGCAGCAGGGTCATTCTGGCCAGCAGCGCCAGGGCGCGGCCATCTCGGGCCATCGGCGCTTTAACGGTTCATGCTTGGCATGTACCTGTTGTTGCCGTTTTGAGACTCTCTCTGCCTTCTGTCATTTTCAGTCGTTATTCCCGTCAGTTGATAATCGCTGAGCACCGGCGACGGATCCTTGCGGATCACCCCCACCCTCTTCCAGATTCCGAGGTAATTGGCTGCGGAAAAACGTTTTCAATTGTTTATTTATGGGGCAATCTCAATGAAGCCGGCGCACGCGTTTTGACAAATACGTTCAAACCCATTTAGATGAGACCCGTCGCTGTAGGGGAGACTGGACATGGCTGCCTCCAAACGTAACTTTCAAGCCCCGATTTACAAGACAGTGTATCCGTTTATTGCTAATTGAATACTTACACAGTATGATTAACAAAATATTAAATTAAATCTGTTCTTGACCTACCCTCGGGATGACCACTTGAAACCCCCCAACTATACCGAGGCTGGCGATGGGTCGGAAAATAAGTAAGTACAGTACTGTTTTTTCACTTTAGACCGTAGCGCCACTTGTCGTGGAACAAACGAACAACTCCAATTTCCACAACAACAGTTTTTCTCGTATCCATCTACAGCAGGTGCAGTGACCCCAACGCTGACAACGCCAGAACTACAACTGATCTCGCGGTTTTGAACATTTTGACTGGATTTCACTGCTTTTCTACTCAGTGCTTTTACAATTTCGCCTTTTTTTCATAAAACAGGTCAAAAAATACCACGGAAGTGGAAGTGACGTTTGTTGTGTTTGTGACGAACTTTTTAGTTTCAGAAATCCGTGGAAATCCAATGGAACCAAAACAAAAAATGAATTGAACAAGCACAAAAGCAGTGGTCCTGTTCATCAGGGAGGGGGTAAGCGACGAGTGAGAAAGGACTGGGCCTACCAGGTTGACCCCCAACGAATTACACTGCAGGTTGTCCGCATCAAACACAAAAAAAACTTGTGACGAGAAACTTTACGTGAAGCATCGAAGTTTCATTGCATGAGGACGCCCGCAATCGAGTTCGATGTTGACGTTGAGGAATTTTACATTCGATAAAGAGCGGTAGAAAGATCTTCTTCAGCGATCGCTCAGGTAAGAGACAAGGTATCAATCAAGTAGCGCAAAGCGCGAGACGTAGGTGGGCGAAACAAGACAACTCACCCATCCAAAGAAAAACTGTGCCGTCGTCACCGCTAGAGAGCAGCACAGTGCCGAGCGCGTTCCAACATACGTTGATCACCTGCGAAATAAAGTCGCGCCAGAGGGTTTAGAGAGGATATACCCCTGGGGGTAATTTCATCTTCCAAGGCGTTAAATTTACTGAACAATAAATTGCAGCCAATGTAAATTTTTATAAAGCATTCTCAACTGTAAGAGTTTGTTAATTTCGTATTTTCAATGAGCACCATTGAGTGTATTGGGGGCACGTATGTCAGTCTTGTTTGATAAAAGGGTGAAATATGTGTAAAAAAGGTTAAGAAACACTGGTTTAGGCAAAGAAATGAAAACAGCGAAAAACACAATCGAAGCGTCAGCCTCGGTTGCTATTAATGTCGTGAAGGTTTCGCCCACAAAGATCGCGAAGATTTTGACGTTTGAAGAAGGGGTCGACCAACCTAAAATGAAGGGGCGTAACTGAACAGGAAGACAACTCCATCCACCGTGAGAAACAGGCTCCAAAAAACAACCCTAAGCATTCCTCGTTTAACAGGCATATTTGTTCCAAGTCACTAGCAGCTACAGTTGTCGCGTTGTTGGATGTGTTTGAAATTGACATTGGTGAAAAGCAAGCTGTGTCAACTCGAAAGCGCTTGCACTTACGCGCAAGGAGAAATCTTTTCCTGTTTTCAATCAGGCAAATTGAATGTAATCAGTGGCAGGAAAGCAAGGTTGGCTTCAGTCTCAGCGTGGACGTAGTCTTTGAAAAGCTTCACGTGCACACACCCTTTGGCAACTTTTTCGGCAATGCGCCTCGTATTGTGACGTAACATACATGCTATGATGTAACAAATACGCTGAAAGTAAATCGAAGCCATTTTACAAACTAACCGCGCAGTTGTGTTCGGTGAAGCGAGCGATCTCGTCTGTGCTGAGCTCTGTCGATCCGGACGACGAAGCTTCGGCGTCGCTGAAAACAACGCTTTGTTGTTGGCGACGATTCGACACGATTTCAATGAAATGAAACTTCAATTTTCAACAAAACTTCAATTGAACTTGAACACCATCTCGAAGTATTTCTCCGGCAGCAGCGAGCGCAACCGCGTAACACGACACGCCATCAACAGTTCGGCATGCACCACACAGTACACACTTGACATCAGGCATCTGTCAGTTGAAGCTGTTGAATGGTCAGAAAAGCCAAAGCAGCAGTTACGACGATAGGAGGGATTACACTGCAAAGTGTATAACTTAGTGCCTGAGCTCATTGTTGTGGCGATTGCTACACATACTACAGCAAGGATGCAAGTCACGCACATCAAGAGGTTTCTCGCTGCTCCGTCAGCACTCACAAGCGCTTTTTCTCTATAACGCTGACGGCTTCAAGAACCTGTCGTGCTGGTATAACGTGCTTCTTTGGCGATCTCACCAGCATGCATTGGGCAGGGGCCATCAAAACGGAGCGCAAAGACGCCCAACGCGTACCTGCTAAAACTTTTATTTGCTCACTTTCAAGAAACGCGGGTTTCTTCTCTTTATTTTGCAGCAAAATAACAATCCACAATTCAGAACTTAAAAAGCAAGTTTCCGGCTTCATACACGGAAGCGCTTACTTCATCGGCTTCAGTTTGAAGATATGCAGGTCGTCGGCGGCAACGGCCAGGAGGTGGTGCTTTCGGCCGAGGTTCGGGGCGAAACAGAGGTCGTTCACTGCGTCGGTGACCGACATCAGGGTCATGATCTTTACCCAGTCCCTGAAACGTTGTGAAGATCTTGGGACAGTGGCAAAGACTGCAGCGACGCAATTGTTTTGGACAGGAGTGGCGACAGACATATCGGCGGTTCGAAACCGAAGCGCGACAGAGGATTATTATTGAGACTTATTGAACGAAAACAGATGCATACGCTGCGTTCTTTTTCCGGTCACGTGTCGAAAGCGCGGGAAAATGGCAGCGTTGAAGAAAATTTCGGGATGAAGCTTTCCTTTGACGCAGTGGTTCCCAAACTTCTGATCGCATACCATTTGTGGGTCTCGTACTGTCACCACGTACCACCTTGTTCCGGGAAAATTCAATGTGCGAAAGATCATTCTATCAAAAGTTTGGAAAACCAGAAGCTGACACAAATGCGAAATGAACAAAATGGCTGTGAGATTATATTGGCAATTTTAAAGTATAGCTGTGTATATACAGTTTTAGATGACAGTGATTTACTCAAGCGATTTATTTACATATAATGTTAAATATTTCCAAACATTATCTGCCGAGAAATGCCGATCATTTGCCAACTATTTGCTCAGCATGCTAAACTTCGCTCCACAGTGCATAACGTTGCTTGGGAATTTAAAGCATTTAAAATGCTTGCGCATAAATGCAGCTTTTGTTCAAAATAAATGCATATTTCTAACGACTTTACTGCAACAAAAACTCGCCCTGTGTTATGAGATTTTCGTAATTTTCGGACAGGTGCGGGTTTGAGATCGAAAAAGTGCGGGGCGGGCGCGGGTTGGGATAGTATGCGGGGCGCGTGCGGGTGCGGGTGCGGGCAAGATTTCACAAACTCATGCGGGTGCGGGTTTAAATTTTGCGGGTTCGGGGCGGGAGGGGACAAAAAGTTTCAGCCCGTGCAGGACTCTAGTGGCAATGGAGCAAAGGAAGAAATCAGAAAACTAGTAAAGACTTGCGCACCGACGTGTCAGTGGACATATTGAAATCTCCCAGCACGCAGGACAGACGTGATCAGGTGGCGCTGACGACCACCTGCATCAAAAATGTCAAATTTAAGATCATCAAAACAAGGACAGGTTGTCAGCATGTATAGGCTGTTTATACCACAGCGAAAACCTAAGCTGGGCCGCACAAAACCTTCGACTTGGTCGCATGCGGCTCGTGGGTTGGCATAGCTGCACTAGTAGTATGCGTACCGCAGTTTGGGAACCACTACCTGAAGTCATTTGTAACCAGCGCCAACATCACTGCCGTATCAAGGGCGACAAAGCGAAAACAACTTTATATAGAGAGAACGCCGGCTGCATTGCAGCGCTTCACCAGTAATGTTTTTGCACGAAAGCGCCGAAGGCACTACTGCATGCGATGACGAAGCGCTATGAAGCAAACCACGCCACCTGGCGACATGCGAAAGGAATGTTTCCCACCTCGTGGTGTCGTTGTATTCGAAAATGAAGACTTTGCCGCCGGTGGTCGGGGAAGGATCATCGCTGCCGACCGCGATCATTGGTTGATGGTAACGGTGCCTGGTGACGTAAACGCACGCGGTCGCTCACGGAACAACAGCGATGACTTGACTCAGTTGGGACGAGGTACGAAGCTTGCGAGGTCAACCGGGTGCATTGCAGTGATAACTTGGGAGAATGGTTTTGAGGCCGCAGCCAAACAGCTATATGCTGTAGATTAACACCGAGTCCGCCTACGTAAAGGGTGCTCAACAGGTCGACCGCAAAGGTATTGTGGGTAGATCGCATGACATTAGTACCTCGGGCGCCGGTGGAGGGACATGTCCGTCCTTTGCATTCAAACGTCCATAACTTTATTCGAGCTTGGTGCTTTGCAACAAGATTGTGCATAATGTTCTTCACACCAACACACATTATTCCTAAAAAAATTCAGGTAAATTGAAATATGGGCTCATGTGGTTATGTAAGGTGCATCGCACCATACATTGCAAATATAATTTTCAATGTATTGATAAACACATTTTTGTATTCGGTAGATCATTTTGACTTGTTGATTTTATAAGTATCTTGCACGCTGAAGAAGTGTGAGCACCCCTGGCCTACGGTCATATTTAAAAATTCTTGGGTGTCACAACCCGCCATCTTTATAAACAAGCTAAAAAAATCTCTTTAATAATTCAAGATCTCGGGTATTCAGAGACAATTCAGCCACATTCGATTTTGTATCATGACATTTCGGTGCATGGTAACAATTTGCCAATAGCTATCGCAGCGGCTGTGATGTCGCCCTGCCGACAAGCAGTCACAATGCTGAAACGTCACAATACGGACTTGTAACATCACAATGCTGACTTGTTACATCACGGGTCGGACATGAAACCAGTTTGTCGAAGGTATTGGAATTGTTTTAACAATTCCTTTTGCCGTCCCTAACGAACTGTTTCCAAACACCACAGGCAAGCGCGGAAGAACAGAACAAGCGATTCGAAAGCTTACGTCGACGCATTCCACGACACGCAGCAGCATGATATCTTGCAGTTGATTTGGTGCTGGACCGACCACTGCGACAGGTTCATGACGTCGGGGGCTTCGTAAATGCGGACGATTCCGTTCGCCGAGCACGTCGCCTGCGACAGGACGTCATGTGTGGTGAAGTGTTTCGCGGAATCACCTTATTTCAGAATATTAGAGGATAACCGCACGTCCACTGTTCCCCCCCGGGAAAGCATTACATTGAGCAAATGTTTGGTTTAGCCAGTACGATTACTTTAAGGCTGAGTTAGCAGAGTTCTAAACAAATTACGAACTTCGTGAATTATTAGAATCAGTATACAGTTTTGTCAAACTACGAACAAAATGCACGCTTAATTGAAATAGCTTCTTGTTTTCCTGTTTTTCCAATGTTTTGGAATGTTGCAAGTGCGCGAAAAGGAGATTTCACTTTGGAAATGGTCTGGTGGTACTGCGCAGTTACGCACCTAAGAGGGAACATTCCAGACCATGCGCAAGAAACCGTCTTACATACAGTTATCAAGGTGAAAGCACTGTTGAAAAAAATGACGAAGAAAATTTGGAACGTGGCAACTTCCTGTGGTGGCACATTGTCGTTTTGCAGCGCTAACAGCTCACATTTGCGACGGAACGGTCATGATAAGATTTTACGCTCCAAGATAAGATCTTTACGATAAGACTTTGCGTTGCTCAATACTCAAACCAACTAGTTAAAAATTCTAATCTAATTCGTTGCTGTCTGACTTTCCACCAAACTAACACTTGCAGGTTGGTCAAAAACACTTACGCCGGCTTCATCCACCACAGCACGCAGCATTCGAACAAGCACCGCTTGTTATGTCACAGTAGTTAAGGTGCAAATTTAAAGAAAAAAAAACAAAAACAAATCAAACCACGCACCACTTGCAGACCAAGATGCTTCGGAGCAAACTTTATGTCACGAACCGAAGTCCTGCTGTCCACTAAGCTCGCCTTGTGCACCTGGATCAAAGAAAAGCCGCGATCAAAGAGAAGTGATCCTTCGTCTTAATGGCGTGTCAAGGATACAAGACGTGTTGCAACGATTACGATTTACTTCACAGCTTTGCTGGAAATGTTTCAGGAGACTTGTAGCCAAACAAAAGGACACGTTGACTAAGAAATAAAACGTTGCAAGTCCAAGAAGAAAAAACGTAAAGTGTTCCACAGCGTAAGCACTTGAGCGCAAAGCGTAACTCAGCTGTTCATGCGATGAAGTTCGGAAAAGTGGACACGCGCTATGAACGACGTTCTAAGCAAAAGTTGCTTATCTGCAAGACAGGGTTGGGTTGCTTTCATCGCAACACCAACTGCGGGCTCACCCAGATTTTTTCCGCTTGCGAAGCTGCATTCTCCACAACTGCAAAACCAATCGAGAAACGTGAACGAGCAAAACTCAGCGCACACAGAAGCAAAAACAACAGGAATTGGTCGATTTCCGCATTAAAAAAAAAACGATTTCTACGTTAAAATATAAAATTCTTGCCCCGATTGACACCGACCTGTTTCTTCCCATATGGACGCAGTTCTGTCAAAGGAACAGGTCGCCAGGACCTGACCGAACTCCGGGTGGGCCCAGGCCACCTTCCAAACCGACGCGCCGTGTGTCTTCCAGCTCGCTGTGCAATGCCACTCTTCATTTTCGTCCACGTCCCACACCTTCAGGTAAAGCACCAGAGAGGGACAGTACAGTAGAAATACAAATCTTCCGCAAGTATTTACTGCACACAAGGGTGAACGTCAATAAAAGCCAAAATAATTTTTAGCTTCGCAAAAAACATGCTTTGTCTCCCTCTGCTTCTCCATATGTGATGGGCATGGACGTCGGGAGGATTTTTTCAGGGGGGAAATGGTGAAATTTCACTTTATCCACTCGAATAGCGTTAAATTTCACTTTACCCACTCGAAATAGTGAAATTTCGCTTTACCCACTCGAAAATCGTTAAATTTCACTTTACCCACTCGAACAGTAACATCCTTTTTTCGAAAAATTTAATAGGAAAATGGCCAAATTTGAAATCCAGGGGTTTAATATCTCCCTTTCCCCCCTTCCGACGCCCGTGTTTATGTAACTGAGAAGAGCACTGGGATACATCGGCAAACGACGTAGTAAAACCTGGACTGGACCACTGGCAGGAAAAGCGACAGACCCACCTTCACGTTCTGGTCGCTGGAACAGGTGGCCATGCGCTTCCCGAAAAAGTCGAACGACACGTCATGCAGCAGGTCATTGTGATCTGAACTGATTCGCTTTGTGACGTAGACTTGGTCGAGCAAGGAATCGTCCATGGTTCAAGCACAGAGCAGCAGCAAGTCAAGTCATGTATAGTTCGATTGCGAATAGAACCTAACCCTGATCAAATCCTGCAAAGCGAATTATTGTCATGAAATAAAGCATGTCGATAACTGAGGGCACACACGATGGAGATGTCTGACAGGATTATTCGCTAACTTTTGAAAAAACACGGCTCAGCGTTGTCACAGCAAGTTAATGGTCTTCAAAGCTTAGTAGTCGATTCGCTGAACTCATTCTAAGATGTAGAAAGCTTCGGGAACGTAATAAAAGTAGTGAATATGTAGTGAAGTCCACAGCGAAAACTCAGCACTTTCATCAAAGAAATGTAAAACTGCAGAAGAAATTCGAAATATACACTTAATGCTGCAAATTAGCAACTCAAGACTTTCGTGGAGCATTTTCCTCGCTCAGACTTTTTTGCTTTACCTGGTGGCATAACCATTAGCAAAGTTCACAATAAAATTCATCGCTTACACTGTAGCAAAGGTCTCCAACCGAAATGCCACTAGTGGCTCGAACGAACAGTTCTAATATAAAACAGGGGGGCTAAGCGCATAACGAAAATGTCTATTGGAATTTAGAAAAATACAGTAGACTTAGTCAAAAAGGGGACACCTCATAAACGTTGTCTCTTGAAAACGTTCGCGTGGAGCTGTCAGTTTGAAAAAAAAATAAAACAACGTCAGGAATGGTTAAAAATTACAGAAACGCACTGAAAAACATTACAGCATCGAGAAATGCACCGCACACAAACTGGTCCGTTGACTCGCACCGCACACAAACTGGTTCGTTGACTCGCACCAAACACAAACTGGTTCGTTGACTCGCAGCACAAACAAACTGGTTCGTTGACTCGCACCACACACAAATTGGTTCGTTGACTCGCACAACACACAAATTGGTTCGTTGACTCGCACAACACACAAACTGGTTCGTTGACTCGCATCACACACAAACTGGTTAGTTGACTCGCACCACACACAAATTGGCTCGTTGACTCGCACCACACACAAACTGGTTCGTCGACTCGCACCACACACAAACTGGTTCGTCGACTCGTACCACCCACAAA
>JGI24021J15306_10002309_pt1 | contig 20403 bp, 3 predicted proteins | sample Ectturendosymbi1_FD_15306 | JGI IMG/M metagenome (IMG submission 15306)
TATTCCTTAGCTTGATGGTCACTAACTGCTCAGGCGAAAGATCCTTTTCAAGATTCAAAAGAATTAAAAATGAATTGAACAGTCGCAATGTTCCAGGAGAGATTGTCCACAGTGACAAACTTAGGCAAACAAATTGTAATGAATTCTCAGATAATTTTGTTATGAAGAAGGCCAGGACAAAACCTTTGAACTGTTTACTGTGTTATGTTCAGCCTTACTTGATTCGATGATTGTAGCTTTTTATTTCTTTATATGTATTTCAATAATGACAGCATAAGCGGAATTTAAACCAGTCCAGTCGCCACGGTGGGCATTGGTGGGCTCAGGGCTCAGCCCTTCCAAATTTCAATATGAAACACTATAAATCTGTAAAGATTTTATCAAATTTTCAGAATCGTGAACCTGACAGTTACAACTACAGTAAACCTCGGTTAATCCGGATTCGATTTGACCGGCGATTTTATCCGGTTTAGGCGAAGATCCGGATTAACCGAAGATGGCTGTTTCTATAGCCTGACGTCATTTCGGTACTGAGATACTGGTGAGAATCGTTTAAAATTGAACGCATTTACGACACAACAGCAGATTTTCCCAGGAGCAAAACGCATTTATTGATGTATTTACAATGGTACATCAGATTAGTAATCGCCATACCCAGGCAGTTATGAACAATCTTAAGTTAATAATTTTAGATTACTTGGCTGCGAAAAAACCTGGGGTTTTGGATTGATGCATATACTTTTTACAATGTTTGGAAGGTAATGTCCTCCAAACATCTTACCGAGTACAACACGCTCAAGGGTAATGCTCTACACTTCACACGTAAACTCAACACTAATCAATACACTGAAACCCTGGTGCGGCGATGTTCCTTCAGCGATATGTCCAACGTGATTAGCTATGCTCGTGTGTGACGCAATAATCGTCTCTACGATTAGTCGAATGTTGCGTGCAGTTGCTGCCGCTGTTGTAAAAACCCTAATTGTTCGTTGTTGATCGTGAGCACGCATGTGCTGCGTCTGAAAGCTGCCGAATCTTTCCTAGAGACCAGTCAGTGCACTTACTTCATTGAAAAATCCGGATTACGAGATGTGAAAAGAGCAGATTTTATCCGGTATTGGCGAAGATCCGGATTAACAAATCCGGATAAACCGAAGATTTTTATAAAGAAAAACGAAAGAAATCATTCGTACCACCAGTTTTATCTGGTGTTGGCGAAGATCCGGATTAACCGAGGTTTACTGTATTTGGATGCGGTTTGCGTGACGCAGGCCTATTTTGCTCGTGTGTGTGAGATTTTTATAGCCGTGGTAAGCGAGTTGTCTTTATGCCGCCACACATACCATATAGGTGCAGTGTGTTTGTTTTGTTTTTTTAAACACAGGTAAGAAAAAACAGATGTGATTCTTGTAAAAACGTAGACCATGTGTTTTATTAAATATTTCAATTGTGGCGATTTCGGCTGGTTTGCCTGTGGCAGTTAATAATCCTGTTCCCGCCAGCCAAGTAGGATTTCAACAATTCCGTGCAATTCAATACTTTTGCGTCGAAGGCAGCAACAAACGCAATGATCGTGGGCACTCCAGCAATGATTTAGAATTTTTTACTAAACGTTCTTTCAGAAGGTCATTTTCGGATTTTGGCAAATGGACTTAACGCTTTCCAATTTTTTCCTCGCAACAATGGAAGAGGGGGCCTCACAAGTGGATTAGCCTAGGGCCTCGCATCAGTTAAATCCGGCCCTGTACCTGTATGCAGTATGGACTTGATAAAGTGGCACTGAGGATCGCCTGTATCAAAACTGTCTAATTTAGGATTATCAAGACAGGACAGGTTGTCAGTAAGTGGGTTATTGATTTAATACTATAGCGGAAACCTAAACTACGCCGCACTAAATCTTCGACTGAGGCCGCGGGTTGGACATAGCTGGTTTAGGTTTAAGACTTAGGTTTAGGACTCAAGTTTAGGGCTGAGGGTTAGAGCGTATGTTTAGGGCTTACGTTTAAGGTAAGCAAACAATCTTTGTAGTCTAAAATGTCAAAAACACTCTTTTTTCGTATAAAACATTTGCTACCACCATCGCCGAAACGTCCTGTTGCCGAAATGACGTCGCCGAACTGTCGTAGACCGGGAGGTAGCCTACTATCGCTCTAACGTTAAATGACTTTTTACCTCTCTGTCTGGCTCGTATTCCAGGGGCGGCCGTTTAGGCTGAGCAAGTTTTGCTGTTCTTGGTCTGTTGCTGCAGCGTGTAGCAGGACGTGAAACGTTCCATATGGGAGAAACTCGGCCACAGCTGAACTGGTGGTACGGTCTGAAAATGCATTGTACAGAATGCGGTGAGTCAACTGCTTTCGTTCTCTTCAAAGACCTCCAACCTTGTACTACGATCCATTTGCAAAAGCAAGCAACGGTTTGTAGTTTCACAAATGCAGAACTTTGTCCTCAATAAATTTAACACAAATTAAAAGCCGATGTCTGCTACAATCCTCAATGTAAAGTACGTTTTGCCCATCATTTAAAATGTACATTAGTTTGTTGGACAAATAAATCGTTAATGATACCATGACCGCATCAACAAAGGGTTACAGAAAAACGAGCTTAGACATCAGGTAAAAATAAGGGCACCTCCACTCCACCATCTTATAAAAAAACGATTCTACATAAAACGATTATAAAGTGATTTGTCTTTGTGTAAACTAAAGGTTGTTGTAAAGATGAGTACGCAGATTGCAAAACATGCTGATCTAAGTTCAGGGTATCTAGCGCGGTAAGGTCTGTCCCAACAATGTCTATTCTACACTTGTTTAGAAATGTTGGCTTGCAGTTGTTTATGTTGCCCAGGGCTTATTTTAATTAACATAACTTACTGCTCAACAACGCTGTTGGTGTTCAAACCTTTTCGAAATGATTCTAGCGACTCAGCAAGGTTCATCAGCCAACAGAAAGTTGCAAACAAGAAAGGAGTACATGCGTCACACCAGATGTTCTGTGCTTCCATACTTCTAAGCAAATTTTCAAATCTTGCTGTTAAACAGCTGCATACTACGGTTGCCATGCACGACGAACGCACAGATCGCTGTCTGGGGAAAATCCATGAGCGTAAGTTACTCATTTGATGCAGAAGGACAACGCAATTCATGACCCAAAGAAGCATTCATGACTTTTGGAAAAATTTTTACAGGGTAGTTAGTGCAAGATAGCGGAAAAATGGCTCGAAAGTGGTAATTTTTTTCAATATTTTGCAAACACTATCAAAGTTATTCTTTATGTTCAGAAGCAGACGTTTTACTTAAAAGATTCTTTCGAATACGCGTCTATATCAGTTGTTCCATGAGGTGAAAAGCAACCAGCACCTCTTAGATTTCCTACAAAATACTTAAGGTACACCTGTGCCGTTTTTTATTGGTTTTGTTATTTTGTGACCAGGGCGTTTAAGGCCATTAAATTCATAAATTACAGTAATTATCATTCTTTTATTTAAACTTTTGGCCGTCACATGGAACGCTTTCATAAAAATTTCAAGTAGCAGGCCATCTTCGCTTCTGTTTGCAATATCTGTCAACAACTTTTCAAAAATGCAATTAAGAAATGGAAGAGGCTAAGGCCTAATAGCAAGATTTAAGTAATGAGTATTGTTAAATTTTTTTAATTTTTTCTAATTTTCCTTGCACCCTAATCTAAGCTTTCTATTTGCAGGTGTTAGAAGCAATTATGATCTAACATATCACTATATTGCTACTGGGCCTTTGTTTTATAGAGGAAGGCTTTGCTGTATTTGGGATTTTTCACAAGCATTTCGATTATAGGACTGCTTGTTGGTAAAGGCCAATCGTACGAAATATGACAAGTTATCACTGTCTTTGAGATATATTGGGTTATTGCACATGAATTGCGCGCACTTACAAGAAATTAGAAGAGTAGTTTTGTATTAAAATGCAAAGTTTACGAGTAAATATTGTGCAGGAAAAGAAATTTTTAGCACAGAAAAATAAGAACCTGTGTATTGTTTAGCAATAAAATAGTTGCATCCGTTTACGTGACCGATTAATTCCACATAGGACTTAGTAAATTCCAGAATTTAAACAAAAATCTACGTTTTAACCACATCAAACACATTGTCAAGCAAGAGTGCAAGGCATTCACAGGCCAACATCAAATCGTGTTACAACGTAAAAGAGTGTCAAGGCAAGGTGTTTGAGCCAGAAAACCTTCACTGATTAGAACCCATTGTCAGCCAGCACTGCCAACCTTTGGTGGAAAACTGTGTTGACCTTCATTGACATTACGGTCGGACAAATTTTTAACCGGTTGCAAAAGTATATCTACTGCATCTTGCAACTAATAATTCTTAGCCCAGACTTAACGATTTTCTGGAAGAATCGTTTCGGTGGCCGAATGTACCTCTCAACAGCCATTGCAACAACTCCCAACGAGTAAAAATCTGCATAGTACGAAAAATGCAGTTATTTTGCAAAGTTGTCGCACATTTATGAAATACAGAAAGCAAAAACTTCAAAACCATTTATCAAGCTGCATTTTCGAAAAATTTAAAGAAAGTTTGGACAACGTTCAGTGAAGTCGCTTTATGTGCTTTTGCGTGTTCAGTATCTCGGTCATAGGACTATGGAGCGCACAGCCAGTTGCATAGATCAGTGTTTTTCAACCGGGGTTTCGCGGAACCTCAGGGTTCGCGCGTGGCTGCCAGGGGTTCCGCCAAAGCAGACGGAAATAGCCTGGGACGAAATTCGTTTGTTATAGAAACCAGATATACATTTGGATCATTGCATCGGGTTCCAGGAGCAACGCAAACATTTGCGGAAGGTTCTGCTGCAGCAAAAATGTTGAAAAACACTGCCATAGACATAGCACTTTTTGTTTAGTCACGGAACATCTGAATGTTCTTTGAAGATCATAGCCTGAAAACGTATATCTATGTTCAAGTCGAATTCATTCGAACGTTTCTATATTATAATATCGAATCACCTCGAAGCTTTTGGGACAGAGCAAGGTAGCCTCATACGCAATGGCAAATAGTTAGTCAAGCATGGCGTCGGTGATGGCACAAAACGAAGCGATTGCACAGAAACTATTTACCCGTCTAAATTTCACTTTTTGTTTTAAATGTCTTTATTAATATTTTCACATTTTTTCAATTTTCTTATGCTGCACCGTTTGGTGCAGTCGTCGGAAGAGTTCAGGATTTAAATTATCGACGCAAAACGTGTGTGAGAACCAATCAACCAAAACAGATTAAAATTATGTGTTTTGACGAGAATGCATGTTTAATCGGCATACGGCAGAGATTAACTAATCAGTTTTATCCAGTAACATTTCGTGCAGCAAAATTAAAAGTTAAAGAGGTTAAGTACTGAAACTATAATCAAATGAATTGATTTTGAAAATGGAATCCATGTTTGCTATGCAACAACGCCTGCGCCAGACTACTTCCAGCAACATTAACCAGTGCTCACATTCAAAGCTAATTGGCGAAGCAGTGCTTGATCGGGACGCAAAACTACTGACTTCATCACGTAGAGTTTGCATAGGATTTACAGGGCAACGCAAATGCTCGCTTTCCGACGTCATGTGAAAAAGTGGTAGGAATTTTGGTAAACATTAAATGCAAATCTATTTAGTTTTTTTCTGGGCAAAACGCAAATCAGTGCACACTACGTGGTTTACAGTTTACACCATAAATACCATAAGCACAAAATCGTCACGAGCGACAGGTATTGAGAGGTTGTACTGTGGACGCAAATGCCAGCACAGTACTAAAGAGCCATGAGTGCCACTTGGCTATGCATTCGGAATGATTGAACTAGCGCGTAGGAATTTCTTTTGTCCAAAGCAGGCAACCTGTCCGCTAATACCGAAAAGAACACGACCAAGAGGTTTTCAAGTGCCGGCTGTTATGGCTTCGAATTAACTTGATTGTAAAAGATTTTCTACACCGGAGGATTTCAGAGAAGAAAATATACCGGGAACCAGGCAGTTCGACGAACCTGGTTGCAGTGGCGACAGTCAATCAAGATTAAGTTAAGATTAACGCAGCATGATACCGATGCGACCACTGTCGCTACCAACCAGCTTTCGCACCCGGACCTTCCTTTCTCGTGTTCACTACTGCAGGGATCCGCAAATACTTTTTGGCGCTATCCTAAAAGCTAGTTCTTAGTTCTCGCGATATGTTTCGTGAGCATATAATTTTGTGGAAAATACTTTAGAACTAAATATCAATCATAAGACTACTATTGACAGTAGCAATTATCTTCTCNCAACATTGTATGACATTTAGCAAATAAAACAGTAAATGATTGCATTTCTTCTGTCTGGTTCATAATTACACAGACGCGATGTTTATATTTATGACAAATTTAAATTAATTCGCGACCCAAAGTGGAGGTCTCGCGACCCCTACCCACTATTTGCGGACCCCTGCTCTACTGGTGCCAGTGGTGCCACGAGCTGCGTTCTTTTCAGACAAATTTCCATCAAAATACCCAGCAACTTTTTTTACAAAGCGCACAGTAACATTCCTATTTTACCACAGTAAAGTGAGCCGACACGCGAAACCAGGGCTGGAATTAAAGCGATCATTTGCTTACTTCAAACTCATATTCCTTCAGCAGGACTGATGCAAACGGTTGGTTCTATGTCACGAAAGAATCGTGTCACCGCCGAGCAGAGCCTGCCTCGAAACACTCAAGGCAAAGCGGACATTCCAAAAACTCTACGTTGGTGCTGAACTGGTTTCCATTTACCACAAAACACGATTTGAGCTCATCGTATCAGCTAGAAGCTTGTAATCAGTCTGCGCACAGAAGGGCGACGCATATCACAGCACACCTGTTCTCACGATAGTCTTCTGGGGGGTGTTTTGGTTTCGCAAGCTGATGTAGGCGATCACTTGCTTCAACCTTCATGGCAGTTGGGCTAACTTCCCAGATTTGAGAGCTGGTGCCACAGCTGTGGGAAAACAAGGGCCTGTTCTCCTAAAAAAGCAGATATTTGGCAATGATAACTCCCAAACCGAAATACGCAGTGAATGCTTTGTCACTTTCTAAAAAAGAAGAATTGCGTTTGTAAAAATCAAATATCATAATGTGGTTCTACTAAAGTCCTGCGCTGGGATGGTCAACGCGCACGTGTTGTGGGTACCCGCAGAGCTGTGCGTACAGGTTGGGGGCGGGTGCGGGATAAGAAATTGTTTGTGCGGGTAACTGAATGTTGACTCAGTGCATGTGAAAGTGACATGAGCAAGAAATTAACGCTACAGAGAGAGCTTGTGTTACAAGGATGTAGCAACATTCGCCAGTGGTGGCGAGACCATACACGGGAGTTTCCAGATCTCAGTGATCTTGAAAGAAATACGTTCTGCGTGAGGCAACTACAGCTGCTAATGAATGAGCGTTTCGTATGGATGCTCATGTCGTGAATAGCTGAAGAACAAATTTAAAGAGTTCGTCAGTGAACGGCATACTCGTTTTCAACACTAACAGCGTTCTTAATACTGAGAAAGAAGCGCGGAAGTTTGACTAAAAGGTTTCACATTTTTACCTTACAGTGTTTTTTAAGAGCTTCTGGTGGCTTTGAAATGAACCACTGAACAAATTGCCACTAGCGATCATGGGAGTCGGAAGGATTTTTTCCAGTGGAGGCCCAGTGGATTTTTCCAATAAATTTTCTAGGAGGAGCCAAAAATCGTGAACTTTGTTTTTCCCACTCGGAACAAGAAAACAACATATTTTGCCGAAATTTTTTAAATCCAGGGGACAAGGTCTCCCCTGCCCCCCTTCCGACGCCCATCCTAGCGATGAAACACATTGCATGAGTTTTTAGTGGTTTTCAGACACACAGTGACAGGTTCAGGTAAGGGACGGAAACAATGCGGGGAGGGATAGAAGTTTGCGGGTGCGGGGCGGGTTAAAAATGCGGGTGCGAGGCGGGAGCGGACAAAAATTTCAATCCGCGCAGAACTCTAAGTCCTACGCAGTATGCTGCATATATCGAATGTATCTTATCGTTATAAGCACAGATAAAAACCTGAAAGTTGTTTATTTGGATAGAGCTAGGTGCAAAGTATGAGCGTACGATTCTTGAGAAGAGATACGAGTTGTTTTCACGAGTGAAAGATGTTGAGGAAAATCGTGAAAGTGAAATAAAGCAGTTGCAAAATAAAAATCCTTTAAAAGTGTTCTCTTAGCAAAAATCAGTAGACCATAAACAATGCTTTATAACTTCGAACGTACTGATTTAGTTCCAAGTTGAAGATTTTTCTTTGCAGTTGCCAGCTGTATGAGCCTGGCAGTGGGTCTTGCATTAAGGGTTTCCTTTGAAACGGGCCACATCACGTCTTGATTGCCCCAGTAAAGCTTCGGTCTACAAGCATTCAACATAAGCTTCAACTTTATCAAGCTAAGGTTTAATTCATTGCAAAAGCAGAAACAACTTAAGAGTAGAGTAACAGAAGCAGCTTTTCCAACACTGCAGCAAACGACTGGATGTATGTTGTATGCTGTACATTTTGTCTTCAAGACATTTTTGATAAAACTTTCCAACAAACAAATCACCAAACAAATTTTCACGTTGTTGCCCACAATTCAAATTGCGTGAAAGCAGATAAATTGATTGAAAAAACATCAATTTTGCCTCTGCACACAGTTTCGTTGAACGGTTGGTGATAAAAATTGCTTTACAAACTATAAGAATGACGTCAACCAGTAGTAATACATACCCGAAACTTGTTAGCCATACTTGTTTGTTCTCTTTGGGACGTGAGAGGCAAATTACTCTTTTCTTCGAATATCCTCTCGACCATGGACGAAGACTTGGGCTGTCAATGCATAGTATATGCAACTACCGGTTAGAGCATAACTACTACATCTGAGGATGTCTTGATATTTCAGGCAACTACAAAAACCGGTGGATTATAGTGATTGCAAACTAATAGGCAATTTGTAAACTATGTAATCAGCAATAAAATTATGTTTGCCTTGAGCCAGAATTATATATAAAAAAATATTGACATCAAGCAACTCCACTTTTCACGAAAGCAAACATTCTTATTGACTTACTTTTCTTCTTTTAAACACATCTTAACTCATTAATGTGATCAGGTCAAAATTTGCCTTGCTATGAACATAATGCTCAGAATTGATAACATTTTAGTGGGCGACGAAATCAACAAAAGTGGACTTGCAATACGATTTCAACCACGGTTGGGCGAATTATGACCGTTCAAGGGTTTTCAGGTGACCCACTGAGATCAGGTACATACTCACAGTTTTTGGAAAGAGATCTGAGAGATAGAGAGAATGTATCAGACTTGGCTTCTTTGACTCTCTACAGACGTTGTTCAGCAGTTTCACTGAAACCCTTTAGGGCCCACAGAAGCCACGATCGTGCCAGCCACATATTTGACCATAACTTGCCATCCGCTAGAGCTAGAGAGCTATCAAACTCTCTAAAGATGGGGAAGTCTTCTAGTTTCGATTTTTAAGGTTGTCAGTACATATGATACTTTCACTACAGCGAACACTTTAACTGGGCCGCACAAAACCTTCGACTGGGCCACATGCGGCCCACGGGCTGGACATAGCTGCGCTAGATGGTCAATCAAGGACTCAAAAATGCAGATTTTCGCCAAGTTTACTTCAAAAGAAAAACGGTTAAATTGCCACTTAAACTTTTTTCTCAGGCCTTGATTACGTCATCCAAAAATGTTCAAACCAGCCCCAGTCGTGACGTCACACCAAAAAGTTCAAACCCAAAAGTTTCCCAATTTTTTTAAATCGAGCTTAAGAGACTTTCTGCTTCTTAAGAGGGTTTCAACAGCTCTCTATCTCGTTCCTTAAAGGGGTCAAGAAACAGTCGCCATGTTTAAGGAATTCGTTTTAAAATTTGAACTGATACGAGGCTCTTCAAACTTGTGGTTTTCTGGATGCGATCCTTTCACCAAAAAGTTGGCCATTCCTAATCTAATTGAAACTAAGCGATCATGTCGCATATACACTTTTTCGCTCGTTTTCGAAGTCTGCAGCCCGACAAGGTCTAATATTGTGACGGCCACAAGCAAGTCTTTGCAAGCACTCCATTCCAGACACTCCTATAGCACATGTAAGTAAAAGTAGGTCTACTAGTTATGTTGTTTGAGTCGTAGACGAAAGGTACAATCAACCTGGGATAACAAAAAACGATGCTTTTTAGTGCACAGAAAATATTGCACCCAGTTCGGGTGCATTTTTGTGTTTTTTTCTGTTGGTGAAACTTGAAAGCAAATTAGCGGTGTAAGTTACGCATCGTCTTTCAATTGAGTTTACATTTAAATATTTCAATGCAATCCTAGCATATGATATACGGTTCCTTTAGCGTAGAATGACTACTGCAGAGGTTTTATCATAAGGAAGCACACGTATAAAAACTTGGAAACTACAAGTTTGTTTACGAACAGTCTTAAGTTTTTTTTAAAGAGTTACAACTGAAGTAGAACTGAGAACGAAAGGCTTCAAATAGAGCTATGATTTGCCTGTGGTCATCCACTGCTGTCTCTAGCACAATTTAGGAAATAACACGTAGATGTGTTAAAGAGGCACTTACTTGATACTCGTAGGTAAAATGTTGGTTTCATAAATTACTGGACCTGAAAAAATTCATAGAAATCAGGAACATTAAAGCAGCTGATAAACAAATGTTATGCAGATAGTTAAATCTGTTTTTCGGATAAGACGAGGATTCCTATGGAATACGTGTAATACATTGAACAACCTACTAGAATAATTTTCATTATGCGGCCTGTGCAGATATTGCCTCTTCACTGTGTGATCAGTTTACAAACATTCTCAAGAATTTCATGATGCACAAAAGAGGTTTCACACCACAGGTGTTCACTAAATTTTATTACGGATATTGCGGAGGTAAGTCGAAATATCTAACCGCTTTATGAGGTTCAAACAGTGGTGGGCCCGCGGAATACTTGTAATGATTCAGGGTAAAGTGGCCTGCAGATGAAAATCAAGTGACTTAGTAATTATTTGTAAACAATTACTTAGGTTTCTTTTCGATTTTGGTTTAGCGAAATAAGATGAAGAAAGTGCCAACAAGTGATGTACTCAACGCAGTTGCTGCATGTGAATAGTAATTTTATCGCGAATAGTGGTCTCTAAATTATTGAAACCTAAACGAAATTCTTAAATTTTAACCTATATTGAAATGAAACTATTAAACTATTGAAATTACTTTGCTTAACTCGTTTTGTTTCATAATCGTTTTTTCATGGTGCTTAATTTGCTTTTATAGGTGATTTGCGTGGAAGCTTGGTCGAAATTTCACAATTTTGAAAAAATGATAATGTTTGCGAATGGACACCGAACATCCCTACCTGAAAGTCATTTCCGTGAGGCGTCAGTATGGTGATAGCAAACTATAGCAACATGAGTTGAAAACTTCCAAGCTAGATTGATGGTAAAAAGCCTGCAGCTCACCGGTTGCTTTCTTTGCTGCAGCCATTTCGAACACAGATCACGAAACAGTAACACTATTTCATCAAAGTAGACACGTGAATTTAAAATATTGGGTCCCAGCAGTATTGGTGAACTGTCACTTGTGACGTAATAAGAGAACAAATTAAGACCCATCTCACTCAACGGAATACTAACCTTGAACAGACACCATTTCCACTTTTTTCATCCAGATTGCACGAGTACGTTAGTAACAATCAANCTTCACGGCTTAGGTATTCCAGCCAGTCACTCAGTCTACACTAACAATTATATCTGGGAACAGATGCGAACATGGTTTGATCAGGCATACGACATTACGATTTGCAACCGGTATTGTGTGATGGACTATTGCACAAATATCAATTCGATCGCATGGTTTGGTTTTAACAAAACCGTTATAGGCTTAACGCATGTACCGGAGCGTTGTCAAGGAGCGTGATCACAGCGCGACAGTGATTTCTTGATCTACCCAGTTGCTCACAAACTTCACCACAAAAAAAACTGGAATTTGATTTGTAAGTATGTAGCACGCCATTTATTGCAAAGATCAGTTATTACTATCACAATGCAAATACAACTACGAACAAAAGAGACATAGCCTACCCAATACAATGAAGCTAAAAAGCTTTATGGCGGCGACCTGTGGGTTTATTGCTTCACAGTTTTGGCTTTACAGCTATAAAAACCATATGTCGTTAAAGCTTATAGATTGTCGACACTCCATGAGTGTGCATGGCACTGCTTGTGTTATAGCTGTGTTCGCATGATGTTGGTACATGGTTTATTTTGATTTGACTTGATGCATATTGAGCAGTTTTACCGTTAAGTAAACTCCCACCGTCGAAACATGTGCAGCGTAATTACTTGAAAAGAACACTTTTTTGCATAAAGACATCATAAATATTTCTCATTCCAACAGACTCGAGTAATAGTTTCGTTGTAACAGATAAACATCAAGAGTAAGCATGAACTACCAAAATGACAAATGTCCAATGTAAAAGGAATGGCGCTGTTAACTTGACGTTTTTCTATTCATTTTCGCCATTACTTTCCGAGGGGTTTTGTTTTTGACTGTGAGTATTTCCGCCATTATCGTAGATGGCACGTTATAAACGCTCAACAGTAACGTTGGTGGTCAACTGACTAAATGGATTGCAATCTAAAGATTGCTGTAGCATGACTAGAAGAAATGCATGAGCTTGCTGATAGAACTGTATCTACTAGCTGCCCAAACAGAAAACTGCCGTCTGTTTGATTCAGTTATCATTTATTAAATGACAATCGGCAGAAGGCTGAAACCTATGCCTTTTGTCCAGTCTCCGTGGAGTGCAGTATTGACACAAATAATTTAACGTTCACTGCAGCAGCACAGTGACAAACAGAATGTTAATGATTATCGGGATACATTCGATAGCAAAGAGAAAAATTTGTTTAAATCGTAGCTCCGCGTTGTTTAAATCGTTTGAAAGACATATGAACTTACATCCAAACGCAAAAAGATGAATTAAAAATGTTTTGAAAGCCGCTATGACCGTATAAAAAATGTTCTGCAGTGCAAAAGAACTCACTTTTTAGGAAGTCTAAGCTAACTGACATCAAGTAACAGCATTCCAGAAATAAGTGTTCAGCCTCAACGTCATCTGTTTTCCCTTTTTGCTTAGAAAAACACGCGGAGCTACCAGACGAAAAAGATGCTTAACTCTTGGCTGGCGCATTCAACATTTGTGAAACAACAATGTCACTACTGTCTGGTATCAACTTTAAACCACGATAGAAATTTATGAAACCTTCGAGGGGCGCCCGACGAGACAACCTGTTTTGCAGGGTTTTTTCGGTGTCCCAGCGCCTTAATTTTATTTTTACATGAAATTGTTTAATGTTTGTGCCAATAAACTCTCTCTCTCTCTCTCTCTCTCTCTGGCAGGAAAACCTACTTCTGCGCCTGTTAACAAGCACTGCGGTTTAAAACCAATCTATTTTGACTAAATTTTTAACTTTAGAGCGCTGAGTATCAACAAAGTATGCTGTCCACGTTTCGCACTCCTGCTTGCATTGCTACCGTCCTAGCCAGAACTCCGCCTAAACGTGATTAGCGGGGCGTGTCGCAGTCGCTGCAATGTATTGCCCACAAGAGTGTGAGAAAAAATCTTCTGCTGCGAGTGTGCGACGTCGTGGCGCACCTGGCGTCGGTTTTTTATAGTTTGAACAATGAACAAGTAAATAAGTGAAACCTGCCAATACCAAGCATCTCAGAACAGTTTTTAAAAAGTGATGAGAAGTTTAGAAGCGTGATACTCGTAAATGCGCTGTTTTATGTCTTCATAGATATGTTTTCCATAGGCGGGGATAGGGGGCTACATATCCCCCAAAATTTTGCCTGACATTCCCAGTGGCCCCTAAAATTTTTGCGTGACACAACAGCACTTCTTTGAAATTATTTGAAGCTGAATTATAGCAAAAGTTTTTAATGAAGGCAATTTCTAATCATGTTGCTTAATTTCCTTTTCCTTTTGAGAAAACTAATACTCTGATCGCAGGTTGCTGAGATAGATGGCATTAAGTTGCAACCTCCTACGATTAGCATCAAAATTCCCAGCAATACTTGGAAATTTCGAAACATGAAGGAGTAACGTCTCGGGCCAGAACGAACTGCAGAACTCCATAAGATTTGCAGTCTCCCAGATTTTCACGCAAAAGATTGGAACAACAAGACTGCCTTCAACATGGCAGGCAGATTCCTCGAATTCCCTACTTCACTTGTCGCTTCAACATCTCGCAGGCAAGTCGCACACGTGGAAGACCTTTGTTGGCCGTGCTTGCTGGGAGGCCATTCGTCGTAACTCCACATCAGGGTCGACAAACACCGGACCGCAGCCCGGTGCTAGTCCGTGAAGAAACTGTTACTGGGCCGTGCGGAACTAAGGCCAAATTTGTCCAAAAGTGACTGAAACAACTGAAGGAACCTACTGAAGGTGCCATTGACTTTGACTACCTCAATCCCTACACGTCGGAGCATCTTATTGCGGCAAAGCAAGCCTAGGTCTCTCCCTGAATCAGTGCCATGATGACTTACGAGTTGTAATAAATTTGCCTGTGCCAAAAATTCCTTATTTTATTGAGGGCTGGTCTTTAAGATAATGCCAGGCTGAAACCGGTCCGGAGTGCGAAAAAGGTTGTCGACCCCTGCTCTACAGTACATAACCATTACTGTTATCTAAACATGTACGTTGAAAATGATGGGAGGTATTGTGTTGACCTAGAGCAGGCTTTTCCAACATTGCGTGCGAGCCACACTGTCTCTAGCGCGCCGTGCCATGGAGCCTGGACATCTGCTCCGCTCAGCGCTCACCCGTCCATCGAGTGCAACCGCACGGCGCCTCAAAACGAGACATCCATTTGTACCCGCCGCACAACATCTCATCAGTTCATCTGACAACAACATACGTGCGGCGCAGTAGGCGGATCACCAATGGAATGCGGAGTGGGAGACTCCGCATTTTCATCCCCGACACCGGCACCCGCCCCCCAGAATGACCCTTCCAACAAAAGCCTGGGTCCGGCTTAACTGCTTGTACAAGTGGGATATGGCCTTCTCTGCGACCTGTGAGTGTGGCGCAGAAGAACAAACCGTCGACCATGTTGTCCACCTATGTCCAATCCATCGACCTCCCCATGGACTGCATGGCCTGACGGTTCTGCACGATGAGACAGTCGAATGGCTGCTCAACACCTGTCCCGAGATCTGGTGCGGCGTAGCAGTGGATTGAACAACTCGTTCAAAAGAAGAAGGGTGCGGAGGCGCACAGTTGTGTAGCAAATTTTTTTATAGTTTGCAAATTATATCTTATTTGTAAAGTTTTAGATGTTCACTTTTACAAATTTTTCTAAGGCAGCTTGCATATTTGGCTAGCTACAGGGCCGTTGGCGTTTGAAGAGCCGAGTTGGACTGACAAGGATGTCGCCGTTATGCCGTTTAAAGTCTAGTGTGTGTGTTACTGTGACGAGTGACAAGCAAATAGCATGGAACTGAGTAGTGAGGGATATATCCTAACCTTCCTTCGATTTTATTTTTTGACCATTCAACGAAAAAGTCAATTTGGAATTTAGGTTTGGCTGAATACAAACGTTGCTACTTATTAACTCAAGAAGCGATTTGTTCGAGGTGCAAGTTATGCCTTGTAATATACCAAATTTGCTGTGCATTAGTTACACAATACCTACAATTAACAACCTTCTGACTGTTTCGCTTATTGATGCCTTGCATCAGATCTTAGTAAAATGCATAACAAGTTGGTGTTAACCGAGAAAAAAACAAAAGTTAAATAAAAACTCGAAGCTTCAATCAGAAGCAAAGCAAACGATTGCTCTTTGTGATAAGAGCAACTTTTTCTGATCTCCTGTTAGATTATAGCAAAATATATTTGCAAGTTTTGTGCTGAGATTGTCAAGGAATAAATGGTTTCAATGAGTTACTTATCTTGCAATTTCAATTAAATTGGGTACATACTGTAGATGAAGGAATCAAAACACTAAGTTTTAACTACTGCGTTGATTTCTATTCGGAAAAACAATAATTTCCATAATCAAAAAGCAAGTTCTTATCGGAGAGTTGAGACTGATGAGTGAACATTCTTTCCGGTTACCTCTCCACATTTGCATACCGTTTTAAGAAAAAGTTGACAAAAAATGTTAAGAAATTCAAATTAGACAAATTACAATGTTAGTCTGAACAATAAGCAGGTGATTGCATTGTTGGTATGTTTCTATGAAATCTGCTGTTTAAGAAGTGAGGCACTTACTAACATGCTGAAATAATTTCAAGACTAAAGAAATTAAACATTAGTTAGTGACTTGATTCTCGGATTGAGCTCGTCTATATGCTTCACTCAGCTGTCATTAACTTCGTAACGACTTAACCAACTTCTGTTTGATACCTGAGCAATGGGTAGTTGCTGAATAAACTTGTTTTAATTCAAAGCGCAAACGCGGAATACCCTGTAAGCTTGTGGCGTGTAACAAAGCTTTCTGTAATTGTACACCCGCTTGGAAACAGCGTTACCACCGAAAGGACAATGCGCATCATCTCTGAGAATTCTGGCCTGCACATCTTCTACGAGAAGGTGAGATTATTGCGAGATAATGTTTCGTGATAGTTTGTAGGGGCAGGGCACTTTTCCGCGTTTGACTCAGTGCAATGACAAATCAAGCTTTCATGTAAAAAGGTTGAGTTTCCATTTCACCTTGTATGGGGAAAACAATTTCATTATCGGCACTCGTTGTTTTCAATATATCATTAAGGCCGTGAAACTACTTGAAGCCATGGCATCGGTTTTGCAGAAAACCAACGCTAAACGTTTTTATCAATTAAGGGCAACGTAAGAGTGTGACCTTCTTCCATTGGCACTTTTAGAAAAGAATACTAAACAACGTCTTCAGTTTATTTTATACAAGACAATATCGCGGTACGTTATTACAGTTTGATTGTATGCCCTCGTAAGAATTTTCAAGCACATCTCTGATCGTTATCATGTTGCGACGACAATGGTTTGAAACAACGCCAATAAGACCGAAACACAGCAAATTTTAATTATGAGTATTAGTATGGATGTATAGAGCGGAAGTCAAACTCCACTGACGAGGAAGGTCAAAACGGTGCCACCTAGAGCAGTGGCGGTTCTGACCTGTAGGTTTGGGGAAAGCAGTAAAAAACAGGGAGCCAGGTAATGGACTTGTTACAATTGTGATACTTGATAAATTTGCAAAATTAGCACAGTACTTTCGTAAATTTATTGGGTTTTTATTAAAAAAAGTGAAAGAGCAAACAAAAGTTAAAAAATATTTTCCGAACCAGAATATTACCAAAGTACATCAGGGGTATATCCCTATCCACTCTACCATAATTTTGCTCTTTTTTATTTCCCCGTAATAAGCAAAATAATTAAAAGGACATCAATTCTTTTCCCTTTGCCCAGGCTTCTTCCATGCAAATTTATAAAGACGCCCTATTATCATGCGATATGCTCTAAAAAGCAAACGGGGGCAAATGGGCGTCGCTTCATGTGGTTATTTTGGATCCGCCACTGATTTGGAGATTCAACCCTGACAATGCACTCCATAAACGTTTCTGTAAAACAAGCTGTTGTACTCAGAAATCGTACATTGCTGTCCTCGGTGCGGAATTCATCAGTTTCCTTAAAGTACAAGGTCGGCAGGCCCTCAGAACTTGTAGAAGGTACAAGAAGCGTCATGTGCCATTAATTATTAAATGCAAGACAGTAGTTATTCTATTGAGACCACGCATATGGAAGTTTGACTACCGGTTGGGGTTCATACAGCTTTAAAGATCTCACTCAGGGATATCCTAAATATTTTTCTCGCTACCTTCTTCAGTTCCACGGCGTTTAAATAACTAAATTTCATGCCCAATGACATCAGCCATTCCTTATAGCTCTTTATTACATCGTCAGCAGCAGCCAATTTTGCAGATCGTATGGAACCTCCACAAAGTATTATAAAAGTTATTATCAAGACGATGGGCAATAGCCTTAGCGATTTTAAAAAATAAGCTTACTTGAAACTTTATCTTCAGATGTAGCTTGGCCAACAATGTCCGAAACCATAATGTTTTCTCAAGTAAAGAAAAATTGTCGACGTATCTTTTTTCGTTATGGTTTGTTGCAATAGATAATTAGTCTCTCACGGAGCCAAAAACCAGGTGGTTTTTATGGAAAATATTTCATCATATGAGAGGAGGCTAATAAACCAATGTCCAGATCCGGTTTACACAAATTTCTTTTGTTGCATTCCACAACATCTTATTTTTGTATTGCCAATTTGTTAACATTTGATCATTGCAAGATACAAAGTCAGAGTAGAAACTACCAAGGCGTATAATTTATCAAGCACTGCAAAGTTTGAAATTCTACCAGGTTCATGGCAAAGACTGTGGTGCCATGTTTACAAGATTACAATAAAGTGTAACTTTTGAAAGTGCATTTTGGCTGCTAATTTATTGCATACGTCATAAGCCTAGAACTGTATGCAAAAGATAAGCCTTCAGATTAGCAAAACATTTTCCAATTTCGTGGTTGAGGTCACAGTGGAAGAAAAGACAGAAAAACTGCTCAACTTTTAAAACTTGGCTGGGTCCCTTAAAAATACTCTCCTTACGGTGTGAATTAGTGAGGAAACAATCATTGTTTAATTACGGACGAGCAAAAAAGAGAGAGAGAAATCCAACGCAGACGAGCTCAAAGCCTACGAGGTTGTTTCATAATAGCAAGTAAAGATAACTCAACAAAACACAACTTCGTGCATGAATGCTGCGGCGTGCATCTCTGCGACTGAGCCTTATTACCTTCAACAAACATGCGAATACGTTGAGTCAACATCGAGAAGGCATTCGTTGCATTCAGAAGTGCGCCAACTATAATGCTCGCATGAGATTTTTGTCCCAATGAAAATGTTGGCAAGGCGGATGTCACTTTTCTGCGTATGCTCTAGGACCTCAACTCTTTTTGATTAGTTTGTTGCAAAATGTCAGTTTCCGTCTTATTGTTTCATTTTATTCAATGCAATTGAGGGAATGCTACAGAACTCAAGCGCACTAAGATTATTCAACCTATATCTAACCGTCAGATAATGGGTCCCAGTTGTCACAATCAGTACCTGATCTTGACAGCGGTCATTCTGGGGATGCAAAAACGTTGCCATTTGTGTTAATCAGGGATGTAGATGTAGGGATGTAGTGCTAACAAAAAAGGTGTGGGAACGCACCCAAAGAACTAGCCATTTTGAAACAGATTCAAACTCATTTTAAAGCAAAACTTGAAAAATTTGTGGGAATGCCTTTCCCACGCGTTCCCGCCCCATTACACCCCTGATGTTAATACAAGGCCCTATGGCATTAGCAGATGAAATTCAAAAATATCGAGGGTCCGTTTTGCAACCTGCGTGTTCACCTATTGCCTCCTGGCGGCAGCGCTATGATGCGGTCAAGGACGTCGAGGCTTGCAAAGCTGTTTGGAGGCAAAGATGTATAACGAAAAAATTAGGGATCCAATGAGTTTTGATTTAATATCAGCGATTTGTTTGTCTCCAAAAAGTTTGGCACCATTGGGTTTACGTGAATTTACCGTCGATTTTTTATTTTTGTTGATTCTTCTTTCGATCATATACGCTATTTGCGTTTACATTCAAACCAATGCCAATAGTACGAAAGAATTGTGTTGTCTACATTCTCCCAAAATTCATTGCTCAGTTGTAACAAACCCCCAAATCATGCAGAAAACATAGTGTTCAGAGACAAAACCTTGCAGATTTCGGCATTTAAAAAATATAATTTACGATTCACACCAAAAAACAAGAATATGAAATATAAACAAATGTCTTGACACAGTGAAGAGGAATCGAAGGCAAGGCCGGTCAAAATATTGCAGTTCTAGAAACTTGCTTCGTGCACAAAAAACGAAAACCAAAGCGCAAGACCTCCACAGGGTACGTAAAGCACTTGCAGATGACGATATCCCATCTGACCAATCAGGTGAAGCTGCCAGCTTTTTAAGCGTGGAAGTCGATCACGCGTAATGTTGCTTTAGTTTCAACCAATCGGAAGGCTTGCCCAAAGTGTGACGACCTCTCCAGTGAGGATGCCTCTCTAGTTCCTCGGCCTTGCTCGCAAGAAATTCGAGGAACCTGCACATTCCGTCGGGAGTGTGCGTTGATTCAATGGCAAAGGTCAAGTTTCTCATTCGCGCGAGCGAAAACGACGCAACGTCGAACCTCACTCCTTCGTAGAAAACGCGATATCGCCGGAAGTCCTCCCCATTTTCGTGAGTGGAGTCTGCGCTTGAGGACGATGAGTCAAACAGGTTTGCGTTTTCATGGCGGAGCCGAGAAGGGA
>JGI24021J15306_10002311_pt1 | contig 20398 bp, 18 predicted proteins | sample Ectturendosymbi1_FD_15306 | JGI IMG/M metagenome (IMG submission 15306)
TTTTTTTTGCACTGTTCTAGGGATTTTTGGAGTTGCATTTGTGAGAGCTCTGTTCCTAATGTGCACACGTGGAAGATATGCAGTGCGAGGTGTGAGTGACAGCTTGGTGCAGGCTGAACTAATTTGCTATTGTGCTAATCAGTTGCACGCCACTCTTTAGTCAGCGAAAAGTTTTGAGTGAAAATGGACAAGTTTGTGGTGAAATTAAAAAGACATTCATCTTCGTATGAAACATATCAGGGTGAGCAGCCTCGAAACGCTTTTATTGACCGGTGTCAGAACAGTAGGCCTACCTAGGAATCTCCTTCAAATACTAGCCACGCTTCCCAGTTTCAACAGCTACTGCTGGCCGAAGTTTCAGCACTCTGAGACGCCTGAAGACCTATCTGAGAATAACCATGGAAACCGCCTCACTGGCTTGGCTCTTTTGTCAATGCACACAAATCGTCCCATCAACAAGGAGGAAATCCTGAAAACTTTGTTTCGAGTGAAAGGCGTCGATCAGACTTTGGTGTTTAATTACTTAGCTGTTTAATTACAGTGACAGTGATTCTGCAGCTAAAAAACATATCCAGTGATTGTTAAGCCCTTTACCTGTGGTTTGTTCGCGGAGGCTGAAGGTTTTGCTTGTAATTCTTTGAAGCAATGTGATCTAGGGATGAGTGGGATGGAAGTTCTCGCATGTATTGTTGTGTGGAGTTCATGTCAATCGTTTTTTTAATATTGTGAATGAATGTGTCACTCTGCTTGTTTGCATTTTTTAAAATGTGACCTTTTCAGCAGTTTTACTTAGACTACTCTATGCGATGCTTATCATCTGCACAAGCAGGATCTAGATTTTGTACAAGCCTTTTTGTGTTTTTGAAGGGTCATGGCTGCTTAGAGCATTATCGCAATTTTTACTTCATGCGTATACTCTTACACTTTGCTAACAGCTTGAGAATTATCTTGGCTTTTTAGGAGATCACTGTGGTGAAGGTTTACAGGTAATTTTGACATTACTTAATGTACTACTGTACTATGAAAGAACATCGCAGAAAAAAGATGGCAGTTTAGCTGGAAGCAAGCCCGTAACTAAAGGGGACGCAGGGTGAGAAACCCCCCATAGTGTCCCAAGCTGGTTACGGGCCTGGTCAGTCTATGATTGGGTTCAAAACGAGCAAAAATTTTAAGAAAACTTTTGTCGGAACAAAGTTCTCCAAAAAGTCAATTTTGCTCTGTCATTTTACCATAGCTTGCTGCACTTTACCTTTTATTTTTAAACAGCATAATGTGCCAAACTCCCACTGTGTGGAAAGAAAATTATACTGAGCTGGTTCGCCAGAAATTAAGTGCGTCAGAGACACAGAGGTCCTTGCGCGTGATTTCAAAATCAATCAAGAGAGTTTTTCATGTTTTACGCAACACTGTGATCTTTAGACGTTCTACAGGATTCTGCGTCAGAGAGAAAAAATAAAACGGGAAAACAGATCGTTACTTGCTACTGGTTATGTTAAATATTAACTTTTGCATATTTTCAGAAAACTTCTGTCCCATATAGAAAATCTTTCTCATAAAAAATCCAAAGAGATTCTTTTAGCGCGTTATTTGGATAACTTTTTCCAGCCCGTTTTATGACTGTAAAAAATATATATCACGTTCAGAATTTACAGTCTAATGTAAAGATTGGTCGCAAGCCTAGTCTTATCTACCAGTGCTTTTTTACAAAGCAAGGGGCATTTTCAGATCAAAACCAGCCGCAGTACGATCACTCAGCTCTTTTCCTAAGAATTAGCAAAGCTGAAATAGTTTTAACGTGATTAAAAATAAACCAGATTTTCAGGAGCGAAATGCAGCATTTTGATAACATGGATATTGGATATGGGGCACTTCAACTGAATTGTAACCACTGATTTCAAGTTTAAAAAATTAAGGTAAATGCATTTTTGTAAACCAACTAATTCAACACAGGCAATTAGGCAACAATGTCAATTTTTAAAGCAGACGTAAAATATTGAATTGCACTGGTGTCACTCACCTACAAATATGAGAAAACACAAGCGTCCCGAGGCTGAGAAAGTTGTGAATGCCACTAATGTAATTTTGGCGATTGCCACTATCGCCACTAATGTAATTTGGTTGATATTCGCATCAAAGTTGCTCAGCGCATATTACCAAATCATTAACTAATCTGAGTAATAATATTGAAAAGAATAAATATGGAAGCCTCGAAGAATTTAGACTTGCTAAAAATTAACTAGTAGCTTTCAGGTAGAAAATGTTTTCTTCCGTGGTTAAATTGTCGCAACTACTATCACGCATTCACAGCAACCAGCCCTGAATGCCAGTAGATGCAAAGCGTTTTTGTTGTTGGCGTCTGAGTGAATAAAATAACTTGTCGCGGGTTTGAAGGTTTTCTAATTTTCTCGATATTACGTAACAGCAAGAAGAAAGATTTTCAACACTAGACACTGCTACCAAAAAAAAGACTGGGCCAACTGAGATCCTGAGCAGTCATGCAGAAAGGTAAATATACTTTGCTTAATTTGTCCAAACTCAACCAGCAAAAAAATGCCATTTGCTGCAGATAATATGTGCTTTGATAATGATATTGGTTTACCACGTACCGAATGTGCACAAAGCAGTATCAAGCACCTTGCTTTAAAACTCTCATTGCCTTCAGCCCAGTCACATGAAAGCGCACGTTTTGTGTGTGGAATTAGAATACCTTGAACAAACAAAAATATGTAGAAGAAAACAAGATAGAGTTCAAGAAACGCAGTTTTGTCAAAATGGTTCTTTGCCGAATACTCCGGTTCTCTGATGTTAAGTTGTTGGATTTCGTATACTTGTTGTCAGATGTATGACCAACATTGAGTAACAATAGTTTTAACTTGAAGCCTAGAAAGTTTCTAGATGATACTGTGATTTCAAACCTAGCATGAGTTTTTATTGTTGTTACTGAAAATGCGCTTTCTGTTCGTCGAGCCAGCTCACAGCAAACATAAGCGTGCAAAATTTATTTTCAAGTAAAGAGCAATTTGTTTGTTACTCTAAATCAGGCACCACCAACCTTTTTTCATAAATGGCCAAGCAAGTTTGAGAGCTGGCTATCGCGGCCAGACACCCACGCTGTTCAATGCAATACCGTGACTGCAAACAAAACTCAAACTCAGCCAACATTTATCAACACACAAAGACAAACAAAAAAAATAAATCATTCATATCTGCCGCAGCTAGGTAGCAAACACCTTTTAGTGAGATTTATGAAAATATATTGTACCTTGTAAGTTATCTTTAACATTTGTTTTGGAGTTATTGCTTCCAACCAAGAGAATTGACTGTTTCATTATATTTTATCTCATTTCTAGTGCAGTGCGGAGGTTCGGAAAAGCTAACCTCGCGGGCCACAATGGGCCCAGGGGGTTTGGACCCCTGGTCTAAATTGTCGCGTGTGGCAAAAAGCAAACGAACGTTTGTCGAGCAATTCAAAAGTTTTAACAGCGGTTACCATGCCCAGTAACTAGTGCGCACCGTAGTTGAGAAAACAAACCAGCTTCTAATGTTCAATACCAATTTTCGTTTCCAAAACAATTTCCAAAAGTCCACTACTGGTTGTTTGCAGGATCGTCTTGTTCTCAACATATTTTGTGCTAGGGAAGTTTTTTGTCTTGTTCTTGTTCAAGGAGTTTCGGCCTCTCGAAATTTTGATTCAAAGTGGTCTTAACGATTTTTCCTGATCTTTCTGCTTTTGAGGCACGACACCGCTGTCCACTGGTACTTAAATACTCCAAGTATAATCTTAAAGTGTCATATTTGGACCTAATTTGGCTCTATTATAAAACGCTATTGTCCCAAATGACTTGTTACCATCTTTCAGTTCATTTTTATTATACTCGTTATAAAATTTTATTATTTAATAATAACTGCTTCTTTCAGAGCATTTTCAAAAGTATTTATAATTGCATGACAGGTATACATCAGCTATATTTGTAAGATGCAGACTCGCAGAACCACTGAGTAAGCGCTGAGAAATCCTAAGGTGCTGCAGATAGAAGGGTCAACACTAAGTGCTGCTAACATATAATCACCTTGGTTGCCAAGTTAAGTTTATCGACAGCCTGTCTTTCTTTAACAAGTTCTTTTTTTTATTCTATAAATTCTATTTGAATAAGAGCTGGTGATGCCCACTTAGTAGGCGAAATATATACTCTGTAAGATCTTACTGTCTGATTCTTTGCTGAGTAAGGATTCCTTTCGATGGACAGTCTTCTTTTTGATTCCACTTTTATTACACGAATTTTGATAAGCTGCGCATTCGCTATGAGGCAATGTGCTAACACACTTAACAACAACAAACGTATGGCTTACATTTTGAACACATTTTGAGTTGAAGATAGTTTGATTTTGCAATTGCACTACCACTATGTAGAATCCACAAGTAGATAGTGATGAGTGAATGACTTGCTTGAAAATCAAGAAAATCAATTTTATAGGTTTCGAATGAGGCTAATCAAAGATTTTCGTTTATTGGAAAATTTGGACGAAATGGAACAAGGCTGGGAAGCCCCGAAATATCATCCGGACGATTTCGAAGACCAAACTAAAAGTGACAAGATTCTGCGGGAAAACCCGTACTCATTAGTTAGATTTTGCCAACTGAAGAAACGTACGGTCAGTTTGACATTTGCTGATGTAACTGGTGTGAATTTGCGAAATTTATAATGTTCGAAAGAAAAGTTAAATGAAATTTTGCACAAGCTTTTGCTGACTATAGATGTGCTCACTTTTGTTTAATTTCAAGTCAGCTGTTTGCTTCTTTTTGATTGCGAACTGCTCGCTCTTTATTTCAGAGTTAATCCATGCAGAAACACCATCGATTGCAAAGGGCCAAAATCCACAACAAGAAATATAAGTTTGAGGCAAAAGCTTTTCTTGATTTTTTTATCTTTCCAAAGATTTCGTAAACATAGAGTTTATTGGTCAATCCTGCCATGAGTGTTGTCGGAACTATAAAAACAAACACTGTTCTTATTAAGCTAAGGTGGTGCCACAACGCGATCGTACATGTGCCTGAGTTATCATGGTTGAACAGCAATCTCCTGCAGGGAAAGAAAGTTGGCAACAGCAGTTAATCACAAAAATAAAGGAACGCACCTTTCCCACGTGGTTAAAAAGGCGATTGAAACTTAGAAAGCAATTAAAAATGTGAAAAAGTTTGAAACTGAGAAAGCGAAAAGTTTCGTCCTGTTACGAATGAGAAACCGACTTGATTATGTGTTAAAAGCTATGTTCAAAACTGAATATTTCAGTTGAAGAACTATGCCTTCTTCCAGAACAGAACTCAGGACATTTATTGTAAAGATAGTTTCTTTTAGAATCAAAAACAAATGTTGCAAGGGTCATCATTTGAAGTTTGTTTCTCGCTCCACCTTGTTTGTCTCTTCAGACAGCAACAACGAAGCAAAAGAAACGATTGAAAAGAATCAAATGTCGCGAGACAAGATTTCCACCACTGGACATGTGGGCAAATTGGGTGGTGGAAAGTAATTTTTTCCAAAATTTTATGTTACTTCTTATACTTTTCAACGCGTCGATACTACTGCTCGATGCTGAAATAGGCGAAACAAGTCATCCGGAAAATCTGGTAAGGAAACTCTGCTTGCTTAAAGCATGCTTCTGATTTTCTAGACACTGTCAACTATACGTTAATCACCAAAATATCCCGTACTCATCCGCCTTTTTATATATACTTTTGAAGCATTCACAGAAGATGACTGTTTTTATTTTTGAGATACTTGTGAATATTCAACACCTACATGGTTTACGCAATACGCAAGCCTGGATTTCAAAGTTTCACGAGCACCATCGTCGCTATTCTGCATGCTAGCGTCACACGACTGCCTGATAACGTCACATGACTGCCTGCTAACGTCACACGGATGCATGCTAACGTCACACCACTGCATGCTAACGTCAAACTACTGCATGCTAACGTCACAAGGCTGCAATGTTAACTTTAAAAAACATACGGAAAGGGAATTACAATGCCGTGAATTTCAATAAACAAGAGGCACGGTGCTTTGCACAAAAGATAAAATTCGAACAATCCGAGGTTAACTAATTGCCTACAAAATGCATCGGAAGTTTGTCCAACGCTGGGGCCTTGTCACTGCCAGCAACCTTATGTAGGTGAGCATCGTACTTGCAACACAGCATGCTCACTTCTCACGATACATCAGAAGCTCTTTGCCCGACAAGATCACCGCATGCTGGTCGCAATTTCACAGGCCCAGCATTGACAAGAGAAGAGCAAGGATTTTCCTAGTTTTTTGACAAGTTTCGACGGACGTGAAACTTTCGAGGTCGCTTGACCAACTAAGCCACTGCTTCCCAAACTTTTTCTTACAGCGTATCGCTTAGAGGTCTCTACCGCGCAACGTTTTGTTCCAGGAAATCTTATTTAACCAAATATCATTCGATTCGATCAAAAGTTTGGAAAACTAGACTTGACACAAAGGCGACATGTACGAAATGGCGGTGAGAAACATAGTGGCCATTGTTGAAAAACAACAGAAGAGTTACACAGAAACGTAAGAATTTATATACAGAACCCGATAACTAAAAGCAAAAGAGCAAAAGCTTTTTTGTGAAGAAAAACAAACGATAGGCGTACTCACGTGCCATCTTGAAGGCCATCGCATACCACTCGTTGTACAACACATTGGGGACCACTGTACTGAGCCATCCGATAAACAGGAGGATGAGACGCAGCTATCTTCCCAAGACATTCGAAAACCTGTGTTTGTTGGGAAAAAATTTGCAGAGTAGAGGAAGCCAGAACAAATGATTTGAATGATAAATTAACTTTTGCCAGGATTTCTCACAATTCCCAAAAATTCAGAAAAGTACGTGGATTACCGTTGTTTGATTATTTTGCCTTTTCGCGAAACCAAACCACAATTCTATCAAAATTTGTTTGAATTTTTGGATAAAAAAGGGCCTTTTCAAATAACTTGTTGCTTCCTGAGTGAATTTCTTGAGTTGAGCAAAAACTGTGTTTGTTGCGTAAATATTCTTTGTTTTCGTAAAGAATTTGCAGTCCAGCAAAATTTTGAGTAAGGCCTTTAACACATGGTCGATAAATCATCAACCTTCACAAAAGTAACTGAACGACCTGCTGTCCGCAANATCCTTGCGCGAAATTAAATCGTCCTCGAAGAAAGTTATGTGGGGTCAAAGTTAAAGAACTTGAAATCATGTTTGGATCTANCATGGTTAAAAGCGNTGCTCTGAGCTTAAAGCTGAGCCTGTATGCATCAAAAGCATCNCCAACCATCCAGACACTGACTCATTACNNCCCTTCGGCATAACAACCCCACAAACGGGAAGCAATCACAAGCAGTTATCAGTAACAAACTTCAACGGAACTAGCCGGTTAAAAAAGCCAAAAGGCAAATCGCAGTAAAAGCTTGGAAAGGAAAGAACTTACCGTAGACCACCTTGAAGATCGCTGCTAGGTAGGCTTGCGGGGAAATAACCTAGCTATTATAAGCTTATACTCATAATATGTCCCCCAGCGAAGCCGTAGGAAAACAGTAGAAATGCCCTACAGTGGTATGTTATCAAAACACAGCCTTTTCAATTGTCGAAATGAGACTCGTTAGAGAAGGAATGGGCAAACAACGTCCACAGGAGGACTTTACGTTCGTGCAGTGGCGCTTGGCATTCTGAAAATTTGATAAAACTCCACTGATTTATAGTGTTTTACATTTCAATTCAGGGTGCTTGGAGTTTTCTTTGGGGGCTAAAACCATAAAAAAAACCTGTGGCGACGGGACTAGAGCCACATGATGCCCGTCAAACTGTTAGATGTGACCTGCTGGTGACCGTGTCCAAATTGTATTAATAAAATCAATTCTAGGATTGCTGCCCCAGAAGCGACCCTATCCAGAGGAACAGCGAGTATGAAAATGAATGAAAAGAGAGCAATTCATCTTTCCTATCCTTTGCAATGCACGTTTCCCCGATACAGGGCGCATTCCAAACCAACTGATTTTGTTGTTGAGGTGTATTTCTGCGCTCAATGCTTTACTTTGTTCCTTAACGCACCTTCTCGCGGTGTGATTTTTGTAATAATGAATTTCGTGGCACTCGACAATGTCGAATATTGTGAAGCTACCGCAACGAGCGACAACTTGCTGTCGTTCAAGAAAACACACATTAATCTGCAACGTTTTCAAAAGTTTTGCAAAGCAGTGAAAGTGCTTCAAAGCCTCCAGCATAGATGAATGGCCTGAAAAGGAAGAAATATGGGTAGAAATGTTCAAGTGTTTAATAAGGAGAGGGCAGCAAAATAAATTTTTCATTAAAACTCCGCTTTCAAAATCTTGACCAAAGGAGATATTTGGCTGACTCCTGTGCGTCAAGTGGCCCGGTGCTCTGGAAGGTCATCGAAAGATGGGCAAACTGCGTGACCATTCTCATACACAAAAAGCGAGACGGGAGTGAATGCACTAACTCTTGGGGCATTTCTCTCAGCCTCCCCGGAAACGTGTGTGCCCAGTGCCTTCAAAAATTACGCAGCAAAATAATTGAAACAAAGCTGGATGATACCTACTGCAGTTTTCATCCTCGCCGTAGCACTACAGACCAAATTTTCACTCTCCATCAAATTTTCGAGAAATCTTTGGGTATGCCAAAGGCGTCTACACATGTTTTGTTGACTTCGAGAAAGCTGACGACAGGGTTCCTCGTAAAAAGGTTTGGGGAGTGTTTCGGGAGTAAGGTGTTGATGACCCCTTGCTAGTGGCCATCACGTCACTGTATTCGTGCTCAAAAATTGGTGTCCATGTCGACGGAGTTAAATTTCAAACATTCACCGTCGGATTTGGACTCCGACAAGGGTGTGTGCTGTAACCTCTCCTCTTCCTAGTCTGTATGAATCGGATAATCAGTCACAGAGAGAAACCAAAGGCAGTGCATGCTGCACGTAGGCAGCAATGCACTGCAGCAAACTGAGAAGTCCAAATACCTTGGGCTGGTATTCACGAGTGACGGAAGACGGAACAAGGAGCTGGATACACGGGTTGGTAAAGCAAACGCAGTTCTGCGTGAACTTTATTGCCCTGTGGTCACAAAGAGGAGCTTTCAATCGCTGCCAAGTCAAAAAAACATTGGTGCATTTTTGGAGTAATGGAAAGTCCAACNCATTTCCTGAAAAGGTTGTGTGACTTTCCTGTTGTCTTAANTATATTTTTAGAAATAATTATTTTCGACACATGAATGTGCGTANCGTTACGTAACAGAAGGTGTGCATGGCATGTAATTACTGTAAATTCGAAAGCCTTCAAATCCAACCTGATTTATTCTCCAAGAAAAATTCAAACAAGTCTTTCGCTTATTTCGCATAATACCCTCACTGAAATAGGCAAGTCCAAACATAACGAAATACAGCAAGTCACTTGACCGCCTGCAAAGACAATTCTGCCGTTGGTTTCCTGATTGCGAAAAAAACTGACCTATCGCCTCAGCTGGTACCAGCTGGTACCTGTTTCCTGACACATTGCAACTGCCTTTGATCGATCTTCAATCTAACCCCGTTTTAAATTATAAATTCAATTCTCTTAAACTGAATGATGTTCATGCTTCCTTTAAAAAATGCAATTCTAAGCATCCGGGGATGGGCACAGAAATGCTGGTATTGTTTGGCTTGATCAATGGGTTAGAGCAGAAGTCCAGCGTCATGAACTTTAGCAAAGCTCGTTAAAAGGAGAATTGGCCAACAGTGTTCCTTCTAAGGTGGGAAACTACGCAGTACCACTAGGACAGCTATGTCCAACCAGCGGCCCAGTCCAGGGTTTTGTGCGGCCCAGTTTAGTTTTCGCTGTAGTTACTGTAAAACAAGACTTTTGAAATGCTTCGTGAGGCTAGTACTCGTATACGGCTGTGAAACCTGGACAGTAACAACAAAGACCAGGAAAACTTAGAAGCCGCCGAAATTTGGTTCTACCGCATAATTCTCCGCATTCCATGGAAGCCCACTAAACTAATGTGTCAGTCCTTCAAACAATGGGGCAAGAGCGAAAACTGCTTTGTTGTATAGAACAAAGACAGCTCAAATTTGTGGGCCATGTTATACGCAAAGGAGTCCTTGAAGATCTTGCTCTGAGTGGTAGAATCCCAGGAAAACGTGCAAGGGGTGCCCAGCGTTTTACTTTCATCAATAACTTTAAAGGTTTGCGCAAAAATCCTGGGAAATAATGGGAGACTGCATGTAATAGAACACAATGGGAAAACATCATAGTACATCGAGGGCTGGATCAGCCATGATACCGAAAGAGAGAGTTGTAAAGGTATCATCCTGCATACTGAAAACCTGTCCTTGTTTTGATAATCTTGAATTTGACATTTTTTATGCAGGTGCTCCTCACTTCCACTTCATCATGACTGTTACCAACGCAGCTAGGATCTGAGCACTTTCAGTATGATAGTTAAGCTAAATTTAGTTTGCTAAAATCAAAGTAAGCCATTCAATGTGCTGCCCTTAATATGTCATTCAGTGTGCGGCCCTAGGCAAGATAGTGGCGTACCTTTTGGCTCAGTAAGTCATTTGGGGTGGACATAGCTGCACTAGGACATTTGCGCAGTGTGATCTCATTCTCGCGCGTTTGCAAAACTCCTAATCTAATATCGGATACATATCTCATAGCCCTTATTCCGCTTAAAACGCTTCATTATTTGTGTGTCTACATGGTTGCGCAATTGCATGCTCACTGAAACATTTACTCAGTGTAAAATTTTGTTAGAGGAAACACTGGTCATCATCTCAGATCTATCCCGGGCAGGGACCGAGTTAAAGCCAGGGAATGAATAAGAAAAATTGACATTATCACTGGGTTATCTATAGACACCGTACAGATTTACTATGTAAACTGAATTATCATGATTGTTGATAATTGTGTTGATTAATTTGATTTAACCGAATTATTGTGTCCATAAATGTCGCTCAATCATGTGACTGATTTGATTCGTGTCATGTTCTTGTGAGTCGAATTCCTGCGCTGTGATCTGTAGCCTGCAATGTCCAGTACACGCTTGCCACTGCTAGTACTGCATTTACCAAAAGACCTTGTAATTTGTTTTTGTTTTGATTTATGTGGTTTAGTGGTTCTAGTGAGAATCTTGTGGTCTTTATAGCAGTACATTTTATTTCAGAATTGAATGGATTATCACAATTTTTGAGCGTAATTATGTCTATTTAAGACCAACTCTGAGAATTAATGTATTTTCATATTATATGCAGTGCTAGATATAGCACCATTGTACAATACCATTTTCTATACCACCACCATGAGCGTAGCCAGGGTGGCGCTTAAGCCATGGTGGTCCTCAGAATACATCATTTCCATAATTTGCCAATTTTACAAAAAGGTCGTACTACCCCATTTTGCCAAGTTTGCAAAACGGTCGTACTACGGTTGAGTGAACATAATAACGTCATCGAAAAAGGTTTGCCCCCCAAAGTTTTCTTGCAAATTCGGTCCCTGAGCCCTGGAACTGCTACAATAAAACTAACTCTAGACTTTAATGTACTGGCTAAAAGTTCTGTAGAGTTTAACCACACTGTTTCCACTAAAATTCAAAGTAGTTTGTGTTTTGTTATGCTGCAAAATAAAACCACTTATGAAATGAATTGTGCCACAAGTCTTACGCTATCATGCTTTGTTACGACATCTCTCATGTTGTGGCGTTCAAATCTCATTTACATTAATTCGCTCAAGAAATTCATCCGCCTGCTGCCGATGTTTTGACGCGAACCGTGAGTTCAATAGTTTGCCCCAGCCTGGTTTATCCAAAACTACCGCCATCTCATCAATAGTACGAAAGAGTTTCCACGATTCTTTTACGACAAGTCACCTTGCACGTCCAGTATGTTCCCCAAAATCACTTGGCACAGTCAACAGAATTTCAATCAAACTTGTATGCTGACAAGTAGCTCCACTGAGCGTGGAGCACAGCCCACTGTTTATTCACTGATGAAAACTCAGCTTAACGTGTGGTGCGCAAAGCAACCGCAAGTTTGCCTAAACCTGAACAGCACAGATTGTTTTGCATGTTTTCAATCAGCGACATTTCGAAGTGCTGTATCTTGATGTCAAGAAGGTTCAGCTCTGCAAAATTACATTTTGTTTAACGCAGTTTGCTTTCTCTGGATCTGTGTTTATATTTCCACCGCTGTGCGGTCCATCTTTCATCTGATCATTGCGCTGTTGCATAGACACACTGGATTCGTGTGGGTCGTGTAAATGCATTCGTGTCAGTAATTAATGAATGAGCTTTGTACATGTGTAGACAGACGCACAGTGGCGGCTCTTCAAAAACGTGTTGCTAGTTTTGAGAACCAACAGTTATGCAAGAAAGATGGGGTTGTGTCTTAATGAGATGGAATGCTGTAGTAACCTGAAGGAATTGGTAATGCTCTGAACCTCAGCACTTTGTGGAAATGAAATAATTAATTGAATGCATGACGTTCCAATTCATTTCAGAAAAAAACGTCTTATCGCCAATGGATAAGAGTGCTTAGAGTAACAGACCATTGTTGCCTGTGGATTTTTGTCATGGAGATTATCCTCAAGTGGATAGATGACTTCAAAATATTTTGGAAGAATGGATGGAATGAGCTAGATTTTTTTCTCACAGTTTTGTCCATCATTCCTGACGTAAGTAATTATTGCTGAGTTACATGTTTGTTAAAATCAAATTTCGATGTAAGGGTGCTATACCATGGATTCGTGGGGTACTATACCATGGATTCGATTCAAGGGTGCTATACCATGGATTCGATTTAAGTGTGCTATACCATGGATTCGCGCGTATTTACGCTCACCAGGTACCTATCGATCGCCCAGTCAATAGGCGCAAGAGTAATTATTATCAGGGTTGCCATGTAGAAGAAAAGTCAACACTAAAATTCGTTTCAAGCAGCTGTTTGCGAAGTCGTTGGAAATTCAAATACTAAACAGTTATTGATAGATTTAGTTTTGTTTAAATTTTCGTTAAATTTGTCCGGCAAAAACGCAGAAAATTTTCGTTGAAATGTAAAATTCCGAACACTCAGACGAGAAATTTTTGTTGTGTGAAAATAGGAATCCAAAACCAAAAAGTTTAATTTTCTGTCCTTTTCTTTTGACTTTCAAGCACTAAACCAAAATCACGCTAAAAACTTGAAGCTACACTCAAAACGTGAAAATAGGCGAATGTTATAGTTTCACCTGAAATCGATTTTCTGTTAAAATTTACTGATAGATTCCTTGCTTATCTCACGTGCGAAGAGTACTGTAGTTACTTGAATAGGCGGATATATTAGGTTTCAAAAATAGTTGATTGCAGTCGCAAAATATAATTATCACTTTTTGTACGTATAATACAAACATACATTTTGTAGTCAATGTTTGTTTTATCACCATCTTATTCACCGAATGTTTGCTTTGATAAGTTCAATGACTAATGATCTGGAATGAAATGGGTTTGTTCAAAACGAATAGAAATGTCCTGTTAAAGCTGGTAGAAAAGAAGCATAAACCTTGAAAATACAAAACAGTAAGTAGAGGAAGAATCGAAGTCTCAGGAAGAACCAGCGACAGATTTCTTCTGCTATGAATATGAACCTCATCTGTCGTTCATCTCCGTTTATTTTCATACCCGCTTAGGCTCTGGGGAGAGCAGGGACAGCAACCACAGGAGGACTAGAAACACCTCACGGCCAACAGTAATTTCAGATAATTCTGCTGGCTCCATGCCAAGACGGGACCAAGCAAGGTCGGAGACACAGTCAACCCACATGGCCCTTGGACAACTTCTGCGGCACTTTCCCGTGGGTGTAGGCGGCAGGACTTGCCTCGCCAATCGTTACTGGGACACTCTGGTCACGTGTCCGATCCATCACAGCTGAGATTTCTCTATTCAAAAGAGACGTAGTTCGACATTCAGGGCTTTATGAATTTCACAACTGCGCACTTATCGCGAAGTGTCACACCGTGAACAGCTCGCAAAAATCCTATTTCTGACGCTGGTACTTGAGATAACACTCTTTCAGTCATTACCGAAGATTCATGACCATAGGTGAGAATCAGAACAAAAACTGACAGCGTTGAGGTGTTTGAAAGCTCCCGTTTTGTGACCACAAAGCGATAAGCTCACCCAGAACTGCGTTTGCTTTATTAATCCGTGTATCAATCTCCTTGTTCCGCCTTCCGTCACTCGTGAATACCATATCAAAGTATTTGAACTTCTCCACTACCTGCAATGCATTGCTGCTTACTTGTGGCGTACACAGATTTTCTGGAGAGACATAATACCTCGGTCTTCTCAGTGCTGATGTTCATTCCGGCTTGGTCGCACGTAGCAGAAAACCGATCGAGTGCATAATCAAGGCCATGCTCAGAGGACGCAAGCAGCACCAAATTATCCGCAAAAAGCAAACGGTTGATCCTGCAACTTCCAACACTGACACCCTCGTCGACTCGGCTTTGACTGTCTATCCAATTAATATAGGCTAGAAAGAGGAGCGGTGCCAATACCAGGGGCGTAACGAGGGGGGCAAGGGGGGAACAATTCTTCGGGCGTCGAATCACAATGGGGGCGCCGAATAACCGCAAAGACTGCCGAAAAGTCCCAACGATGTCACAAGTACTTTCTTCAATACAATACATTTGCTTCCGAAAGACCTCAGTTCGAACTTGGGGGCGGCAAACTTGCTTCTTGCCCTGGGCGCCATCTAACCTCGTTACGCTTCTGCCTTGACGAACTGTGTTATTGAAATGACAAAAGTCCCTAAACGCTCAGCAACAGATAGAGGGTAACTGCTATCCAAATTCCACATTGGTTGTTGGGTGCTTTCCGTAGTTGAGTAGAAAGATGTGGTATAAATGAAAGTCATGCTTCGATACGCTGTGATAAAGATACTACTTTCTGCGTGATATCTTGCCGGATACGTTTCCAAACCGCATTTTGTTTTCGCCATAGCGTGTTATCCAAGCTTTAATGGAACGAAGTTCGACGTTTTATCAGGAAATTTGCTTTTGTGTAAGAATCAAAAGCAAATAAGTGCTGTAAGACAACTGAGTACTGTGGCATAATTTTCTTTGATTGGTCAAAGGGGTACTTAACTAAATTGCCAACTGCCAAGAAACCGTCAAACATCAGAATATCAAACAAACAGGAACATGTTTTACGATATTTTTATTTATAAATTAATGGAAATTCAGTCAACTTCGCGATACCTTTTTCTTTTTATGAAGAAATTGTTTAATAGTATTTATGTTGCAAGTGAAGCCCATTCTTAAATCTTAAGGTATATATGCTTTCTGTTATAGATGGTGAGTTGGTTAAGCAATGATGGCAGCAACTTGATAGTTACAGCGAGTTTAAACGCTCTCCGCCCTTTGAGAATCACCAGACTGCTGAAAATGGTGAGTTGTGAAAAACATGATACCAGTTTCTTTCTCATTTACATTCTTTTGACATTGGTTGCAAAAGTTTTTATCGACAGGTTTCAAGATTTGAACAAGCCCGTGTGATTTTACTTTGCGTTTCAAAAGCTTTCAAAGCTATGACCTTCATTCTTGTTCTTCTAGCACTATTCATGTGGCTATTTGCATTGATGGGACAAGTTATCTTCTCAAGGTCAGTAAAATGTCGTTAAAAATCCCACTTCTTTGTTAAATTGAATCGACCGTGGGGGAAGTTCTTTATGATAATGATGTTGGGCACAATTTAATGCGTGTTACTGTTCGATGCACAATCGATTTTATTTTTTCAACACAGTTTATAAAAAGTGAAGCTACCTCAACAACGCATCAATTTTGGTGCAAGTTGTTCCTGCAAAGGCTCACAGCATGAAATTGTACACTGCAAAACCACTGTCTTCATCGTGAGCAAAAAATGTATTGACTGTTGCTCAAAGAGGCACGGCACACAGCCAAACACCTACTCCAAGCAAGCAGTACCCTGAGCATGCTCTTTAATTTTAATGAACAGCCAGCGGCCACAACACCGAGCCGATGGCCCGCTCTCTCGGCACTCCCAAATATGTCAGCTTCTTATCTCATGTGTCTCATGTTTGGGAAATGTTGATCACACACTTTCGGACTGAGTTTTAAATCGATTTTTTGCATATTCTTTATTGCGTTAGAGGGGTATATTCAGGAGACCTACTTTTGACTTCGAGGGCCATTTCCATGTCCATGCAACCTTCAATGGCCCGCGCTTTTGTCTTCGAAGACCACAAATAGTTCGCGAGCCACTGTTTGCGCGCCACTGGGCCACGAGCTCCAAGCTATTAACCATTTGATTCTGTTAATTCCTTGTTCACAATAACGACTGATCATTGGCTCCTTTTTTCGCACATGTGTTCTTGTTTTATGATGAAGTGCTTAGCGCTTCATTCAATGGGATTTTGCCGACGATAAAAATAGTTTTTATTTTGAAAAGTCGAATATTGTCCTCTTCAACTCGTAGGTTTTAGCATTTCTGTTTCCTGTACGATTGTTGTGGTCAGTTTTAAGAGTAGGATCAATACAAGCATAATATTCTAAAATCGATTTTCCAATAGTTCTTAGATATTGTAAGGGTGATGAATTTCTTTCAATCTACACTGACCATATGTTAATGTAATCGAGAGTAAATCGGTTTTAGATACACGAGTTTTGATGGAAAAAAGGCAGGCCTCCAACTTGTTTACCAGACAGCTTTCTCTGATATCATTTGGTCGTTTGCGACATTATTTCAGTTGATGACTCTTGACCACTGGCTGGAGACACTTCAAGTGAGTCATTCGTTTGTTGTTACATTCGTTCAAAGAGCGTTCAAAAGCCGCAGTTTTCACAATAGCCGCCTGGTTTTACGTGAACGACTTTTAAGTTGGCAATTGCTCTGCTTTCGTCAATTTTGTGTTTTCAACGCCACGAAACATATTGTGTTTTTAGATTTTCATCATTAACGGATTTACAAGATTTATATGTATTTCTTGATTCTATTTGAATAAGAGTTGATGATGCCTACGTAGTAAGCGAAATAGATACTCTGATATGATCTTAGTGTCTGATTCGTGGCTGTGAAAAGGATTCCTTTTGATAGACATTCGCTAAGACAGTTGTTTTTCTCTTTCGGTAGTGCCGTTTATATTTTAAACGTTGTTTAAGTCTTTTATATTTTTTTTATAATTTTTGTTTCTACCTAAAAATGTGTGTTGCAATGATATCATTTCTGGCCATCAACCCTTGCACTCACGCTCGTTGAAAATAAGATTTTAGAGTTATTCAGCAGATCCTGCGTTTGCATTCCATCCAGCTTCACGTTTGGCTGTGCTAGATTATCATTCCACCTTCTTCTCACCCGAATTTTGTTTCTAATTTCTTCGTTTGTCAAATGCTGTGTATTCGCCGTAGGTGGCGATTTTGTGCAACACTATAAATGAACTCATGGCCGTCGGGAAGAGGGAGCAGGGGATCTTTGGACCGACTTGATTTTGGAAATTTCATCAAAAAGAGGTTGTTTTCTGACTTTCGACGGAGAAAAAACAAATTTCACCACTTTTTCCCCCCCTAGAAAAATTTTGGAAAAATCCCCGAGTTCCCCCCTGGGAAAAATTCTTCCGACGCCCGTGAATGAACTGTTTGTTTGTTTGTTTGTTTTCATAAACTGTTTGTTTGTTTGTTTGTTTTCATGTGTATTTTTGGTAAAACGCTGTACTTATTTTAGGGAACTCCTCATTTTAGTGCTATTGCAATGAAAAATTAAAAAAATTAAAAAATTTGCTGATTTAATCGACTTCGTCACCTTTGGGGGACTAATTACTTGAACACATATTTGTGCAAGTCCGAATCAAAGCAAAGTTATGATAACAGAACCCAGTCGGGTGATTTCTCGAAAGCTTGCAGCAAGTCAAGGGCTGATGGCTGTTTTTAATTGTGTACAATATTATACTAACTTAAAACTCCAAAACTTTCAACAACATCCATAGGTTGCTTAACAACTTTTACGTCGCCAGCAACCCGTGCTTGTTTGGTTGATGTTTCATCTGCTTTTTCAACACATTTCCATTCACCGTGCTTTTCAAATTTTTTCTCACTCTTTTTTCTGATATTACTTCTGGTTACTACAAACTTCATATATACTTTGATTAACTCCTTGTTATGTTTTACTGCTTTCATTCATTGTGTATAAGTTTTTCGTCAGTTCTCCTTACGCCATCAGCAGATTCCCACTGTCATAACTATTTAATTTTCCTATATTGTTGAAAGTAGATGCTAGTGTTTCTGCAACAATGATTCTCTCAAATAATTTGAGTATTTCCCGATCGAGCGCGTATTTATGTCAAACAAATTCATCACCGAAACGTGCTCATTGCATCTGGTAGCAACTAGTTTTTTGAATTATATGACGTTAAACTGTTTCCCACAAAACCATGTTCACGTTAAGACCCGCGATAGTTTGCTGTGGCGAAAACAGACAACTGTTTTGTTGCAAGGAGCAATTTTACCTTTTTTCATTGTTTCTTTCTAAACGTTTGAGAACTCTGCAAATGTTCACTCCTGTTGTTTGATATCAGGAGGTCATTGTAAAATTTTGATAATATTTCTTTGCTCTTTTTCATAATTCTATCTGAGCCGGAAGTCAGCAGCAGATTGCTTCCAACGTAGATTTTCTGTAACCTGAAATAATATTTTAAAATTTAACACCCGGATCTTTAAATCTATCTTGTATGTACAAGGCCCGATTTTAATGCAAAGGGCCAACGTTTTGGCCAACTAGAAACTCAGGCCTAAACACGAGGGAATTCAACAGGCGAGCAGATTTGTTGGCATCAGATCATCAGACGTTTATATTTAATCTCGTAGCCCTCATCTAATCGATCATATTTTGGTGATACACATTATACGTGCACCATGCTAAACCGACGTTTGGTTCAAGAGATTTCCTTCCTTTGTTTCTGCAACTTTCTGTTCAAAATCTCTTTCAAATATCTTTCAACCGTCTATATATTTTCGTTGGTGGTGGGAATATTTGTCATATAACACTTCTTCAAAATATTGTCTACCAACACTTTGGCAAAATTTCGATGCTACTTACGCGTCTGTAATTTTTCACTATTAAATTCAGTCTATATGCTTATTGCTTGGCGTGATTATAGCTGTTAATTTAAGGCAGTTGTTTTTTGACTTGTTTTTTGACAAAAGATGGATTAAGAATAATCCGAAACGTCTCAAAATAAAACATGCATAGTTTTTTGAAGGCTTTTTTAGTGTTGATAAGGCAGTTGTGTTTTTCTTTTTTATTGATCTAGTTTCGTGACTAAGATAATGTGTTCCAAATACGCTGTCATGTAATCGGCTGTGTCTTCGCATTGAAATGTTTTGCACTACTAAATGTCGCGCACATTTCTGGGTATTCTCAACGACTTTTCCTAAACGTCCATAACGTAGGTTGCGTCTTATGGGATTATACGTTAAATGGTGACTGAAAGCACAATAGTGAAAAATATAGTTACAAGGCGGTATGACACTGATCTCCATGGTAGATCGCAAACAAAGCCCAGGAAATGGTTGAGCTTGGTGTTGTTTGATCTGCATCATGTCACACATCTTATCAGTTTTTTTTCACAGCATATAGCCGTAAGCCGTAGATGTACCAAGATTCATAAATATTAGAAATACCACGTCTTAAAAGTTTTAATCAAATCTATTGAAAATTTTCGTAGGGTGTTCAAGGAGTTATATGCTGCATTATCGGTAAGCGGTTTATTTAATTATTATTACCACAAAGTATTTACAGACGCTTTGATATCTTTACCTCATACGTTTTGATATTTCTCACAGGATATGTTAAAGGTTATGAAGTCTTCTTTTGATTCAAGTATTACTGTGATATACATTTTTTCATGGATATGGCTTGGGTCGTTCGTGTTTAAAAATGTGTTTGCTGGAATAATGGTGAACAATTTCCAGACAATAAGAAATGATATTTACTGGGAAAAGAAAGAAAAGGAAGCTAAACAAGAAGTAAGAAGATCTTTTTAACTAAAGAAGTTAAACATAAGTCGTCAAATTTGTCTAATAGCATTTTTATACAGGTAGACAAATTCCAGAAAGAATTCACAGAGGAATTGACCAGACAAGAGACAATATCTGAACAACGTAAGACACTGTTACCTGATTGTGAGATCTTACAAAAATTTGAGTTACTTCAAAAGTGTGGCATCATGTGCATTTGTAATTTATCGGTGTAGGTATAGGGAACTTGTAGGGCAGTGGTGTCCAACCTTTTTTGTCCCAAGGTCTACTTTTCAAGCAGTCACCATCCCGAGATCTACCAGCCCAGTGTCAACATCACAAACCTATACACATCGTATCCAGCC
>JGI24021J15306_10002313_pt1 | contig 20397 bp, 9 predicted proteins | sample Ectturendosymbi1_FD_15306 | JGI IMG/M metagenome (IMG submission 15306)
GATCAGAAATTTTCGCCGCTTTACGTACACGTTTCTACTACATTCATCTAAAAGTTGTGTTATCTACCGTGGAGAAAAGTCATGGGCGGATCCATGGGGCTAACGAGGTTAAGAGGGCTGAAGCCCCACATAAATGTTTAGTTGTTTTTTTAAATCGATGTTTTCCGGTGCACAAATGTGCATTGTGGTGACATTTTTCGGGATCTCTAAATAGTGCAAATCCTTTCTAGTACAGGGATAAGGACGAAAATAACCATCAACGAGAACATAATTGCGATCTTCACCGGGAATTCGGATTTCGATTATTGCATCTAATTCATTGTTGAAAGTTGTAAACGATATCTACGATGTAGTTGGAATCACCAATACTGCATTAAAATAACCTTATTCTGAATAAACTTGGTCAGAGCTCGCCTTAGCGTGTTCCTGGATCAATAAATTTTGTCTACGACATGAGAGTAACCGACCAACGTGACAAGACACAGTAGTTTTCAGACAAATGTCAATTTCGGGATTTGTGGGAAATATTTGCACTAATTTTATATGAATTTCGATAGCATTTCTACAGAAAATCCCAAGCAGACATGCATCAGAATGCACCAAACCGATTCTGTGTATTTAAATATTTTCTGGGGAAGAGTCCCTAGCTAGATCCCCGAGGGGCTCGGCCCTTGCTACACGGTCAGGAGGCTCCCAAATCAACTTGCCCTGAGCCTCCCTTAAAAAATCCTGGATTCACCTCTAAAGATCCTGGATTGCAGGGGATTTATCACGCACTTTTTAAAGCTGATAGGACGCTTGGTTCGACTACTGTTACGAGACTGACGACTTGATGAACGATATTTATCGCCTGTCCATGCATTGTGCACGGTGTTAATGGATGGTTAGAAGAGGAATCTTGATGTGCGATACTACCATTGACTTGCCGCCAATGCAGCATTCACTACGAAGATAGCGCGTGATCCCCGGAGTAGTGGAAGTCCCATACATGGGGCCCACTCGAGACATTCCAAAGTGGGTACAAAGTGATTATCGAGAAACCTTCTTTTTAAAGCTTGTGCCAGCGTGAATTATAATCTCTTTCAGGAAATTTGCAGACAGTGATCAATCCAAATGCTCTCTACTTCCATTTCCGGCTAAAAACTCACTGATCGCACTCAGCACATTCGTATTTTGTGTATATTCAGTAGTTCATACGTCATTGCAACGTAGTCGTTTGAGGGTTAACAGACCGGAGGTATAAAATGTCCTTTTTCTGACTGTGTTTGTTGCACATACTATCAAAATAAGCCTGGCAACATTAATAGTTGCGTACTGGAAAACACTCTTCTGTACTGGTGTAAACGTTCGAGTATTCCACTAATGTCTGCAGATCATCATGTTGTCAGGGTTTTACAGTCTTTACATGAAAATCAGGTAATTTCATACGGAGTCACGCTTGGCTAGAATTAGATTCACGAAATTTCATAAGAACATCATGTTAGTTACACAACAATGTGTATGAAATTGAATTTTCAAGAACTTGGAACATGTTTTTTGGAAGTGGTAAACGCAGGGAAAACATTTTTAATTCAATTTCGGATTTCAAAAGATCGTTTTTACGATTTTCAGAAAACGTTGCATTTATGTTGTAACCTAGGAGTGAAATCCGTTAAGAAAGCACATCATTTTCAGCACATTTTCCAAAATATATCCTATCATTGCTTTTTTTCAATGTCAACGACAGTAAGCTGGGCTTGGCAACACGTGTTTGATGTCAAAAATTTTATTGTTGTTCATTCATTTTTTCTAAGAAAAGGCTGTGAGTAAAATCGCCAGGTAAATAGATGCAGTGTTTTCCTGAGTACGTATCCAACTCTTTTTGCTGAAGCATCAGAATAAGCTTTAGCTGAATAGTACTTTGACTCAGTGTGCATCCATCTAACTAGTGTATTTCAAACAGATATACTGCATCAATCGCAATGCTGTTAGAAACAAAACGAAGCAGTTAAAACTGGCTGATCGTTGTTAAACGAATAATTTTCAAGAAACGCAGCAGCTTTAGAAATAACTTAACACTTGAACGCGATGCAAGTTTAGAAAGGAGTCATTAATTTTCTTTCGGTCGTATCCATCAGTGGTTCAAAAGCGCTAACGATGGGTTGAATAGGGATTTCGGAAAGTATTAACCTATCACAAAAATACCACTCACTTTTACGAAACCCGAACGGGTTTAATCCCTTGACAAAACTTGTGCACATTTTCTTCTGTATGCTTCAGCAAGCTCAGCTTGTTTTGTGTGAAATATAAAACAACAAGTTAATGAAATCATTGGCCGATAAGTGACCATTTTCCAGAATACTATCAAGCAGTTCGGTGCGATGACGTGCCTGGACTGAGTGTTTTGTACACGCTGTCACTGTTAATCTGCTTCACGTAAAAACAGCAAAAACTGGAACTTCTAGCAAACGTGCGTGCATCAAAAATCGCCATTCGCTTAACTTGGTACTGTGTTTAAGTGAGGTAGAACACTTTCATGTTAAGAAATTTGTTATTACCAGGTGGTGAAATTGAGACTTCCGATGCAGTGGCGATACGCAGATGCAGCTTTGTAATCCGTTTTACGTGGAGGACAAAACGTGCTGTTAAAAGTAGTTCTGCGTTGTCGAAAGACGGGAGCAAAATTTTTAAACAGCAAACTTTGTGAACGAGGTGATGCAATACATTTATGATTTGCTCAAGCTCTTTTGTTTTTCCAAAAATAGCATCTTGTAAATTCGAAGACCAGCATGCTACCATAAACATTTGTTGGCGACTTAAAAAAAAACAAGAAAAAGATGAAACTGGCTGAAATCTAAATGCTTGCTCTTCGCAATGCACCAATATTTTTATAAAAACACAATTTCGGGCAGAAATTTAAAAAATGTTTGAAATAGCGAAGATTAATCGACAGGATGTTCATAAAACTATGCGGGCGATTAACAATAACAAGTTCAAAATAATAGTGATACGAGAGTAATTACAGCAAACAAGTTTCACGTGTAGTCTTTGCTTAAAAAGCAAGCTGCCATGCGTAGTAAGCAATGTTTGCTCAATTTTGTTTAAGATTTATCCAAAGCAGTGGCAGTTGGTTGCAACCTCTCAGTCTTGAGAATGCTTGCATTGCATTTAAGGATGCGGGCATTCTTCAAATTTTCAAAAGTTTTTGTTTTGTTCTAAAGACACAAAAATGTGACTAAAGAAGTATGCTGATGCTGAAGAGGAGAGAGCATGGCTTTATTACCAAGTTTGCAAAACAGATACGTCCTTGCTGGCAAGAGTGAAATTAATGCTATGCTTTATTATACGACAAATGATTGTGAACCTAGGTTTGATCTCAGAACAACACAGACGTTCTGGTCCTAGCAGGTTTTCATTCAATATACAAAGCGTCAATGGGAGGATTTTGAGGTGAAGTCAGTGAACCAAGTTTTGGACATTTTGGCACGTATCAAACTTATCAGATTTTAGACGTGTTTTCTTTGCAACTTTGGTAGATATTTTTTTTGAAACATAAAAGAACAAACCGAAATAAGAACAAAATGGAAGTACAATTGCTATCAAAAGAGCTTAACAAGCAAACTAAACACGTGCAGGAGAACTTGTTAAGAGAAAAGTTCATCCGGGTTTTACTCACTGCGTCTGTAACAACAAAGAAAGTTAAGGTTCAGGATAAAGTGGTATTTTCGTAGACATCCATCAAGTCTGTGTGCATTTTTGCGCTATTTGTTGGTGATAGGATCCTTTTTGCTGCTCTCAAGATCAGAACATCCGGGAAAGGCCTCTCGAAGCATTGACCCATTGTTGTGCGTCCGGCTTTGAGACTTCCCGAAAAAGGTTTTCTTTTTGGAAAAAAGTTGCTTTGTCTTTAAAAGTGAACGTGCAACTCGGATTTTTACAGTCTTGGGTGAACTACCCAGACGCGTTCTCATTAACGAATATCTTCGTTTGACTTCAAAGAGACAAGGAATAATTTTGAAAACGGAAGACATCTTTGCAACCAAAGGCAGCCTTCGAGGCGTTTTCGCAAAAAGAAAGATGTCTCTGCAAGCACTCGTATTTGCAGCCATCATTGCAAATGTTTATTCCCAGAAGTAAGTTGCCAACACTCTTCTTTTCTTCTAAAAATAACAATTGTTTGATCAACAGCTTGATTTTCAAGTAATGAATGCTTGCCTTGGTTTTTGCAAATTAAAACTTTGCTTTTCGCCGAAGAGGCTGTTACACCACACAAATGCTTTCGCGATATGGGTCAATTTAAGGACTGTTTCCTTATAGTACAACTTAAATTAAATACAGTTTTTGTTATGAAAGACGAAGCGAAAACGAAAGTACGTTCATTATTAATTTTTGTTTGGATCTATGAACCACACTTTTGCTGGACATCACATGTTTGTAGTGACCAATGCGGGGTAACTTGACAAGCTGTCGTCCATTACATGTATTTATGCATCTTTTTGTGTGCGTAATAGACGGATAGCTTATTCGGTACAACATGCCAATATTTGTCAGCTCACTGGTGCAAATCTCTTTTTAAATACTTGTGCTGTTTTAAGAAAGCAAGATTTTAGGCGATCGTGTTTTTAACAATAGAAACAGAACGCTCTTGATCTGCGAAGATCACATCCAATGACGCACTCGGTGTTCGTGATCGATGAGTATAACAAAAAGTACATGTAATCAGCTCTTTCAAAGATACAAATTGAAAATAATTCTTGCACATTTGAAAAACTGGTTTCCTTCTATATTTTTAGTGCAAAATGATGGGAAAACTAAAATAATGGTTGACTGCCATCAGTTAGGCTACCCCGAAAACTTTTTAAGTGCGAAGTATAAACAATCTTCAAGGAGAACAACTCCATAGCAATAAATCATCAGCAGCCGAAATCGGCTTTGACACGAGGTGGTCCTTAACGTCCTTGCACAGTGATACAATCTGCAACAAACAGGTGCCAGATCAATCAAACGCAAATCAATCATCTTACGACAAACTGAGACAACAAAAACGCATGCAAGACTTACGCAAGCAAAAAGTCTAGCAGCATATGCTCAGTGCATAGTTCTCTTAAAATTCAGAACTACTTTATCGTGACTCTCGTAGTTGATTCTAAACATTATCGCACTTTTGCTTGACTTTGACAAATGAAATTCAGGGACTATTTTTAAACTTAGAGCGTATTGAGCAGACGCTTTGAACCCGGAATCAACTGTTCCAAGAAACAACAACTTGTTAACTTCTGTTTTAATGCTCACCTTCCTCTGAGAAAGCTTGCAAATTTCAAGTGTATCCTGAAAACCACCAGGACCCGGAAAAATTAAAATCTTTGTTCTGCTTTCTCTAGCATATGCCCGAAAACCGTTTACAAAGACAAAGTGGTGGAAGTCGAGGAAGTTCGGACAGTATGGAAAACAGTACCCTTCCAAGACTGCTCCACCAAGCGAGAGACGGACATTATTGTCGAAGAAACTATAGATGAAGGTTTCACGTCGTGCACCTTCAACAGGTGCGTACAAAAGGAACAATGTCCATGTAATACAGTATGCTTTATGCATTCAAACATAATTAAAGATTCATATGACGAGACAATGTCTAAATATAGAATTTCTCGTCAAGTAGGAAGAATTGTTATTTTGTCAAAAATGTTAAAACGTTTAAATTTTAATACCAAACGTGTTCGTAGTTTACGTCAAGAAAGCTTGAGCAGGTTTGAAACTGCTAAGAAATACAATTTTTTCAAAATCATTTCGCTTCGAAATAGAACCTGTGAAAAGAAACCGTGCAGCGCTACATGTTCATCGGACACCAACGTTCTAAGATCTAATTGCCTGATTGAAAACAAAGCATTCAGTGAAAGTCAGCGTTTGATGCTTTCAAGTTAAAAAATGAAAAAGGAAATTGATTCTGAAACGTTGCCCGAATCGTATCTTCAATACGATAAAACGTCCTTAGCAAGAAAAGTAGCCTACTATGTGCCTAGCCTGGATTGTGCCCAAATCCGGACATAGCACAGGCGGAATTGTGTGGTAAGAGTAAGTGTTGACTTGGTACACAACAGAGATTTTTACACTATCGTTTCTTGCAAACAAGGAAGAAACTTTTACTGTTACTTGGAGCTCAATTTTCAAAACATTGAAATAAAGTCTTTTTAAGAAGGGCTGTGAAACTACGGTGGTTCTTTCGTGTTCTGAAAAACCATCAACTGCATGGGGCAGCGTCTTGCAGGCTTTCTTGCTACTAGCCTTACGTTGTGTGTAAATGCGTAGGCAGCTAAAGCAAGCCTCGAAGACTTTGCCACGATCAACAACGCATTACGCTTTAAACAAGGGTTTTTCCTGTGGAGTTAGTTTGGATCAACTTGTTCTGTAAACAAACGTGCGTGGCTCATGAACAACAAGGCTCGCTGAACAACATGCAGTATGCCGAAAACGAACCGTTTCATTTTGTGTGCTTTTCCTACACAGAGTATGTTGCTTTCATTCGAAACGAAAGTTTGTGTCCCTGCAGCTCCATCCACAATTCGTCTTTCCACTCATGAACAATAGCCATAAGAAAACAAAAAAATAATAATGGTTTTGTCTCCGAAAAAGCTCCAAATATTTTACCATTATCAGAACTCTTCAAAGTAAACTGTGGATGGAGGAGATGGGGTCAATTTGTGGCAATGATTTTATTGAGACAGTCTCTTGAATCTCAAAAAAACTTTGCAAAGAAAGGAAGTGACGCACAGGCGTCGGAAGGTTTTTTTCCAGCGAGGGCCAATAATGGATGTTTCCAGAGGTGGCCAAAATTATTTTTCCAAAGGGGGGGAAAAAGTGGTAATATTTAATTTTTCCCTCTCGAAACTAAGTAAACAACCTTCTTTACCTAAAATTATAACAGGAAATTGTCAAGTTTCAAAATCCAGGGGTGGCTAAGGCCCCCACTTGCCCCTCACTTCCGACGCCCATGAAGTGACGTGTATCCGGCAAAAGTCGTAAAGAAAGTTACAGCAGTTTCTCTCTCCAATATTGTCTGCTGGGATGATTTTAAAATATTCTTTAATTCCGCACATCTGATGAAAACTATCTTTCAGAGCAGTAAATTGACTGAACTAAAAGCTATAGAAAAACTTATTTTTATTGTTGAGTGAATCAGTGTCTTTTATGCAATAAACAGAAAAACTAAACAGTCTTTTTCGCCTGTTTGATGGTGGATCTCACCTGCCACGACATTTATCCATTTTGGTTTTGACTTTTTCGAAAAACATAACTTAAATTCTCTAAGAGAGCTGAAATATGTTCCGATTTATTTATGTTTTAAGAGAAGTAAACACTTCTAAAAAGTTTCTATTCAGAAATATTTGAAACGTTTAAAATAACCAACCATTTCGTCCACTCGATTGCGCAGCTGAAAAAAAACGCGAAGATAAATGACGTATAGTTTTTTCAGGTGCTTTTATGTTCTTGATCATGGAAATTGACAGAATCCAATATAAACTTCAAATTTTCGCTTAACGAATCCAATGAATACAAATACATTTTATCAAATTTGCTTATTCTGAAATCCCATGAACTTTTCTAGTTGTATATCATTAATTTTTTTCAAGAATTTTCCTTTTTTATACCGTCTACGTGCCTTAGACAATGTGAAGGTACGTGAACTGTGAATGGCTCAGTTTGATCTTTATTCGTATAATGCAGCACAGAGTGGACAGATCTGTAACGCGCAATCAATACCTTTCATCCTGAATTCCATTTCGCATTATAAAACAAAACTGTGAAGCTTTTGCGTCTCAGCAACCCTTTCCGTTTCAGCACTGTTCTGCACAAGAAAAATCTCAGGATTATGTTGAGAGATTGAAGCTGACTCAAAAGATTTGATGAACAAGAGCACAGATTTTCCAGCATTTCGAAGCCACATCTACCCCTCTGCTTTCTTCTGCTTTTTCGGCCCAGGCAGATCACTGCATTTTTCTATTTCTTTCGTAGTTCAAACTTAGGCAGCAGATTGTTGTGGCACGCGAGGATATTTATTGATTTAACACTGCTGGTTCCACAGATCAACGGAAGAACGGGTACTAGTGAACAAAACAATCAAGGAGCCTCGTGAGGTTGACGCGTGTTGCGAAGGTTACACTGGAGAGCAGTGTAACATTGGTAAGTCAAGCCTTGCTTTCAAAGGCTTCTAGCTTTGTGCTTGCATGCAAGCAGCGTAGTAGTCTTCAACCAATCATCGCTGCTGTTCAGTGAATGTACGCTTGCTTGAATACAATGTACCTAAGTTCCAAATCAGTGTTAAGGATCGCAAACACACAGTTCTGGTATAAGCTTGGAAAAAATAACACTTAAACTTTTAGTGTTTCCGCGCTATTCAACGTTCCTGAATTCTTTTGCCGTGAGGTGTGCCTTGCGAAAATGTTTATTTTAGACGCTTATTGAGGCAAGATGTAAGATCAGTGCAGGCCACGCTATGATTGTACTGAAGTTTTGATTGCAAATCCAGATAAGCGTCGTTGTTTGAACTGGAGCGCGACATACGTTTCCACATATACTTTTGGGAAGAATTCGCAGCTACAGCTAGTCCACTCGACACCAAGTTTCATGAAAACTTAAAAACTGTGGTGAAAAAAATGATTTCAACAAATATTCTCAATGCCCAATGTGTCTATACGTGTTTCAATCTGCGATAATCGTTTGTGGGCGTTTAACATATTGCCCATGGGCACAAAATCAGTTCTTTTAAAGAATTAGTCAACCACGTGAAATGTCACGTTCCTGAATCCTTTATTTTGCAGCTGTGTGTCGCAACCAGTGCCAACATGGAGGGGTCTGCGCTGGTCCCAACACCTGCAACTGCAGTGGAACTGGTTACACAGGAGAGACATGCGTGACACGTAAGTGAAAATCACAGTTAGGATATTATAAACAAAAACAAACAGGAAAACGTTTCACCTGGTGAGAACGAAATGTGCCTGTAAAGTTCCCAAACTGATTTTGTTTAATTTACTCGAATCGCTAGTTTTCATTTTCTCTGACTTGAATTCGATCACAATTTTCTTAGGTTTTCTGGCCCATATTTTTCAAGTAATTACGGTTTGTTTCCTTGAAAGTCTCCGAACGACGAAAAAACGTGATTGATGTCCTTCTAACAGTTTGACTTTTGACAGAATTTGAAATGACTTGGAACAGAATAAAAAGTAAGAACAGATCTCTTCTGAATCATTAAGGAAAACTGCCAGTGCCCCTGATTTTGTTTTTTTCTACGTTGCTAAGGGTGCAGCCGCCATTCACATCGATTGCTCCTAAGTCTATGAGTGCAAACAAGAAATTGTTTCTTCAAGCAATTGTTTTGCTTCGAAGTCTTACTGTTACGTAACGAACAGTTGTCATCAATCTGAGCGCCGCACACGAAATATGCAGCAAAAAGAGACAATAAGTTCGTTTTCAAATCATTCCATTTGAATAAGAGCTGACGATGCCTACATCGCAGGCGAAATACATACTCAGTAAGATCTTAAAGTTTCTGATTCTTTGCTGAGAAAGGATCTCTTTCCATAGATAGTGTCAAATCGGAAAGGCAATAACTTGTATGAATTTTGATTGAAGTTTTTCTTACTCAGTTTCGTTCGAGTGTTATGTAACTTTTAAGTGATTAACAACTACTCCTGGCTCTTGTCGAACTTTAAAGATTCGATGTCCACTACCTTATTGAGGTGGATAGGATATTCTCTGAAAACTGCGCAACCAATGCTATGGATGAATTTTATATTTGGTAGTTCTTACTTTAAAACTCTTTTTAAACGCACTTTTATCAAAAACCTGGTCATGATGAAGCCTCTACACAAGGTCTCCAAAAGTAAAAAGGTTTTATGCTGCCGTTATTACATCAGATAGACACTGCACCTTTCCGCTAAAACACTCGGAAAATGTTACACCTAAAAGAGCCGCAATAACCTTTGTATATTTCCAAAATATAATAATGGGTCTAAGATTGTCTTAGCTTAAAACTTTCGTTACACGAATGGGGAAAGAATTGTAGGATGGATATTGGTCACAAGAGATTGCTTGCCAGACAACGAGATGAACTTATCCTGAGAACTGACAGAACAGTTTAGCGAGTAGCCACTTGGTCTTAATAACTACTGAATTTAGGTAAGACGTATCAAAAGTTTGATAAGGCCATAAATTATGTTTCAAAAAGTTCTTTAAAAAATTGAGCATCATCTGATCAGAGTTGAGGTTTTCATATTTTGAAAAGCAATCTATTCCGTACTGTTTCTTGGTATAACGTTGTTTGGAATCGATAGATACTACAGAGTCAATTGAGCACGGTTTTGTCTGCTATACATAACAAACTATTTGCAANAATGCTTCATAAAAATNAAGGGCTACTGCATGCGTCCGCTACAACTACAAGAAACATCGAAATGATCTACGCATTTCACAAAAGTCACGCATACCTTCTACCCTACTTGCAACAAAGTAAAAGCAACACTCAGTTTCAATTTTTGGGCAGAGTGCATCAAGTTTATTTTATAGTGTAGAAAGGTTGTAGCAAGATTGCATTTCAAGTGTCATACTGTAGAGAAGAATTGAACTGTGGCAATTCAGCAACGAAAGCGATGTAAATACTTAGCTCGTGTCTCAACACGACGCAGAATTTGCGCAATTCAGACTGGCTCTTGTTATTTTTGCGACCGGCCGTGACCACACGGCCGCCAATGGAACAAAAAGGAAGTGCTTATCGGTTCCGGGTTCCTTTCGCGACAAACATGGCAAAGAACAGATTTTACAGAGACTGAAACACGGCGAGCTCGAGTGGCTTTTGTTGCGCCACTTCGAAGCGAAATATTATTTCTGCCCGTGCGAAAGGAGAATTCAAGTGCTGTGCGTCAGGACCTGAGCCGCATTTGTACTCCCGGTCACGCACGCTGAAAAAACTCACTACATGCAGACGTCACGTGCGCTGGCCATCGCCGAGTTTACGCGACCAGGAATCAAACTCAAATAAAGATGCGATAAGCTTCAGTGACGCGTTGCCGATTAAAATCGTACTTCTGACTAAAGACCCTTAGTGCCACTTCCTGGTACGAGAAACCACTACCGCAGAAAATGGCTGGTGTTCTTTGTGTACACCCGTCCACGTAGCCCCGACTTCCTTCTCATAATTAATACTTGAAATGTGATGGAAAAACAATTACTCGGTCAAACAACTGAACGACGATGTTAGCGAAAAATGTTCTTTTCTCAGCCGTTCACCATTTTTAAAATACGAACTTACTTAAAGCGGTCTTCGAAATGGAGACGTTAAACGAAAACGTTACGCATTTTTAGGTATCATCAAGGCGATATTGCCCATTTTTGGTTGCTTCAGTTTTTGTCAAAATATATCATCTCACACGTTTTGTGTTAAAGTGAAATGTTCCAGCGATGTTGCTCTATTACAAAAGTTACTTTGCGAAGTTGACATAATAAAACACAAACTCATGCTATCAAAAAGAATATATATATAAAAACTTTGTTTCAGTAACAAATGACCAGAAGGGAAGCTTGCATGAAGTCCACATGGACGTCGGTGGCTATTTCTCACAATATCCTTGAAGTTGTGATTGTAACTTGAGGAACTTGATTCGACACATAACGCTGCAGTGAAATTCTTTCATATGTATTTTCACGCGATGCTTAAACTCAGACAAACGTTTTTGTATGATACTTATTGCTTTGCACAGCTATTGGCATACACGTTCCAGTGTAGCAAGGTGTGATCATCGTAAAACACACGTTATTGACATCCACTTCGCGGTAAAAAAAAACAGCTAAAGAATTGAAGTGTTGCTTCTACCAAACATGATCACTATCCCGTTTGCCGGTTGGATATCCGGCAGGATAGTAAGTTGTCAACCGGATAGGGATATCCGAAAACCGATTTTGAAGGGGAACCGGATACGGATAAGGATATCCGATCCGAAACGCTTTACTCAACATTTTGAGGATTCAGGCTGTGAAATATATTTAGGTCGCTTTCGACCTCTTGGAGAAAGTTGCACATTGCAAAACCGTTCATGTATTATCTTCGGAAACATCTTTTCAGCTTTCTGTGCCCTGCCTCCGAGTTTATCGATGCATTATTGAACATGCACTTTTGGATAGTTCTCGGCTGCGGATAGTATGATTTCAACCAAAGCAGGATTCGGATCAGAAACGGATATTATTTTTTTAAAACAGAATAGGATCGGAGAGTAAAAAGCCAATATCCGATCATCTCTGGCTTCTACACTGTGTTCATGTGATTAGTAGCTTGTTCATAACTTCCTTCCCAGGAAGCGCAACGTTCTTCCAAAATCGAACGAAATTGTCATGAAGCGCAGGATTGACTGTAAGATGGATTGCGAAGGCAACTGTTCATTTTTTCCTTACCCATTGTTTGCAACCTCAACCTCATGCAGAGCTAGCTGCCTGTTATGTTGCGCATTGCACCTTACATTTTAGTTTACTAGAAATCCACACCCAGTGTTGCTACGCAAAAACCTCCCTGGGTAAAATCTTAAACCAATTAAAGCAAATTTTGTCAGCACTGCGCTAATTTTTTTAAACAAAAGACATTCCAACTTGTTTCGTACTTCGTCCAATTTGTTTTTTCGAAGGGGTTCCTGGTAAGAACGCACTTGAAACATACCACCTTGCCAAGCAAAAAATTGTTGCGGCTGAATGTATGCGAATACTTTACGCATCTCATCGATTGAAGGAAGCTTGTCTAGTTGTCAGGGAACGTGGTGTGAGGTTTTCAACTTCGTGGTCCCTTTGCTTATCTTAGGACGTAGGTGAATGAAAGGGAGTGAACTGCGCTCTCTGAAACAAGAAATTTTAAACTGCTGGTCACGCTGGTGACAACCAAGCGAAGGCGCAAGTCCAAGGCTCGCGTTAAGTGCGTCCGTAGCCGCTGTATTAAAAACAATTACTGGCAGTTGCTCATAATGTTTTGTACGTGTGGCAGGCTAGATTGGGAAATGCTACAAACAGACTACGTATACTAACTTGTAACAATGCTACGCGAATAAGTCAGTTCACTTTAGACCAGTATCTTGCGTGACCTGCGTTTCGTTTGGTCACGTAGCTTCTGCAACTGATGCTCTGAGTCTAATCTAAGGTCTGGTTTGCCCGCAGCCCTTGTTCGACATGTTANAGAAGTATGAAACTGATAACCTTGTCGAATGTTTTTACTTTTCTTTACAGCCGTCTGCCAATCTGCTTGNTTGAATGGCGGGAGATGCGTCGATCCCAACACATGCCAGTGCGCAGCTGGATGGGAAGGATCGCAGTGCGAACGAGGTAGGACTGATTTTAATTATAGGATAGGCAAATGCTTTTTTTTTTTTTTTTTGCTGAATAAAGTTAGTCAGTCGTGTGTGGCGTAGGTCGTGGACCTGGCGCACTGTTCGTTGCACAAGGATTGTAGTTCCGCTTTCGGTTACGGTGCTGCGGCACTCAGCAGACCAGCTTACACGTGCTCGTTCTTCACCAGAAGTTTTCAACAATCGTTATGCAGAAGTGATCGCTATGCCGAAGTATGACAACGTTCACGATCGATTCAGCAGTCATACAGTACACGATAATTCTTAGCACTGGGCTGCATCGACTGCAGCCCAACGCGTGATCTTTCGTGCCTGCCAAAATGCAGAAAACGTGCGGTTTGCAATTGCTTCAAACGTTCAGGCTACTGAAATGCGCATGGCCGAATAATAATTGCATGCTTTCAGCGACTGCGATCTAGCCTATTCCCATACTGTTAAAGGAGTAACTGACGGGGGGCAGGGGTGAAAACCGTCCCCCCTGGAAAGCTAAATGTAAAAAACGGGCTCACCTTTAGCTTATATTTCGGTATTTAGTATTTTTTTATTTCAGAAAGTGTTTTTTTGCGTTTTTCGGATTGTTTTCCGGTGATTTCGGGATTTAGTATGGACATCCAGTCCATATCCGGATTCGCAATCATTTTTCCACTTCTCTGCTCGTTGTGGGCTAGTGGTTCCTTCACAGTGGCCCGTCGGCCCCCTTCAGCTAATTTTTCCTAATCTGGCTCATACCTCTAGTTACGCCACTGCATAGATTGCATACTGTAATTACCGTTTCGCTGTTTGCAATGCGGTAAGTGGAAAAGTGCGAATCCAGTCAAAACCTTGACTGCACAGTACTTTTGTTGCAGCTGTGGCTGATTGCGGCGGCGAGTGTCTCAACGGAGGGCGATGTATCAGCGGAGAAGGCTGCGCCTGCGCTGAAGGTTACAATGGAAGTCGGTGTGAAAATGGTATGTCAGCTTCAGGGACGTGTAGGGACAGCATTTGCACAAACACCATTTTCCGTCTTTTTTGTATATTTATCTTTTGTGAAAACCAACGAATCTGCACCGTTGTAATTTGTCTCAGTAGCTCTAGTATGTATTCATGTCAACCGTTCTGTACCTTACGTTCTTCCTTTACAAACCTTTCCGACGTTACTTAAATTATAACTCTACAAACGGCGATTTCAGGCGCCTTGGTAACATCGCTCTGATGTATTTTGCGTCTACGGCGCCCCGTCCGATATGTAAACATGGCAGAGTATACACGACGCGAGATTTGTTTTTTTGCAAACAACTCCAATAGTCTAAATGCATTCACGCATATATCAGGCAAAAGCATGAACTTGTAAATAAATCAGTTTTCACAAAATCCATCGACCTATTTTTGAATTGGAGATGTTGCATAATTTTGCACACAGTTTCTGATCAGATATGTCTTGAATTGTCACTCGTTGCCAAATGATCTAAAAGAACAACATGCGACTTTATGTGAACCTATGACAACGAGTGCTGTACAAGTGATTTGCATTTTCATGAGGTACTAGCTCGATTAAACCCGTTTGAGCAAGTTGGCATTAAGTCCTTTTTGGTGTAGATGTTTGTTATGGTATGATGCCTATAAATGCAAGATAACATTGTGCGGCCATGATTCCAAACATCTAAACAAGGAAGTCCCCGTAAGCACAAGGAAATCCTGATAAGCACATTTATCTCAGTTTTTATTGGTGCGAATGTGAGTCACCATCCATCAGCGATTTTACCGAGTGTATTATGCGCATTCGTTTAAATATTGTGGATTTGTTATGATTTTCCCACGATTCTGAAGCAACCTTTCTCAATTTATTTCTTTATTTCAGGACAAAATGTCTGTGATAATGTGGAAAAGGATCTTATCATAATAACCCATCTTATATCTTCATAATATAAATGATCCCGATTTATGATCCTAGTATTATCTTCATTAAATCGCTGTTTTCAAGAACTTGTACGTTTTTATTTCTTGCGTGTAAACTGTATCTACAATTATGAACCATGCAATTGTGAACTCCACGTCTTTTAAATGACATTTGGGATTTGATGAAGACATTTCAGTATGGAAGATCGAAAATTTTCTGAAGTATTTTATAACCATATATAGTAACATCGAATGGACCCAAGCGCTTTTGTCAACGATATTGCGTTCCTGCACCGATTTTGTAAACATAAAAACAATATTTGATCAAGCGTTAACTCACATTTTGCGTAGTTTTTATAAAGTCTATACCCTAAATCAATCCGTCACTTGACATTTATAGGTGGACACAAAGCGTTTCTACTAAAACCATTTTTGCTGAATACAATAATTTTATAGCAGTAATCAACAACATACCTAAATATCAAGGTTGTTTTGTCTTTGACTCTACCATATTTAGTTAAAATTCTGGTTTGTTTTCAGGAAAAGTTCGAACAAGCACAAAACGTCAGAGTTCATTCACAAAACTTTCCCTAATTTTCTGATATTCCTGTGAAAAAATTAGTCATGGTGTCAAATTGTTTTCTTCACAACTTCACCCTCCTCGAAAGTTTGTCCAACATAACACGATTTTCAAACGTATTTTGTGCAAGCTGCTTGTTTTCAGCTACAGTTCTATCTATAGACAAATCAGCGCGGATTTTGAAGAAGTATGTGACTGTTTCTATCAATAAAAACAGACGTTGTGAGATTTTCGCACGCGATATGGGCTATAATCAGTCTACCTGAGTGAGTAGGTTATTTTGTAAAAGTTGGAAAATGTTAATAGGTTATTGGACCAAAGTTTTTTTGTTTTGCGTAGTAATGCTGATCTGTTGTGTGTCCTGAATCTGCCATTACCCTTGTGCNCCTTTCCCCAGCTATNTGCACCGAACCGTGCCAAAACGGCCAATGCGTGGAGCCCAACGTTTGCCTTTGCAAGGAAGGCTTCACCGGACCAACATGTGCCGAAAAAGGCAATTCCGCTGGTGTAGAGATTGTTGATGCAGACAGTCTCGCGTCCCGCGAGAACGAAGCTGCATGTTCAGCTTGGGGAATGCACCACTACCGCACTTTCGATGGCAAGCAATACTACTTTCCCGGAAACTGTGCCTACAATTTGGCCTACGAATGCAGCGGCACGTTCAGAGTCATGGTAAGGAATTAATTGATTTAGTTTGGTGGANCCCGGAAGGCGTTTGCAGCCTGGTCCCGTTTGGGCCAATNGTATTGCAATACTCACGTCCAGCGTCTATGGCTTACTTTGTGATCACGTCAAGTTGAAAGCNTGATTCACTGGTTGAAATTCANAGCATACACGTCACATTAAAGGAATTCGTACCAATCTTGCAGGTGATCAACAACTACAAGTGTTCCACTTCGTGTAAGCGAGCGGTGAGAATTCAGATGGGAGCTCGCCACGACATCATGCTTTATCCCGATTCAATAGCGACCTACAACGGCCGTGCGGTCAAGTTGCCGAAAACTGTCGACAAATCCGTAATCTTGGAGCGAATCGGAATGTACACTGTTGTCCGATTGCTGTCAGGTAGATAGATTCGCGCCTTTGATAAAACCTAGTCTACTGCAGAGGAGCAAATTGCTTTTACTACACTTGGAACATATGGCTGTGGTGCTCTGCCTTAGAAAAATACGTTGGAAACACTAACAGAAGAAACCAAGTTATTGCATATCACAGTTAAAAACTCTGTCTAATTAACTTTGTAAAAATTCCCGAGCGGAAATTTTCACGAGGATATTGGTGTAGTTAAATTCTACTATCAGCCACTATTCCTGCGACTTGTGACTTAGTTTTTTACAGGTCTGCTTGCAATTAATCGTTGAAACGTAACAGGATTCGTGGCAGTGTACTTTGTCGCCCACATGCCTTGACATTATGATTATTTCAGGCGTTCGCGTTTTCTTCGACAACAACAAATCGATCTATGTCGCCGTACCTAACAGCTTCGCATCGCAAATGTGCGGGTTGTGCGGAAATTTCAATCAGAACGCAGACGATGACTTGACCCTTAACAACGAAAGGGTGAGCTGTTTCGAACGCGCTCCAGGAAGCAAAGTTACTTTTTGAAACGACGTCCACCTAAGTTTTGTTGCAGTTATTCTTCTAAAACTCTGAAGGCGCCTCGCTTTCGTTCACTGATGATCTTGCAGCTGGTAAGGCATAAATTGTGGAAAAAGAAAATNTAAACCAAACCACGATCAAGCTGCGGTTTCCGCGTTTAGTGGACATTTTGCTCCTGCATCCTGACTGAGTCTCAACCTTGCGTTTTGATAAAAAATAAAAAAATAATCAAATAAATACATTAAGTGATAATCACGATATCAGCCTGTACGCGCTTTTTCAGAAATTTGATAACGTGAACGCTTTTGGCAACTTCTTTCACGTCGATGACCCAGAAAGCTCGACCACGTGTACGGCAGTTCCGAACGAAGTCCCTCATCCGTGCTCGACCTTCACTGCTGAACAAGTGTCTGTTGTGCAATCCCATTGCCAGAAGCTGCTCGGGACATCCTTCGCTCCCTGTCACGGAACCGTAGACCCGAAGGTGCAGTTCAAACCATTTCGTTTCTCTGTATACACTGGGATATGTATGGTTGTATGGTGTGGATGTTTTCNATTGGATATTGGTTCAACTGAATTGAATCCAGTTTTATTTTTTACAATAGACAAGCGAGCCAGCCGTGGCTTGAAACTTCTNTACGGTTCTTTTATTTCCAGTTTTTTTATGCGCTTTAACTGAGAAGTTTTTAAGAGCTCTGTACCTTAAAAATGCAGCTGAATGATGTCGGAGATAAAATTTGAGCCCAAAACTGCTGGCTGTGAGTTTTCACAATAATTCACAATTAATTTCATCCGCAAGTGATTCGAACAAAACTTCTAACACGATAATAACTTCACACCGTTGTCTCTTTGCGACGAAACAGTGCTAAACTCAACGTGCAGTAAATGTAATGCGTGGTCACAGATTTACGTGCAACGATGTGTGATGGACATCTGTGCTGGGGACATCAGCAGACCGACCGAATTCGCATGCGACGCCTTCACGCAGTATTCAAGAACATGCGCCTTCTTCAACATTGTGCTGGACTGGAGAACAGCCAGTCTGTGCCGTAAGTTAACCGCCTATCTGCTCATACGTTCGACAACACGGAACTGCAAGTAGAGATTTGTGGTACAGGGTAGCAAAGTTATAGTACGCCATTTTGTTCGCAATCGGCAACACTATTACCATGTGGCTGCAATTTTCACCTATAAATATGACTGCATTCAAGACTGCTGTGATGACAATACCTGAGTCAAGCTAACCTGTATGGACTTCAAAAGTGTTCAACAGAATTTGAAGCTTATGGTTTGGTGCATTCGAATGTTATTATGTTGTTGAATAGATGTAATAATCGCGACCAAATATTGGGTTTACTGCCGGTTTTGTGTTTTTTGAAAATCATCTTAGAAGTTCGTTGATCACAGCATCCAACTTCAAAAATTGTTTTACCGTCAAGGTTCAATGTACTAAACTAAAATATTAGATATTAAATCTTCTTTCTTACGTGTTATATGCGGTATTGCGCAAGGATCTGTCATTTGACCTTTACTATTTTTTATATATATCAATGATGTTGTAGAAGCCATTAGCTTTAATACTGTCTTATATGCTGATGATATCCATCTTAATTCTTCAGGAAAAAATATCAAAATCTGCAAAAACTTGAATATTATGAACATAATATAACTTCGTGCTCACGAATAACCCTAATAATAAAATTTTGTTTGTATGTATCAATCAACCAACATCAAAACAAAGTGATCTAATATTTCTTAGCATTATACATCATGGCCAATTTTTATGGAAGCCTCAAATAGAAAAGTTGCCCCCACCAGTTTCCAAATCATGTGAAAGTTTGTTCAAATTAAATCACTACTCCAAAATTTCAGTGCTCAGATCTCTTTATTTTGCTATTTTTGATTCTTACCTAACTTGCGCATACTTTATTGGGGAAGAGCCCATGACAACATTTTACTTCTTCTAATTTGATTGCAGAATGAAACTGCCCTTTAACGCCCGCGCCGGCCACTGCAGTGGCCGGTACTCTTTTGGCCATAACTCGCCAGCTACTGCAGCTAGAGAGATGTTCACTGTACAGACCCTCTGTGGATTTAGCAAGTCTTCTAGTTCCGAGTCAAAAAAATTTTTTTTCCAGTCTGGGGACACCACTGCGAGACGTAACAAGTGGGGGTGATTTGCCGTTTTTGTGGCCTACTTTACCCGGCCGTAGACGCCAATCCAATGAGCCAATTTTTCGCTCAAATTTTTGTTGGAAACTAAACTATCATACGAGCCGTAAGGGTCCTCGATTGGCTTTCTAGCATATCTGGAGCAGAAATTATGCCACAAAAAACAAAAAGTGGTCAAAATTTCTACCCCTACAAACACTAACCGGGGTGAATAACACCCCGTTTGGATATGGCCATACCTCGCCGCCAGAATAGGCTAGAGAGCTGTTCAAGCCCTCCAAAGTCTCGTGAAGACTTGTAGTTTAGACTGAAAAAAATGTTTGGCTTGAGATCTTGGGTTTTTTGTTGATATTTACATAATGAGAGGATGTTTGTGCATATTTGTTTACATTTGGATGATGACGTCATCCCCTGGGAGTCGAACAATCGAGCCGATTTAGTGGCTCAAAGTTTGTGTGGATTCTAGGCTACATTACGAGTCTTTAGAGAGTTTGGTGGACTTTCTAGCATTTCTGGTTCAAAAGTTTTGGCAAAATAAGCAGAAATTATTTAGGGAAATCCTCAGAAATTACTCAGCCATGTCCTTAATGATTTGGGGTCTTTTGGCCCTAACTTCAGCACCAGAAACGCTAGGAAGTCGATCTGGGCCTCTGCAGCTTCATATTCCAGCCTAGAATCCAACCAAATTTTGAGCCACAAATTCGGCTCATTGTCTAGGTGATGACGTCGTAAATGAACAACCAAAAAAACAAAACCTACCCTCATTCTAACCACGCCCACCAAAAACCCCAAACCCAAATCTCAAAAGTTTTTTTTTTT
>JGI24021J15306_10002314_pt1 | contig 20395 bp, 12 predicted proteins | sample Ectturendosymbi1_FD_15306 | JGI IMG/M metagenome (IMG submission 15306)
GTTTTTTAGGCCGAAATCCAAGTACGAATATACCGTAGGCCGGCTCTATAAGTGTTAACCACAAATGTAGTAAGATAGTTTATTGAGGTAGGCCTAATCTACAAAATGACATGTGCTCAGAAAAACTATGAACATTTTCAATACCTACAATGATATGTTGTGATCTGTCAAATCATGAACATTAACAGAAAAAACATTGATTGAGCTAAGCCTGTTTTTTTCTGTCATACTCTGAAATGTCTTTGAAATAACAAAAAAAAATCAAGTCATTTTGGTCAGAATGTCTGAAAATAGAGGCCTAAATGAACAGTGTTACGGCGAGTTTTAATACAGCTGTGAGACAAATGACTGAAACGTCTCAGTGACCAAAATTTCTCAGTAAAGAATGACTGGAATGCCTCAGAAAAATAAACAGGATTGAGCTAAGTGATTTATACTCAAGGCTTTACTACACTTTAAAAAAAATTATTTTCTAGTTTACTGACAATCTGCACATGAAGATGAATTTCTTATTTGATTAAAACAATCAAGAGCCACTAGTTTATGTGTCAAGAAGATTGTGCTTTCACGAGCAGATCTACATTTAAAATGTTATCTGACAAATATTTCTGGCAGATACATTTACAATTGCAGTGCGAATTAAAGCAAGGAAAATGGTACTATTTAACACAAACATGGTAATTGCTAATTTATCAAAGATGAGTTCACATTATCTGCTTCTTGTTTAAGCCTGCTTGAATGTTTGTGTTTGTTTTAGTTACAAAGCTTACAAATTTTTGAAACCATCTTTCTGCTTCATAAGGTCATACTTAAAGTGATGATAAAAATGTTTTACTTCCTCTGAAAGTTAAATTGAAAACATAATGTATTACTCACAATAGATTTTCACTGTAGGTCTTCATCCAAACCAGCATTGTGAAATACACGTGGTTTTGTGTGATCAAATAAACATTAACTGAATCAGTTTGCCCCAAAAATTTGTTACTATCATTTTATGCATTTTGGCAACACCAGCTAACCAAATCATCTTGTAGAAGTAAGGTTTATATTTTCCATTGACTGATGATTAAGCCAATGTGGGTTTACATTGGAATATTTGAAATGGTTATCAACATTAATTTTAGGGCTTACCAGTTTGTTTAAATGTGATCACTTGAAATAACCAGCAAATCTACCCTTCACCAAACAAAACCAGGCAAGATAGAGCCTACATCTATTGCACATTTTATATCTTTGGTTCAGTGGTATGCCCACTGGATTTACTATTGAAGTTCTTGTTGTTAATTGATAACAATGTGTGGAATACGCAAAAGCCAACCTGCATTCACATCTTGGAGCCAGCAGGTGAAAAATTTCCCTCTTGTTTATCGAATCTATATTTCCATTACATGTTTGAAGCAAAATATTTGAAAGTGTTTTTCTATGATCTGGTACTAGTTACGCACTTTTTTCATAGCTCTCAAGTAGTTTAAATAAAAACAGTCAATGCAGACAAAGTTAGGCCAGCCTATATTGTGGGCCTATAGTGGTGTAAAAGCAAATGTACAGTAAACTTCTTTCTAGCTGAACTGACAACCTGCAAAACAGAAAACTAACTGCAAAACAATTTTTGTTCACTTTCACTTGGCAGATCACATTTAGTTTGCCTTTACTGAGTTTGTGTGTAGCCTAGCCTAAAAAATGATTGCTAGACTACAGTGAATATAATAGGGGACTGGAATATGATACAAGTGCGGCCACACAGCTAATTTAAACATAGCAGTACAAACCTACTAGGAAACAACACGGAATAAGTAGTCTACTACAGGAACACGCTGATAACCACTTCAAACAAGAAGGCTACATAAAGTAACATCCTGGACCTAGAAAGCTGAGCCCTACAGTGGAAAACACAAGCGAAGCTGAGGAAAGTTCAGAATTTTTTGCTCCAAGAACAAAACTGAATGAAAAGTACAGGGAACAAAGCCAGAGGAAATTGAAAGAAGTTCGCCACTTTCGCAAGCCTTCCCAGCCAACAATAGAATAAACAAAGATTTTAGCACAGGTTCGCAAGACTTTGCGATAGTCTAAACCCACCTTAAGTGTTGTGCACCATGTTGATAGATTTAGCAACCTTTAGCGATGGTACAGTCAGCCATACTAATTTATGTGCATGAGAGTGGCAAAAATTTGTACCCCAGTTAATAAGCCCAAAATCGTCAGGTCCCGAGGTGGGCTTAAGTGGGGACTACTGAATTAAGAAAATAATATTCTGAAATGTGTTAATGCATGAATTGAACAGATCAATTTTTAATTAATGACTGAAATCAAAACTCGTAATGAAAAGGAATATTTTCGAAAAAAGCCAAAGACTCCTATCAAAGAAGTCAATGTTTTTCAGCACTTCTCTAAAAAGCAAAGCTAGTGAGAAAAACATGGTGGAAGGCAGAACTGGGCAAAGTGATCAATATGATTAGTCTTCATGTCTATAATTATTATTAAAGCCATAACCTGGCTTCAAAAATTTTGAAATTGGAAGGCTTTTACAAACAGCATGTCATCTTCAGAGAATATGCTTATGAATTCACATATACAGTTTTGCCAAAGCAGCAGTTGTCTTAACATATACCGTATTTATTCGATTGTAAGCCATGGTTTGTAATGTTATTTTCTCATCATTTCGTGTAGCTTATCAAAGGCAACTTATATTTGTTTCTTTACCTTTTCTGAAGGTCTAAATAGCGCTCAGTCTTTCCTTGGCAATGTTTTGTCAACCAAACTCTCTTTTTGCATTCTCTTCTCTTCAGTATCAAGAGGCACGTCACAGGAAGGATAATAATGAACATGGAAAGCAGATGTAGTGGTGTATGTATCATTACCTGGATTGCCAATTAAACGTGAAATGTGCTAATGCGCAAAAGTATTACAATCAAGGATGGCTTACATTAATTTTTTAACACCATTTCACTCGGCTTACAATCAAGGGTGGCTTACAATCGAATAAATATGGTATGCCTTACAATTTTTCAACTATTTTGCAAATGTATCACGATCAACATTATCAGGTACGCAGGTGCAGTCCTTCATAATAATCCATTTGGTGTTGTTTTTTTATGTTGCAGAATGTTGCTGTGTTTTTGATAGACTTTGACATCGTAGATATCTTGTATGATGTCATTATGAAGAGCAAATCACCCAGAATCACAGTAAGCTGAAAGAATCTACTTCACTTCCCATGGATGTGAACATTGATGACTTAAAGAATGTTTGGTTTTGTTGAAGGAGATTTCTGTTGGAATATTGGGAAACATGGTGTGCTGTGACAAAGCTTGTGAAGTAATCAGCAAGTATCCCAATCTCAGGTAAACCAGAATGTGTTTGCACAAGCGTTGAGTAGACAGTACTCTTCACCAATGCAGACTCTGTCCTTGTTAAAATCTATTCTGACTGTATCCTTATAAATGTATGCGTGTAGGTAAGTTTTGTGTACTGGCATATGTACGTTGTTGACGAATCCGTTCTTGCAGTGGTTTATAAAAACGTCTATGTGTGACCTGTGCCTTCTTGACTAAATTGGTCCTTAGTGGTCCTTAGTGGCAGCATGATCCTTAGTGGTCCTTAGTGGCAGCATGTATTAATAGAAAAAGCTTGTTTCGTTTGTTGTAACTGATTCATCCAATTCTAATATAAGGATACACTCACTTTTTGTTGATGACCCAGATTTAAGGCAAAATGCTAATAGTGTAAAATTGTAAATTCAGCTGCTTATGAAGTACCAATATAGTGAATTTATTTTTGGGTAAATGCGTCCACAAAGTTTCAACCTATGTTTGGATGCAGTGATCAATGTAAACTTGAAAAGGGTAATACAGACAGCTGTGTTGCTGTTTGTATAATGGAGGAACCTTTTTCAAAGTGGGGGGCACAAGTGCACGTCAAAAAACTATGGAGATTTTTCAAAATAAACAATTTACTTTAACACTAAACCCAATACTAATTGTGTTGCTTAAAGCCATCTTAGCAAAATTCAAAGTTTTAAAGTGGGGAGGCCAGGTTCCACCAGAAAAAGGTGGGGGGCCTAGGCATATGCAGCTCCCCAGTTCCGCCACCCCTGTGTACCATACTAGGGTAACCAAACCGATCATTGTAAACAGNTGTGTTGTACTATATCCAACTATGATGGTGTAATTTATGAACTAAAACATNATGTTAATAACCATAATAACGATGCATTATGTATGTTGTATCGCAGCTTAATAAACTCACAAGCACAGTATGGGATTATTGCCTGGGGAAGAGCAGCTTCATGCCATCTACAGACAATATCGGTTGTTTTAAATCGTGCCATGAGAGATGTTTAAACATAAATGAGCTTGTGACTAACAAAATTGCTACCATTTATAAAACGCAGAAAATTCTCCAACTAAAAGATTTATATACCATGAAGTGAGCAAATTCATGTACTAGTATGCTAACTCTCAGCTACCAGCTACATTTATCCATTATGTTAAACCCGTTACAGATATTCATCCGTATAATACAAGACAAATCAAAACCCGACCATTTGCTTTACAAAAAGCACGTTCAAACTCAGGCGCTAAAAAGATAAAGTTTTCAGTGTAATAGAAATCTGGTCAAAAATTCCTTTAGAAATAAAAAACAAACAGTGTTTATCACTTTTTTCAGCGGAATACAAAAAATATGTATTGCTCAGCTACAAGAAACATTGTGATCTTTTTGTTGGAGTACATAAAACAGGTGCATTGATCTAATTATTTGACGCTGTTACAATGGAAATAATCAAATCAAGAAGTATCGCTGTTTATCATACTCTGTTTGTGTTCTGGTGTGCTCACTAAAATTGGTCGCAACGAACGCTTGTATGAAGCAGTGGGGTGCCTTCAGTCTACCATTGTAATGCTGTACTAGTTTATAAGTTTTGCCTCATTTCCTCTCTAGCTTTCATGAATATTTTAAATATGTGAAAACAGAAAATCTACAATGTGGCAATGACAAACCATTTTCTTCTGGTGGCTTGCTTGCCTACAACGCATCTTGCTTCAATAAAACATAACCGCATATCAAATTAATTATTATTAAACTTTATACTCAGAGCAAAAGACGTTTAATTACCACCATAAACTGTTCCCATTACACGAAAAGTAGCTTCGTCCTTGGGAGGTCTCCAGCTTAAAAGACCCCTGGTCCTTCGCAGTCTCCCATTACCCCCATGCATTCTACAAATCGGTGCATTTGGAAAGTCATCGCAGCACTACATTATAAAAATAGTGATGGCGTCAATCATGTGCATGCCCTTTATGCTTGTGTTTCATACAAAGTCGGGGATTCCCAACCTTTTTACGATCTCGTACCACTTGGGCACCCCGTATTGTCAACGCGTACCACTTCTTCCAGAACAACTAATTTGATCGAATCTTAGTTTATTCAGAAGAATGATATACAATACATTAAAATAACAATAAAAGACCGCAACTAAACTTAATGATATTTTTGTTTGTGTTTACCTTCCACCAATTTGTCGATGCATGTCGTAAATTTGCTAACAGCGCATCGAAAGTCGTAATGTTACGATACAATAGGAATAGCAAGCTACAGGAAAATTTGTTTATTTAGAAACAAAGCCCGATACTTAAACTAGAAAGCTGTGATTTCAGGTTTTTGTGAAAAATGGAAGTTACTCGCGTACCACCTGGAAGGCCTTCGCGTACCACTAGTGGTACGCGTACCACAGGTTGGGAACCCCTGATCAAAGCAAATGTATTAGCGCCATCAAGCGTTACTTTTTTACTACTTCCACGTATATATCTTCGAGTTCATACATGTTTTTGTGTGTTACTTATCACTGCGATGTATGCTTATACCTCGCGCGTTGCGTATGGTAGTGAAGACGTTATACACAATAAACCACAAGTGTTTTTCGTAGAAAAAAAAAGACAAACTAAGACTCACCAATATATGCTTTTCCCAAAGCGCACCGAATCAGGTTTGAAAATTCTTCAGTTTAGGGCATTAAAATGCTGGATTTAAAGAATGAACTTCGTTCAGGATTCGATTACGTGTATCGTATATCTGCGTTGTTGCAGTGCCCTTCAACCTTTTTGTCATCGTGGCACCCGTGGTACACCTTCGCGTTTGTCATGGAACCCCCATTAACAAAAATAAAAAAACACGAATTACTTGTAAGAAAATCAAATATTTCGTTATTAGACACTTCAACAAATAAACAGTTCTTACAGGAGTTTAAAAGCAAGACATTTAATGACCCGGTTGTTCTTGGATTTCTGGAATGTACCTGCTACATTCAGATATTGGCAAAAAGAAGCCGTAACTCAAATTCGTGTCGCCCCATTTGTTTAACTTTGGCAATTGAATTACATTTGGTCCGCTTCGGATTAGGTGCCTCTTACATTTGAACTATATTGCTCATTGCCGTCCACACCTTCGCTATTTTTATCATTTCGCTTCACATAGGAAAATATGCTGTTATTGCTTCAACGGGCTTTACTAAATAGTAAAAAGTTGGGTTTCACACTGTTTCCACTTTGTTCTTACAAAGGCTGAACAGCAGGTCTAGTGCCTTACTACTCCGATGTACAGTACTGTGAAGTGTGAACTCAGGGCTCTCACAAATGCAACTCCAAAAATCCGTAAATCTGTGGTAGTGCAGCACATAGGTGTAGGAGCAGGCAAATTTTTGGGGGTGCGAAGGATTATTGCCGAATTCTCCCAAACTTGCCCGAAAAAAACTCCATAGAAAATGACCTCCAAAAAAAACTCTTCATGTTATTTTGGGCGCCATTTTTGCTCAAATTTTCAGAGGTTTGCTCAGATTTTCAGGGATTTTGTGAAGGTTTTCAGAGATTTTGCCCAGATTTCCACAGATTTTAAGTGATTTTGCCCGGCTTTTCACCAAGTCAATATTTTTGAGGGTGCGTGCGCTTGCACCCCCGCCTCCTGCACCAGTGGTGCAGCATAGAGCATAAAATCAGAGTGCTTGATAAATGTTAAAAATAGAACCAAATATGATTTCCAGCATAAACTGAAATAGTTTACACATTTTCAAACATTTCCGAAAATCCCTAAAAGTGAGAGCACTGTGTGAACTGTACATCGGCAACATCGTATGACTGTGATGCAACAATAACGTTCTTCTTAATTGCACAACAATGAACAAGTGACGCAACAACTGTCAACATTTCTAGTTCCGCTGTCTGCACTCAACCTCCTGTAAAACTAACTGGCCTACTTGGAGTCATAATGACGCATCAACATACTAAATCAAGAAATCATTTCCCCTAAAACACGAGGAATCCTTAAAACTCACGGAACCCCTGTTGAAGAGCACTACGTTATTGGTACTGTATTATCCACACGTGACTTCTGTAACAATGTGCAAGATATCCATGCCCTTGTATCTGTGATACTTACGCAGATGTATTTCGCAATAGGTACTCATGCAACTTACGTTGTCTTCTTTTTCCAACTTCCAACTGTTGCAAGTAGACTTTTTGGTAGATATATGTTTTGAGTAATACATTGCGTGGTCGCTGTAATTTTAAGTCGAATTTTGTTGTGTGATTTTGAACTCAGCTAAGGAATTGTGGCTTTGCTGCGTGGTCAGTGGTCTCCATAAAGCCACAATGCAATTNGCGCACCGTGTCACCGTATGTATCANTGAAAGCTGCAGATTGCGTTTTTGCTTACATAAATTGCATCGGCAGCAAAACAACCTTTTAAACATGCAGCTGTTCGCTTACTTTGCAAGCGACTGCCTTTAGTAAGCCTGACACTAGAATGCAGCATTGCCTACAACTGTATTAAAATAACCCTTATTTTTTTCTATGTTGAGCTGTTAAACAAATTGTAACCAGCGAGCTCTGTTAAAAACCAGTGTTGACCTTATTTTTGCTCAAGATATACTCATATGCTTTTTTCTCGTCAGCATGTGCACCCTTATGTGCTTTTGTTCTTACGTAACAGGTAAGGTAAGATGACATATCCACCTGCCTGTATGTCTGACAGAAAAATGCCTGTTTTCTATTTGATATCGCTCACAGTCGATATTGGTGAATTATTGGATGTAGGACTACTGTGTGATGCGTTTGCGAATATGTGTTTATTTTGTTCAGATCTGTTCTCTTGGCTTTGCTAGCATCGCCGGACACGCAAACCCTCCTGGAACTGGTGCGATTGCTTCGGGTGTGTCTAACCAGCCACTCGTGTTCTGACGTGTGGGTTAAGACAGTCGAGTCTAGCGGTGAAGAATTCTTGCAAAAGGCTCGTTTTATATTCAGCAGCTCTACCAACGGTAATTTTTCAGTTTGCTACAGTACTTTTCGCATTTGTCTGAATTTCATTGAAAGAATATCAGGCATTCGTCAGCGAAATGGTTCTAACGCATGACGTCATTGTCGCCTATCAAGTTTTTAGATGGTTGACCTCATGATATTGTATTGTCTTCGAGTAAATGTGTATGCATGCTTCACGTTTATATGGATTATGGAAACGCTGTGAATTGGAATACATGGAAGCACAATATTTTCAGTACTTCGGATGATATCGGTTTCTCTTGCAGGCAAGTTACTGCGCAGTTTGTCTGAAGTGTTTGACCATTTATTTGAAGTCAATTCAAGTTTTTTGAAGACTTGCTGCACCACGGATTTTATCGGTATGTACTGTATTAATCATTTCTCTGTCATGTGCTGGTGTGTGACAGTCCAGTCTCTGTAACCGCCACTATGTTTCCAGGGGTTATGTGTGCATAGACACTCCTCAAAATGAAAAGTGTTACGCAATCTAAGCGTAGGTTTGTTTTGAAATTTGAAAAAAACGTGCGAATTCGAAAAGTGATATGCGTTCAGCTTATATCGTGAGTTGTGCTACCCAATCAAGAAGAGAATGTTATGCCGTGTGTGAGATTTTTGCACTGAGCGAACAATTGCACCTTTTCACAAAATGTTCCCACATTCATTCTTTTTGCATGAGTGGAAATGAAAGTGTGTATAGTATACGAACAATTTAGCAACCTCACCAGTCTGGTGACCCTGTTATGGCGTTGTATTGGCATTTGCTTGGCCTTTTTGGATTGACGTGCAGTTTTTCTTTATGACGAAGGCTTCTGAACCTTCTGTGATGACCTGACTGACTGATGTCGCGGACGAAAGCAAGGCGGAAAGACCAGGCTTTATTCTACCTATGCGCAACTAAGCGCATAGACACTGGACTTCAAACACAGCATAAACACGCAGAGCAAACTGAACTACACTTCAAATCGCACTAACTGGTAACTCTTGAGAGTGCGCAGAGGCGGGGGCAATTACACGCCGGCGTTGATTACAAGACTTCACCCTTCACTACCACACCTTCATTACAAAAGAAATCATTAAAAAAGGAAAATGTAGAGTGGCCACGTTCAACTTGAACCATGAATCTTTCGTGACAGGTGCTCTGCTGGAAGCAGTCGATCAAATTGCTAAAGATGACGAAGTAAATAGTATGCACCTGGTATGCCCTTCGGTCCATGCGTTGCATAACATTTCACTTGTGGAAGAGGGAAGGAAAAGACTTGGTAAGCAGACCCTACAAGTGTGCATTTTTTGCTGTAGACTTTTTNCAAAAACATCTTCACAAACTGCATGTAACAACAAATAATTTATATATGCACAACTAGGCTGCANATTAACGCCGAATATGTGTTATGTATTCCGCAAAAACAATGAAGCCNAAGTTGTCATTCTCAGCCAGATNTGACAAATCGTTGAATCTTGCTGAGGATGAAGTGTTGTTCTTACAACATCCGACATGAATCTGTTAAAGTTANTGCGTGTTGCGTTTTAGTTTATAATGCTGCATTNTTTAATTAATCTCTGTTANAGATTTTCCGTATCGGGTATGGTCGTTAAAAACTTGTTTGCCCTGGACCTGCGTTTAATATTTTCTTTCTTGCAGGCGTTTTGCGGCGCGATACTCTCGCAATCGTGTCTTCACTTTGCCAGCAGTGGATGACCGTCCAGCTGAAAGTGGAATACAACAACTCTTCAGAAATGTCCTCCAACGAAGTCTCTGTATCGTGTTGTCTCTCGTTGTCGTCTATGTTGTTGCAAGTAGATAACAAGGCAAAAGAAGACGAAAGGGGCAAAGAGAATTCGGACGAAATCTTGGAGGTGGATGACGAGGATAGAGAAGTAATTTTTAGGTAAAAGTTGCTTCGTGTTGTAAGATGTATTTCCTGATGCTTAAACTGTGGTCATTTCAGCAGTCTCACGCAGTACTATTTCTGTGAAGGAGTTAGCCAGAAGAATTTTGTCATCAACAATCTAAGATTTTCGCAGAGTTGCAAGCAGCCACCAAAAGTTAAAGATAACGCTGTATAAAAAACGCTGTACATGTATAAAATCAGTTGGAAATGTCTCTGAGATGCTTGTACTGATAACAGTTTTTCATAACAATTTGTGTGCAACTTTTCGCATGTACTGTATTTTGAAACTTTTCTAAGCCGATTGTAGTGTAACATGCGCCAATCGGCGGCACACATTGAGTTGCCCAAATTTGGCGCCTTGCAGCCTCTTAGTCAGCATGGAAAGTACAGTAGGTGCAGGAAATGCCTCGCGGCGTTGCCATTTATTTTCCACTTGACCATTGACACAATCCCTGCATGAGTATCTTTGTGATCTGTGGCGTAGACGGGAGGTAAGCGTGGCAGACATGTCGTTTTTTTCGCAATTTGTCGATAGTTTTCGGGACGCATCGGGCTGTAAACATATGGTACATCAGTGGAACGAACGGCGGCATGTTTCAAATCCTCATGAAAAGATTTGCGCATCCGATGAACCAAAGAAGTGCAATTCCGATTTTTTTCTAGCGTTTTCGTCCCGCAAAGGATCATCTTACGCTCACCGCACATGCAAGAAGTAATTAATGTGCGTTGGTTGTTGGATTTCAAATTTGACGCAATGTTAAGACAATCCTGCATGGTTAATGTCTGCAAAGGGCGGTTGCGTCCCGTGTGTTTGTGGGCAAACCACACTCGCCGGGAAATGCCAGTGTGCGATGACAGAGCGGATAAACCTTTAACTCATTAAACGAGTTGACCCGCCGCCCCTTGCAGGTATTTAACACAAACCCACATGCTTTGTCTATCTGCACCTAACTCCAACAGCGAACGCGTTTTTACAGGTTCGCCCGGTGCATCATTTCTGCGAAAGGCGTCCTCTCCGCACTTTCGAAGATGTTGTCGGTAGCGGAGAGGGACGGACCTCAAGACGAGTTCAAAACGCCTTTGCACGTGCTCCGGGGCTCCCCGCGCTGCGCTGCGTCGTCGTCGCTGAGTCAACAAAGCAAACCGTCGGACCAAGTGCCAGCTTGCGCCACCCATGTTTCAAACTGTACGCTCGCCACACCTGATCAAACACCCGAAACGGCGTCTTTCACCTGTTCCGACCGAACGCCACCAGCTGACGGTGGAAGCCCGGATGTGGAATCGCCTTCAAAGTCGGGCGGAGGCGATCGACGCGCTCTTCCCGCCGGTGTCCTGTGCGACCTGGCGAAAGAACTGCTGGACAGCTGCGTTGCGAAACCGTCGGTCGTTGCCGATGCATCGCCTGATCACGCAGAGAAGTAACGGCCGTTGCGAATCGACAACGGCTGCGCGAAGGTATTCCACGCGCTTAGTGGTTGCTTGGATACTGCGTTCGTTGTTCTCCTGCCGAGAACTGAAAAAGTTGCCAAGGAATGAAGCGGAGCGCTGCTGTGGAGCTGACAGCGTACGAGAGTGTCACTGATTGGTGACGACCGAATCAACGAGCATTTTCCAGTTTTTAGGTTTTTGTATTTGCTGTATTTTCTGAGTTCTTAAGGAAAGCAGCTGGCCAACTTTTATAGCGTTATAGCGAATTTGAATAAGTTGTGAAGTTCAGGTCCTGTAAAAAATGTGGCGAAATCTGCGATGCCCAATTAGGTTGTCATTTCCTGACGAAATACAAATGCTTTACCATCAGGTTTCTAAATTTATTTACATAATCAGATGTTCCTTTCTAACAAACTATGCTCCGTCTCTTTTGAAACGGCATTAGTTTTTGCGGCAGTTGACGGAAGAACAACCAATTCAGCGTAAGAGGCTGGCAACCAGTTACAAATCAACTCTCGTAATGTGCGAAGTCCTCTGATTTTCGTTGAATTTCATCGATCCCAAAAGAGTTCGTGTATGTCTTTGCAAAGAACGTGATTCACGACTAACCGATCAAGTTTTCTCTGAGCAGATGTTCACTATCAGTTTTAACTTTTGCCACATTTAAAATACCAAGTGTCCTGAATCAGTGGTTCTCAAACGGGTGCCACTTGCCTCACACAGGGAGGAATTTGTAAATCCTGGGAGGAATTTTGTTCCCAGGAGGAATTGGGGAGGAAAAACTGTGGATGAAAACATCTTACGTTTTTGTTAATTGTGTATTCAAAATATAAAAAACTGCACGAGGTTGGTTTAGATGGGAATATCTACAGTACGTAAGGACAAGCTGCTCTAGCTGCAGTGACTGACGTTATGAAAGAGTCTGTTTGGTTAATAATTGTCCATAACTTCTTCACAGTAGGTGATGTGAAATTTTTGCAAATACCTTTTGTTTGTGATTTTTGTTGGGGAGGAATTGACAGTGTTTAGGTTTGTAAGAGGGGAATATGAAGAAAAACTTTGAGAACCACTGGTCTAAATGATGTTAGCGAAAACAACCCGTGGTACATAATTGCTAAACACAGTAATTTGCAATGACTATGCTAACCGTAACGCACTTTGGTTCCAGTGTGAGACAGTTATGTGGTTGAGTTGAAGGCCTCTTGAAATCTGGGTCATTTGGAACCGAACCCAAGATCATGGCCAAGTTGTGTCACAAAATCCTCTGTACAATCATAGTGTGAAGGTGTCACCAACTGTAAAGCTGTTCAATGTGCACAGCTCCAGCCAGGGGGGGGGAGATTTGGGCGAACGCCCCCCACAAAAAAAACCTACGAAAGTAACTTTATTCGCCATGTTTTTGTACAATTCGGAAAACAATAAATTAAAACCAATTCCAAATAGGTCTTTAGTCGAATTATCTAATTGTTCGTGATTTAAGCCGTTCTGTCGTCCATTCCATTCTTTTGTCACAGCAGGATTGTGAAGTACACTTAATCTCTCTTACAGTAGCGAAGCCGATATGAGACTTGACTACCAAATGTTACTGAAATCCCACACCCCTTACCTCACTGGCTGGATCCTCCCCTGGCTCCAGCTTACTGAAAGAACTAGCAGTTCGTTGGCTATCGAGCACATTGCTAGTAGAATAATAGCCGTTGATCCTTCGTTTGGCGTTTTATCGGTGTACTTCTGGAATAACTGGACCAGCTCGTAACTGCTTTAAATGTCAACAAAACTTTCAACCACAGCGATGCAGTTCGGTATCAACGCAAAGAAAGAGTTTGCGGTCGTGGCAGAAAATAATCGCGAGGCAAGAACAAAATCAGTGCGAATTCAATTTTTGTGTTCGCAACGCGGCCGACGTGGGACAAGAGGAAACAATGTATGAAGTAAAATCACGAAGATAACACTGCTTCTCATTACAGTACTGCAGTAGAATTTTCCTAACCAGGGACGGCGGAGAGCGGGGACATTGCCCTCCTGCCCATTCAAAAGGTCGGAGGTGCCTGTTTGATAACAGTATCGTATTTGATTTTGTGGCTTATCAAGATCGAATTGAAACAAATTTATTGCAGTTGTTCAAGTACCCAGAAAACTCAGAATGGTTTTCTATAATTTATGTTATTATTTTTGAGATCAACATTGTTGCTGAACAGAAACAAACATATTGGCAACGATTTTGTTTTTTTTAATAAGTTTCCATTGCCCATAACCCTTTCTGTCCCACTGGTCCAGCGGGAACAGAAACCGCTGGCCTGGCGTCCATTCCTATAGCGACTTCGACTATATCGTCACTTCGCCTGCAGCGCAGGTCCGGCGGCAGGAGTTCGCAGCATGGGGGGGACAAAAAGCACAAGAGGGTGCATATTTTTAAAATAAAATATTGGAAATATGCAGCATCCGGGGGGTCAAACAGAATGGGGGGTCGGGCACCACTGCCTCCCCCGCTGGCGACGGCGACGTTTTTGTCGATCCCGCAGAATATATTGTTTATAACAACAGTTGCAAGTTTTCTTTACAATTTGAAATGTAAGCTTGACTGTGGAGCCGCCACACAAATCTCTTATGACCGAACGGGAACGCAGTTACGCGGCCAAACGTTGAGCCGTGGCAGGTGTGGCGTGAGAATGGCACCAAGCATTGCGCCATCAGCAACAACCAAGGGAAATCGTTGCATGAGTTTTGCTGTATTATGAGCCATTGTTGCGGCCAGTCAGTTTGATCGATGATCTTGGTGGAGCAGTACGTAAATGTCGAACAAAAGCAGCAGTGTCCCATGAGAGGTATTACGACATAGTGTGTTTCAATAGCGAAAATGGTACGAAAATAGCTAAACTTGCAAGATAATTATATATTCCAGAAACGACGTTGACTACAATTTTGAAAAATAAAGACAAATAGTTTCTGACTAAGAGTACATGCGATAACATGATGCAGTAAGCTGCAATACCAATCAAATAACCTTAACTTTTGCTCCGGCATTGAACTCAAATGCCATTACAGGAAACGATTTACCATAGTTCGGTCATAACGACAGTTCTACAGCGGCGCGTTTTCTCCGGTCCCATGAAGTGACGTCATAGGGCAATTCTGCTGTATTGCCGCCTCACCACGTCGCTACCTCTCCATTTAACTCGTGTCGACATGACGTTTCGCGCAAGGCTATCCAGCCATGTTTATGCCATCACAGTCCTACCAAGGGTCGTCATAAATTACGACACACGGGAGGTGTCTCAGCGTTTTGACCAGGTCTATTGATCTGGAACACGGCTCCAACGTCTAAAAGTTTGTCGTTTCAGCGTCAATCATCCGAAATTGATTGCGGATTCGGCTCTACAGCCCAGCTTTTAAGAATAGCTTAAATTACGTTTCAATATGTCGCATTGTTTGCTCTTTACATTTACCGCAAATTCATAACGGATTCAGAACGTCCAAACGCACTGAATATGTAAAAAAAACTGCGCTACGCTACACTCTGTTAAACAGCAATTGTATAGAAAAATGACTCCAGCTCCAGGCATCCAAAATCGCTTAAGGCTCCCCCTCCACTCAGTGGCGCATTTAAGGCGAGCGAGGTACTTGCCTCGCCCCCCTCGAGGTGTTTCGCTCGTAAATTTTCTTCATTTTTGGTTATAATCCACTCATATAACAGATCATAAGTATCAATCAGATAAATTCGCTCTTCTGGTGATTATTTTATTATTGAGCCGACGTTTCGCCCACTTGTCAAACTCATCTACAATATTGCCCTGACGAAGCTTACTTGAATAGCTGGGGGAAACGTCGGCTCAATAATAATAATCACCAGAAGAGCGAATTTATCTGATTGCTTTGAAACCTTTTCAAATCATGACAGCCTTTCAAGTTCCTCGACGTCTATGTCGCTTTACTATCGCAAAGACGCAGACCTGTCTGTCAGCGTTGAACCTGCTTAATGCTTACAAAACACTACACAGTGCACACATTTCCAGTGATGACGCAAAAACATTTTTTTCGAATCTCACTCGCTCAAATTTTTCCAACATCAGAACGCGGGCGTCGGTCGAACTCGTAGCATTTGTTACAAAAAATTTGCAATCGTGTTGCCGAAAAAATGGAATAGTAATGTTTTTCTTCGGTGGAAACTTTTTCAGTGTAAAAAGCCCAAACGAGTTTTTTAAGGCCAAACAACTTGAGATGAGGCCACAAAAGGCCAAATAAAATTTTTAGGCCAACCGACTTGAAACGAGGCCGGATTTGTGAAATTTGGCCCCCAAAAAAAGCCAAACTGGCAACCCTGTTGTTGCTGCCACAATGTGAAGTTTTGCGTGCTTTGCCGCTCGGCCTCCCATCGTAACAGAATGGTCCTGTGACCAGGACGTGCAAGATGCAGCCTTCACAGAAAGAACATGGTGCGGTTCGTTGTGAAACGGAGGGGATGTTGTTGCAGCCGCTCGCAAGGCGCGGCGTTGAATGTGTGATGTACCACGAACGGGATGTGCGCTAAGAATAGCACCTACAGTATATGTAGAACGCAATTTGGGGCGCGTATCCCCCCACTTGTTTAGACGTTGGGGTTAATAAGCTGTGCCCAGTGGCGTACGCAGAAAATAGCAGTTCATAACTGCAAAGATATCAGCAGGGGTGTAGTGGGGCAATGATTTGCTTTAAAATGAGTTTGAAGCTGTTTCAAAATGGCTAGTTTTTTGGGTGCGTTCCCACACCTTTTTTGTTAGCACTACATCCCTGAATATAAGGCTGTGCGTTAAAACAGGGGAGTAAGACACACTCATCACTACGTCAGAGCAATTTACAACTGCAAAATCAGGCCATGGGCGTCGGAAGGGGGCCTTGGCCCCCCTGGATGTTGACATTTTTAGCCAAATATATTGTTTTCTTAGTTTTGAGTGGGAAAAAACAATTTTCACCACTTTTGGCGCCACACTGGAAAAATTTTGGAAAAATCCTCCAGTATCTCCCCCTGGAAAAAATCCTTCCGACGCCCATGAATCAGGCTGCGCTAATGTCTCGTCGAATACGTGCAGTCGAGCATAGGTGTGCGGCTGGACTGGCTGGCGCACACCCCGGTTTGCACGATCGAATCTTGATTAACTACAGAATTGGTAATGCACGTAAGTACGCGAGAAAACTTCCGTTTTTTGCTGTGTATAGAAATCCAGCAAACTTTTGTTTTCCTTTTTCCCTGCTCAGACATTATCAAATGCCTGAATGCTTCTATGGTAACAACTGCTGTTTTTGAGCTCGTGCAACATTTCAATCATGCTGCGTAATGTAGCCATTGCGGTCAGCGCATGCGCTGATCAGCCATAACAGACAAAATGAAAGCAATTGTTTCGGATAAAGTGCACTATCGCGGAACACTGTTAAACATGCGTGGTGGGCGAAACGTCTGCAAAAAGTGGTGAGATGGTTCCTGGATGCAGACGACAGCCTGGATTCCCACTAAAACCTACTTTTTGCCCCTTCTACAATATTCCTTGAAATTTGCATGCAAATCCTATGGGTGGTATTTGCATCAAGCCGACAAATTAACAAGCAAAAAGTGATAGAAAAAATTAATCTCCCTTACACAGGTAATGAAGTTTTTGTAACATATCAAACTCAAGGAGGGAGTAACCCCAAATCCCCCCTTGCATACACCCTTGGCTGCACCCCCACATTTTTCTGTTTATCTTTTTTATTTGGAGAGGTTTCAAAATAAAAGTGATGTTTGTCACATATTGCGTGAAGAGCTTTTCATGTTAGGATGTTACACATAGCCAAGTTCATGTTGGAACAATGTTTTGTGTGATATTACTAATTCTGATATTTTTTATACATTTTGGTTTAGATAAGATGATTTTTAGCATTTTGCAAGTTTCTAGAGACCGCGAAAGATTGTTAAAAAAGCATTTGTCTGACATTTTACTCCGTGTCGTGTCACGTCATTGTTTTGAAACAAGTGAGGTAGGGTATTCGAGGAATCGTCCTGCCATGCTGTGCCTTCATACCTCAGCAGGGATTCTGACTGCATGTATGAATATCCAAGTTTTGAAGTACCTCTGTGGTACTTCGAAACTTGTCTTGAAACAATGAGAGTTTAACAGCTGCACGTGTGAGACCACAGTACAGCCATGATTTGCTTCGTGTAGAAAACTAACTGGCTTTGCTGCAACGTTTTTTTTGTCACGTATTCGGAAACAAACAACGTAAAATTGAAATATGCAAGTTTATGATGTTAGAAAATTGCATTTTCAGGAAAATCTCTACGACATTTTTGCTGAAGACAAAATCAGCACTATTGCGGAGACTTAGTTCTAGGATGGGCAGTTTTGCAAAAGACAGCCTTCAAGATTTCATTAAAAACGTTGGAGATGTATTGACTTAGCTATATATTGACCTGCATTTCAAAGTCTAGCAGAATTATTATTTTATGCGTGTGGAAACAAGCTGTTCTTTTAATTAACAGAAGTGTCAATTAATAGCCTACCAGCAGTGGTGGACTAACTTTTGGTGGGACCGGAGGCAAGGCTAAAAAGGGGCCCTTTGATGACGTCATCACACTCAGTCAACCGTGATAAGAACTTTTGATTGAGCCTAGGAAGGGGATATACAGGCCACCCAGTGATACGTTCCTGAAGCTACGGCATGACTGACATAACAGAAAATGCAAAAGGATGTTCATGATATCCCTTTATAAACACTGAAAGTTGGGAAGACAAAGCTAGCAACACATAAAATTTAAGCGATATCAAGCTGGCATCGCCCCTCCACTTCTCTAGTTTTACTGTTGCTGTTGGGGGCCCCTTTGAAAGAGAGGCAAACAGCTGCTGTTGGAGACCCCTTGGAAAGCGGAGGGGGGCTTGAAAAAGCGGGGGCCCGAGGCAAGTGCCTCGCTCGCCTGCCCACAAACACACCACTGGCTATCAGTATTAAATTGTCGGTCAATCTTGAATGTTGACATTACGTGTTGCCAAGTTCGTGACTTTTACTTGTAACACCAGATGCCGTTGTATGTGATCACACTGTACGTTGGCCAAAGTTTGGAATGCTGATCATGTTGTTGTTGAAAATCATGTTGCTGAAGTATAGTACCATGTGTCCGTGTCCAGTAACAAATTTAACTATATTAATTTGAAAATCATCTGTAAGGATAAAGCAAAACGTAATCAGTGTTATTTTCAAAACACCTCTGAAAAACAATATTGGGAATCTGTATTTATAAAACTTCACTTTTGATTCGAGCTGGTGAGGTGACTATATTGATTTCACACCAAGCTGCTCCCCCAAATTCTACAACAAAATTGCGACCATGCCTATATGCACAATAATAGAGTGATCTCGTTGGATGATCCCATTGTTGCTTGCCGCCACAGTGCGACGCTTTGCACGCATACCGCTGGGTCTCTTCGAGCGCAACACTGAGATGGTAAACTTTAAGCTAGTACAAGGTTTNCAGATGCACAAGTACAGTCGCACCATCATCTCGAGGTTTTCATTAGAAATTAGATCTNTACGCAAAAGACAGTTTATTCCAGCGATTCCTAAACTTTTTTGAGAGCGTCCCAAATCTGAGTTTGCTGCACCACTCCGGTCCCAAGCCTCAAACCGCATATGAAAAAATAATGATAAGTTAAGGCGCAATGACACTGAAAAAAAAACTATTGAACAAGTTGTCTCGTCGGGCATTCCTCAACAGTTTCATAAATATTTTATTATAGTTTAAAGTTAATGGCCGAATTATTGCGAATTTAATTGGGTTATATTTTTTGAAGAGGTTGCAGTCAGCTGGATGATCAACACAGTTGCGCAGGCAGCGCCGTGGCAAAGCAGCCCCGTACCCCCGGTCGGGGTTGAGCCCGACCATTCGTGGGGTCCCCATATATTATATTAATAAGTGAGAGCCGTCACTCTACCCTTAACTTTTACTCTTCTCGTTTTTGTCCTCAATGCAGAGCTGGTAGATTAAGCATGAAATATCATGATTCGTTAATTTTGAAAAAGAATTGCGGACGTTCGGACACTATAGCAGTTTTTGTAAAGGTGTGGTTACGTCAGAACAAGGCCAATTTTTAATTGTTAATAAAGTCTTGGCCTTCCCCACTTAACTTCACTGTTTTTGCCCTTGTGCGTTGAAATTTTCGGGGAAATTTACGTCCTAATGAATGTGCTGTGGAGTGTTGTGCAATCGTTTTGTAAATGCGTACAGATAGACTAGGTTTCTAGTTCAACGTTAAAAACGTTTTCGTGAAAGCTGCTTATGAAAGTTTATGTAAAGTTGAAACAAATGAAGGCTGTTGTGTGTCTGTGCAGACTGTGTTAAGACAGTCTAATTTAAAGTCTCGACCAGAAAAACCCGGGATAATCTCGATAAGTTTAACGCTCGCTTGCTCGATCTTAAAAAGTCTCTTCAGATTTAATCTCACTTGCTATATGTCATAATGAAGATGGATGGTGTCAGATTCCAATAAATTCGTTCTTATTAGAAGTGAAGGCATAGGGAGTGTTGGGAAGCACTTAGTTCTACGCACTGCTTCCACCTATAAGCTTTTGGTGAAAGCACCAAGTTGATTACATTGAGGCTGGCTATTAAAATGATAAGGCTGTACAGCAGTGGTTCCCAAACTTTTTTACATGGCGGCACAGTTTCAAGGCTGAAAATATTTTGCGGCACCCCTGTTGTAAAAATCACTGTATTTCCCAATATTAATAATGCATTTTACACAACACATACCTGCTACCAAGTTC
>JGI24021J15306_10002315_pt1 | contig 20395 bp, 16 predicted proteins | sample Ectturendosymbi1_FD_15306 | JGI IMG/M metagenome (IMG submission 15306)
GCCAGTGGTTCCTGCCCCCCCGCCCCCCATTTCAAATCTGTGCCCTCCGATTTCATAATTGGTGCCCGGTTGCTGCATACATCCATTATTGTATTTAATGAATGTGCCCCCCGTATGACTTTTGGCCCCCCTGTTGCGAAATCCTGGCGACGGGCCTGATGTGGAGTCATGCGTCTGACGAGATAGTCCGGCTCAGTTGCTAAGCAACTAAATGTAAAACAACAAATACAAACCTAGAACACACAAACATTATATCTACGAAATTAAGTGAACACAACATAAAAAAGTTGTGTGGGGAATTAACGAGGACTGTGCGTTCCTTACGTTTTACCAAGTCTTGCCTTGAAATAAGCGAGTCTCGTTCATCACAGCAGGGTCCAGTAACATTCCATCCTGTGGTTATGGTTTTGAGGAAATGTTGGAATAACAGTCAAATTTAAAGCAGAGATCTGCTTTTTCTGTTTGGTGTCAATTTAAGTCGATGTCGGGGTATGGGTTCCCAGGACATTTTTCCGCGTCGTATTTCTTGACAAAACTGAATCGTCGATAACTGGGTTGGAGACACCGGTCATCGTGTTTAGGGATTAAAAGTTTTTCAAAAGTTCATGGGGATTTCAACTGCTGGTTTTTGTTCCTAACATCATAAAATCAACAGTGCACAGGTGCCATAATAATTTTGCGACGACGGCTTTTTCCTGGCGAGACTACGCGCTTAACATTCGTACTTGTTACGACGCGTTCGTTCAAAAAGATGAAGTAGGCAAACGCAATGTGGTACACGTACGATTAAAGTATCGTGAAGGGATCGATAACACAGATTCGCAACTGTGATACAAACAAGTTGATTAGGAGGCGTATACTCTTTGATTCTTTGCGTCGATACTTGGTTTTCACCTGACATGCTTGATGAGCTTTTATGGTACGCACTGGTTCGTTCCTATTCTTGAACCTAGAATGACTGGTTGAGATTCGTGAATAGAAGTAACCTTTGCAATGGCGTTGATGATACGAGTTCATGAGTTCATCTTGGCAGCTCCGGCGATGCTAGGCAGTCAAAAAATGCTCTTAAAACGCCTCTTCGCGACTTATCATTTCTTCCTTGGCCCCCTCTTCGCATGGCTCGACTTCCTGAACAGACTTTAGTCCATTCATCCATCTCTGCACACAGGTATGAAGACGAGACTTCAATAAACGTCTTATGCATTTGCCACGCTAAAGATACTTCATGAACATTAGCAAGAAAAAACGAGCTGACAGTTGGTCCTTCTGCAAGAGTCAAATGAAATTAATTTTTCTGCTTCTTCATTCTCTATCATTGCTTCAGAGTCAAAATCCGATTTTTGACCCAGCTTGCAGAACTATAGTGGCCGATTAGCAAAAACGCAGATAAATGTCAAACTTTGTGCTTACTTCTACGTTTAAAAATCTTCGCAAAACCAACGTAAATACTCATTGAATGGTACTCACATTCTTCTCTCCTACATACACCTGCAGTATGATGTAAAAATTGTTCAGATGCTTAAATTCATTACATCACCAGAAATAAGGATAATTGCTTTCATGATAAGCTTTTTTTGCTCGTGGCGAGTAAAACACGTCATCTCAAAAGCACAGGAAATATAGACCATTCAACCTTTCACTTTGGATCTCATCGTGGCCTTAACAGGTCCCTTCTAACATGATTTCCTCTACTCCGAAATCAACAGCAGGGCAAGTGTTTAACAAACGTTGTTGCAAAGATCACAAAAGCTGTACAATTATGGAAAAAACACTAAAATCAAAGCTATTTAACTTTTGCAAACTTGTTTCAACGCGATATGCGTGTGACGCTTCAGGGACGCAGATCCGCAGTGTTCCTCCCACGCGGGGTTCGAAGTTGGTTGGTACGGCGCTGGGTGTTTACCCACAAATTAACCTGGTTGTAGTTCAGCGCAACTCACTACACGTCAAGTCCGACCGAAGCAAAATACCTAACGACTGTTTCCAGTTTTAAATAAAACACCCTGTCGCTTTTAACTTTGACGCAGTAAAAAAGGACTCATCCACGCGAAATAAAGCATATTTAACGTTAAATGAATCGTTTGAAAATTTGACAAACTGACCTCCTTGAATGTTCCTTTGTCTTTGTACAAAACAATCGCAGCAACAACTGGAATACAACCTATTGAAGTCAGGGACATGAACCAACCAAGGACATTTGCCCACAGTGGGTAAGTGAAGTCACCAATCTTCAAAGGAGCCCAGTTCGCACAGTAAAACAAGAAAACAACCTGAAAATAAAAATAAAAAAACGAAAGCAAGTTAAGATGGAAGCGTGATCTATCAACAAGTTAATTTCTCAACTCTGGTAGTATGGCCTTAAATCGGAAACAAAAATGATATCGGTCGGGTCATGCACCAATAATGTGAACTAAGTTGTAAAATCAATATAAAAATCGAATCAGCGGCAAGAAAATAATACTAGGTTCACCTTTATTTCGTTCACAGCTTTTACCACAACCACAGTGTTTTTAGGAATACACCTACCAGCGTTATTAGTGGAATGATTATCTTATAGCAAATTTTAAACCACACTGAAAGATTTTGTCCAGTGACTCTTTTCACATCTCGTCCGAACTCGTCCGCATCCCACAACCAGCCAACAGCGATTGCTTCAAAAAAGGCCGCCCAGAGCAAGCAGATACCAGACGCTCCAAAATAGTTCATCAACTCAAAGATGTATATTCCATTCTAGAAGACGGAGGGTTATACGATCAGTTGTTTTTGCTTGATGTTGGCCAAACGGTGGCCAAGATAAAGAGGCATAAGAGGCTGGGCACGCAAGTCAAGAAACGTAAGCCATGCAATAAAAAAGGCTGATACGGGAAGAACAAGAGGAATACATCAAAAATTTTGGTGTCTATTCCAATAACGCTCTTTGCGCGTTATTGGAATAAACATCAAAATTTTTCTGTGGTCATCCACCTGGCAAACTTGAGTATGAAAACAACATTAAATAACGCGCCGCTGTAATTTTTGAATCTCTAGCCTATAAATACAAGAAAATCTTTTGAGACAAGCACTCACATCATCTCAAACCGAAACAAGACTTGTTTCAGAGTTGCTCAATGATTTGAGGTATCGTACTAAAACAACCGAACTTCACACAATAGGGCATGTTACTGGTTTCAGACCAATAGCAATCGTCTTAAATTCTGATTGTCTGCGTTATGCAGAGCGCTGTGCTGATCAGGCTTTTCAGTAAACTAGCTTCGTAAGTTCCGCGACGGTGTATTAAACTCCCATTTGCTGCTTTTGAGTAAGGAGTGTGCTTTACTGCTTGTTTGCCGATCTCAAATGTAGCACATTTGCGTTGTAAAATGAAACTTTTGCACAGCTGATAACGGCATCGTTCCTTTGGCGTTTATCAAGAATGCGGAAAAAAATTTATTTGAATGGTATTTTTTTGAAAATTACCGAGAATTTGTCAGATGTCACCATTCCTCTATTCTACTCACCTGAATGGTCAGTAGTCAAATGAGAGACGGATTCCAACAAAATTTAGCATAATAGAAACGCACAATATTTCTTTTTAGTACAGCCAATCAACTAAAAGAAAGATGTCTTGCACTCAAAAAAATTGTTAATGCTGAGCAGATTCAAGACCGGTTGTCTAATTTACACTGCTTTAAAATCCGAGGGTTTCCTGAAATAAATCTCACAAAGCAGTAATGTAAGCAGCGGAACCACCAGAGAGGGACCAATGTGCCACGTTCCTCTTTTGCAATCGGTGTCTCTCTGCCTGCAGTGAGTGGTGATCCTGTTTTTGTTTTTTTACTGATGGTGTCCTTTCACTTGTTGCTAGCACGTCACAGTGCTACATTCAGTGACATTGAAAAACTTCGGTGGATGATCCGATCTATTTTTTTGATCAGATCTTCCACCGAAGTTTGGCGATGTCCACCGAAGTTTGGTGATGTCCCTGAATGCAGAACTGTGACCTGTTAGCAAGTGTTGTCATCAGCCAACACGTCTTAACTGTTTGATTTCAATGAAGCTATGGCAGATTTGTAACTCCTCGAAAATGACCAAAATCTTATGATCTTTTCAGCACAGCATCATGCAATACATGCTAATCTTATTCATGTCGTCCAGACGTTTTTTAAATTTTTCAAATTGGACTCCTCTGCTGACCAACTGTCTCTACCCCTTGATATTGGAAGATACTTCGACGATTAATTCCAAGCACTCTAAAATAGCTCTACAAAAAACTCAAGCATTTTTCTGTCGACTAAAGCAGAACAGTGGCTTTCATTTGTCTTTCGGGTTCCTGTAGGCAGCTTTGAAATCTGACTTTTTTACGAACGATGCAATAAAGAACAAAGTACAAGGCAGATGAAGAGAAAGTTTATCATAAACATGAGAAGCAAGCTGTAAAGAAAGCTGAACTTAAACAAACAGGCCCACAGCCAGGTTTTAAGGTTTGGGGGAATGCAATTTACGGGTATTGATTTTTGATTTCATTATATGTTTAAAGCAGACTGCATAAATAATTTTTCTGGGCACAACAAATTTGGGGAAGCACAAAAACAATTTGGGCGTCACTACCCCCAAATGCCCCATCGTGGCTGTGCGCCTGTAAATAAGATCTGTAAGCAGCGCTTTTAAAATATATGACATGCTTTCATCGTTTCAAGTAGCACACTTTTGTCGTTACCTCAGCGATGGCGAAGCCAATGCAGCTACCATGTGAGAATTCGTAACCTCTCAATAAACATTCCGCTGCAGTCCACACACTCAGTGGCGTAACTAGGTTTCAACCAGAAGGGGTAACTTAGTTGAATGGAGCCGGCTGGCCACCGTGGGGGGCCCACGTGCCAACACTCAGAAAAACTCGAGAAACAAAAGTGTATCCGGAAGTGAATTTCTATGCTAAAATCCGAAACCACCGGACAACACTTCGAAAAACTTCCAAAAAAACGCAAAAAACAACAACGTACTGAAAAACAAAAGAATGCTGAATACCGAAATACTAGCGAAGTGGGGGCCCGGTTTTTGAATTTAGCTTGTCAGGGGAGCAGTTCACAACCCTGACCCCGTCAGTTGCGCCACTGCACACACTGTTCCCGGCACGAATCTACACAGACCAACATGAAAGGTTATATAGTCTCGTCACTAAAGCCAGAGTCGAGCTTTTAATTGTAAACCATTGGTCAATACAGAGGCAAAAAATGTACTAGCGATACCTTATGCGCAGTATGCTGGTGCAATAACATAATATCAATAATGCAGTGATTTTCTGTTTTCACTGGGACCAAATCATTTTGGAGCCAAAGCCGGAGAGCCGACGCGCAGAATCCGAGATCTTGGAAAAAACGCGTTTTCAAAAAGTTTAAATCAGGTTCCGACTAAAAGTTTTTAGTTCTGGTTAAATTTGAGCAGTTTTGAGCTCAATGTTTTTTGTTGTTTTTTTTTACAACAAACTGACCCGAGCAAAATAGAAATGTTGATTATGAAAGTACGATAAAAATCTAAGACATGCAGTTCGGAATCCGGAATCCACAAGAGCTTGTGTTGAAGCTTTAAATCGGGAATGCCTACTACAGCCCAGACTTTGTGTCAATCTTCTGTGGATCACAGGCAAACCTACCCCATGCAGCAACATCAAGCTCACAATGAAATAGATCATTCCGACAGCTACGTTCAGCAAAGCTCTTCTCTTCCAATTGGCTGAAAGATGAGGATACGCATCAATGATGATCGTCATCTGCCCTTCGAATTCGGAAAACTGCAAGCGCAGAAATCGGTTTGTTTGAAATAACGCAAAAAAGCAATAGTAATGGACACGTGCCGAGTTATCTTCTTTGTTAGACTTCTCAAAGTGGTTTTTATAATAACTTCTAATTATACATTTGTTTAACGCGTGTATTCCATTTTATGCGAAAGCGGAACTACTGTAATGTTCCTACCAAATTTAACATAAAAAACATGCTATATTATGTACATGCAAATAAATAGGAAAATTCATGTAGAGGTGACAATAAAAACAAACGTTTTAAACAAACAGGAGTTATTGANATTTTTGACAAACAAGTTTTTTTTTAAAAAGATGTTCGTACGTTATTATTATATCCAGAGAAGATATTGTAAACGTTGCATGCAGTCCTTGTAAAATATGATAATTTGTAAATTTGCTTTTTCACTCACATCTGATGACACATACGTCTAATACTGACAATGGAGTAGAAGTTTGTGCTTCTTATAATCCAGTGTCTCTCAACCTTTTTACTTACGTGGTTTAGATAAGTTTTGGAAAAATTGTTTGGCCCAGTACCTTGGTAGCACGGGCTATTTTTTATAGGCATAAACAAACAAACGTTATTCTAAAGTGGTGAATTTATTCTTGTATACTATTCAATAAGAATCTTGTTGCTGTACGCAATGTGTTCCTATGCTGTAGTGATTAGATGTTTAGACAACTGTTTTCTAAGATATTTTTGTCCTAACTCCGTGGCGCACTCGAAAACTGCGCTATGTCTCGCCAACGGGGCATGGCCCACAGGTAGAGAAACACTATTACAATCGTTTATGTAAATGTGAGGGATTCAAACTGGGCCACCGCACGTTAAGGATTTAAAATGATGAATAAAAGTAAATTTTGAGCGAATGTTTTCTCAAGCTAAATTCGGCAGGTCCCTAGTAATAAACCTGCAAGCAGAAATACGTCAGGTCCCCTTTGAACAAAGCTGATGACGTTGAGTTCTTTTTGAGCTCATATTCAACATTTGTTCAAGGAGCTTTTCAAGTAAAAGCTTTGAACACCGTGGTGTATTCAGAGAAAAAGACTGAAGAAAAACGAATCCTTACTGTGCAGAGAGTCAATGTGGAATCTACAAACGAGATACTTCATGGCTGGTTTTGCTTGACTCAAGAAATTAAGTCATGACATCTACTTACGGCGGAATCGATTGCCACAAAATAGAGCATGACGAAGAAAAGAGCTGACCAAACCTGGGGAGCGGGCATCAAACTCAAAGCCACCGGAAACACTTGAAACACAAGACCTGGACCTGTGGAAGGCAAAAAATTTTGTAATTAATTGCAACAAACCGATATCTGCGATGCTTGTCTGTAGCCTGTCAACAAAAGTCTAACCGTGGTGCTGTGGTGCTTTATGCAAACTGGCGAAATTGTAGACATTATAGACTCTGATTTGCAGCGAGTTGGTAAAAATTACTAACCAACCTATAGTGCCGGTGACTGGGCAGACATCAACCCGTACCCTTGCCATCAGTCACTGGCACCATGGTGGTCAAACATGAAAGTTAAATTGTTAGCTGTTGCTAGGCTTTTTTCTTTATTTCAAGCAGATCTGCTTTTGTCGTGGGCTTGATGTAAAAAAACGGCTGCTTGCCCACCGCTCTCTCTTGTAAGCGCTATCCGCTCTTTGGCATTAAACGAACTGCTGTAATATATGATGAGTTATTAAGCATTTAATTGTGAATGGAGCCAAAGTGGTAGACAAGTTGATAATTGAGAAAGACGTTTAACGATTTGTTTTATTCTTTACCTCAAACGCAAAAAATGGTGTCGAAGGGACGGTCTGACAACTGTGGAATCAATCTACTTTCATTTTTGCGCAATAAAAAATCTTATTTCGCCCACTTAACCGAAAGCAAAGTTCAGCGTTGTTCATTACTTAGTGATAGCCACGTTTTCGGCTGGCGAGTTATGGAGTTGCAAAAAGTTGCAAACTCGGTCCAAAAAGGGGCCCGAGCGGGACTTAGAGGGAAGCAGTTTTGTCCAACCCGCGGTCCAGGCGAAGGTTTTGTGCGGCCCAGTTTAGGTTTTCGTTGCAGTACAAGTAGCCTACATACTGACAACCTGTCCTTATTTTGACAATCTTAAATTTGACGTTTTTGATGCAGGTTGTTCTCAGTGCCACTTTATCACGTCTGTACCAGAGGTGTGCACGGACTGGATTTTAATCGATCAGGACTCCTGCTGCCTCCAACAGGATCAGGAGTGAGGTTTTCGTTGCTGTAGCTGGACTGGATTTGGATTTTGTGTTTGCTGAAAAAATTATTGCTTGCTTTCTTGGCCTGTATATATGCGGAGTCAAACAGGAGTCGGATTGCTTCTGTCATGTTGGTACCGGATCCGGAGAGGATTCGGATTGAACATTTGCATAACAGGATTGAACCCGGTCTCAAAAAAATTATTCCGCACACCTCTAGTCTGTACTGCGTGCTGGGAGATTTCGGTATGTCCATTGACACAATGGTGCGAAACATTTTACTAGTTTTTTTTCTACCCTTGTTCTATTGCCACTAAACTTGCCCAGGAAATACACTTACAAAGTGGTTAAAGGTACGATACAATTGCTACCATTGCAGTTTGTATCGGAACGCTTTCAGTACATTAGCTCAAACTAAATTTAGTTTACTGAGGTCAAAGTAACTCATTCAATGTGCAGCCCTCATTAATATGTCATTCAATGTGCGGCCCTGGTCAAGATAGTGAAATAATTTTTGGTTCAGTAAGCAATTTCGGTTGGACATAGCTGCATTAAAGTCCATGCAGATGCTCTCAGGGCGGGTTAACAGCATGAGAAGCTGCGACCATAACCAATGCCTCTCTCTCGCCAGGGGGCCTTGCTACAACACGGCCACACGTCCTGGCTTTGCGAAAAAGGATGGATGACATGCTGACAGGCAAAATTGCCGGAGAGCACATGCTGGCCGAATCGATATCAATCGTCATCTAGAAACTTGCCAGCGCGCTGCAAGCGCAGCTGAAAGCGCCGCAAACAGCTGTGACGTATACTGCGGTAACTTCAGCTGCGATCGCCGCGGAGATGTGCCTGCGAGTGGTTGAATCAACATGGCTGTAATTGCTCTGTTGAGTGTCTCTCATCGGGTCAACAACCGTGACATTCACGAAATGCAACAACAGTTAAGAGCAGACAAAGCAGTCGGGCTCCTGTGAAAGCGAAGTTTGCAGGAATGTGGCAAAACAAGGCAAGGGATTGCTCAGCTCATTCCTGTAACTGTATTAGTCAATACCGTTTCGGTTGTTCGCAAGTTGGCGCTAAGGTGCCGGAAGCTTCACACAAACAAAGGAGTTTTCAAGCTCGTTCTGTCAGCAAATCGTCGTTTAATCAGTTTAAAAATATTTTAAATATTTCAAAGAGAAATTTGGGTTTTTACCCCTGCAACAAATGCATCACATCATCAGTTTTTCCGTTGCTAAAAAGGAGTTTCGCACCAATCGCGAGCACGACATATGTTGCAGTTAGCAATAACAACTATTGGTTGCATTTTCAAACAAATATTCATCAAACAAGCTGTTCATGGAGCTTTTGCTAATAGGAAATTTTTCATTAGGGAGTTCAAAACAAATGGATGTTTCAAGCAATTAGACAAACATGACCTGTTAGTCGCATTCGGCGACTCCGGAAAAGAGCTCCACCAATAAATTCGTGCTCTCCGTAGTCTGAGCTTGTGTTTTCTGAATTGCATTTAGACAAGCAGTGCAACAACCTGCACCTTTGCCAGAGCATCAAAACTTTCAGAACAAACCTATTGGTCTAATAATTTGTGAGATATCGGGAAGTCAAACATTCATCGAATTCAGTTTCTTTGGGAACCGAGAGAGTTCTCATTTCTTCGTGCCCAGTGCATGGCTACAAACGTTGGCAACGGTAACACGCACGCAAGGATTGACAAAGACAGCATCGACTTTCTTTTGATGGTCATACTCGATGTACCTAGGTGTACTGCTGATGCACTTACCTGATTGTATAACCTCTTCTATTTCCACGCCTTGAACGTGAGCCATGTGACCGAGCACACAGAAAGTACAAAAACCCATAGTGATTGAAGAAAAAGCTCCAGCTGGCACAGCCCCCAACGACCACCTAAAATTCCAAAAAACTGCATCAACAAACGCAACAAAATAAGTGGACTGCACCAAAAATATGTTCAATAGATATCATTGGCGATACCTCCAGCAAAAGAACAAATCAAAAGCACACCACAGAGCATTTTTTGCACTGAAAAATCAAACAGAACTCAAAAATCTTTGTTCTCTGCCCAAAAATCACTATGATGCGTTGCAAGACAAGCGCGGAAAGGGGTTGTGTCCAAAAACCATTAATTCGAAACGAAGAGATGCTGCAGCTCGATCAGCATGAAGATATTGTGAATGGCCACAGTGGCCACTCAAGGTATTATTAAAGGACCTCTTGGCTTTTCCCTGACAACTTTGGAATGCCTAGTACAAATAGATTCAGGAACTTCTAATCATTTTGAAGGCTGAAACAACATGAAGATAGAATAGAAATGAATGTTGTATCCAAGCATGCCATCATTTGGCAAAGAAACTAATATTAACTGACTCTATTTTCAAAAACAATCAAGATTTTACCGGACCTTAATTGTAGCCGGTTAATCATTCAAAAACGTTTAGGCTTCAAGCTAGAATTTAACCTGCAGCAGACTGTATTGCACTTGCCTATGAGCAGAAGTGTCAGGGGAAAAAGTGAAAGAACGCATTGTTAAACGTTGGAACGCGTTTCTGCTGCAAAAAAAGTAAAGAATGCTATTTGTCGAAAATGGCACCTAAGTTGAGACAACATACATTTGGAGACTGCGGTGGCACATCAAGATGGAAATGCGTTAACCCCTCAAACAGTTAAAGAACAATGCTCCCTCGTCTTATCCTATACTACGTCCACTGACTAAGAAACGTATATTGTTTTATTTTAATTTTTTTAAAAATTGTCCTGAAAAGGCAAACACGTTAGTAAATATTGATTTTGAAAACCTAAATGCTAGACAGAGGAAGAGCAAGTAGATATTAAATCAATAAAAGTTAATCTGCTTTTTCATTTTGTTTGAAACTGATTCAGAGCACATTTGGAATAACAGGTAATGAGCGTGGTGATACCGATAACAAAAGTCGCACCTACAAAACTGATAACTGATAACAAAAGTCGCTACAAAAGCTGAAACTTGCGTGCCTACAAAAGCTGAAACTTGCGTGCTGTTGGCTTTTATACAGGGCGAAACAGTTAATTTCCAGCGACATTTTTATATAGCTCAAGACGTCTTTTAAACACACACCTCACCTGTAAAAGTTGAAGTTTTGCCGATTGTAACTGCCAATGGCGGTAACGGCCACGAAACACAATCCATAAGAATACAAAGTCTGAGACGCTGCTTCAATCCATACCTGTGCGCACAATAGCGAACACGGATTGCGGAAATCGCCAGCTATTAGCTTCACCCCTATTGCAAAGCTGCGCGAAACACGTATTCACTGCCGATTGAAAACATGCAGAATTTATCAGCGGAAAAGTTGTAAACAACTCTAATTTCGTTCATTCGTGTTCGAGTATTTTGCAAAATCCCTTGAAAGATGTGTCGAAGTAGATTCGCAGTTAGGCCAGAGATTAAAGGAATGCAGCAGGTCCGTTCACAAGTTTCTTCGTTAATTTATAACGAATCTTAGTGTTTACAATAAATCAAAGATTTCTTGGCAATACGCATAAAATATGTTAAGTAACCGCAATAATAACAAGATTCTATCAATTCTTAGAAAAACTAATATTTGTTTTTAAAGTAATCATGGGACTGAAAATATTCAACAAAATCTTGCTAAAAAATAGGAGCAAATTACGTGAATCCAACAACGCAGCGAATTACTGATCTATGCTGACGATGAATGGTTTTGTAAAGTTTAAAGCTGACCTAAACCTTCTGAAAAAAATTATTTTGTGCTTCTTTTTCAACCTACATGTACTCATTGGGGCCGTGTTTGAAATGCATACAGACGCAATGTTTACAATCCTATTTAATTGCCAATTGTTTTCGTTACCCACTTTAATTTCGAAAAGAGTAGTTCTTGTAACCACTGATTTTACACAAGTTTATGTGTCAACGATTATCCTGTTTTTTCAAGCAAAAAGATTCCACCAAACCATTGGATCCACCCAATTGTAACTCAAAAAGCCTTCTGAACTTTGTCTTGAGTTTTTTGGGGGTTTGCGCATTTTAGCGTTGTCTACAAAAGTGTGATATTCCAATCACCTGTGGCAGCGGTGTATCTCAAAAACATTCATTTTTTTGGTGTTTTTCAAACTCTACGTCTGCTTTAAAGTTGACGCAACTATCCAGATTACAAAACATCTATAACCGATGCCGCAAGTTGGAGTTTCGTGCTTTTTTCATTAGAATAAAAACACATAGGTTCCGAAGCTATCATTAACCATTAGGGTGGTTCCATGTCCCGGTTTCACTCCACGGTCTCGGAGCCGTGCGTTGGTTTTTGCTTGTCCCGGTAAACTACACTTCGATAAGCTGGGGTCGCCCAGCTGTAACTGGCACGTGACCTTTGACCTGCCTCTTCTCGTCTTCAGGCCATATATTGCAAAAATAACGTAGAAATGTGCAGCGAGTGAGCGCAAATAGAGTGGTAAGGTGCTGACATGTTTAAAAGATATTACAGGTTTGCAGAACAAACGACAAACGTTGTTGCTCTTTATCTAAACAAATTCGTTGCTCTTTATCTAAAAAAAGGAAAAAAAACGTACTTTTGCACTTTCTGATTATTGTTTCATGAAACATCCCGGTTTGCGGCATAAAAAAAACGACTATTCCTAACAGTGACAGTATTTCAACAAAAGAAATTGGATAGTGTAACCCATTACCATTGTCCCTCACAACAGCAACTCGATGAAGTGGGCACGGCGAGAATACACTGAAGACCATTGGAAAAATCTTATAAATTCAGACCTTGCAAGCTGGTCCATCTACTTAAATATTGAACAAAGCTAAAAAAGCCATATACAAATGCCGAACCTCAGGATTTGCTAGCTTCGAGACGTTAGGATACACCAAAGCCCGAATTCCGATTTCAGAACCCTCCAGTGTAACTCCTCTGACAAATAAGGCGATCATCATAATGTATGGAAAGGTGGCAGTGAAGTAGACCGCCTGAAGAAAAAAACAGAGAAGCAAACCATACATGAGAAATGTTTGGGAAGCGGGATTAAACCGAGAAGCAGACCACTTTTCACAATGCAACGTATCACTGCAGCGACAAATAACAGTGTGTATTACCAGTGATAGGATATCCAAGGTGGATATATATTGCACAAAACACCCTGGCATCACACTTCATAAAAATATCTCGCCTAATTAAAATTGGTGACAACACAGTGTCACGCTGGCCTACGGAACTCCTGTATTGAGCAAACGTATTAGAACTAAAATCTTTTTGAAACAACTTACCTTTCCGCTAGATTTGATGCCTTTCACGGTAATAGCAAATACAGTGACGAATGCTGCAAGCAGAGAGCAGAGAAGGGGCCAGTTGAATTCACCATCAAGAGAATTGTCTATGTTTGGTATGCGCAGAACGTAATTTCTGTGTTAAATACAGTTCAAATGTGACATTTTGTGAAATAGCTGTTACATATTTGCTAATAGCTACCCACATTTTTTTTGAGAACTGTGGCTATGCGCAGACTTCAGCATTGCAGTCGAAGTTACCTAAAAAAAGCACATGCCAAAAGACCCTACCTCCAGAACTGGATTTGTGGCAACGACGTTTTCGAGATTGAGATCGGGGATGTGTTGAAGCTTGTGTTATGGTGCTGGGTGGTGTTTGTCACTTCTTCCAGTGATCTGCAAGAGTTTGTGTTCCAAGGGTTGTCTAAGAACAACAATATTTATACAATAGGTTTAAATACTTGCTTCGAATTCGGTTTTTAAATATAAACAAGAACAATTTCCGCGTAGCGGTTTAGTTTGTCAAACTAGCGATTTTTATATAATGGTTGGATTGTGGTTTCTGAATTGCAGAAAACTGTTTCATTAAAACGCTTTTCAGAAGATTTCCTCACATACATTTGCGGGAAATAAGCAAAATAGTAAGTGTGCCAGCCACTTAACATCGTATCCTAAAAGTAAAGTTTCATTTCAATGAAGTTTTATGCATCAACTGATCGTGTAATTGCTCGAAAACCTAGCAACACAAAAGCATTAATCTGGTTCTAACAAAACAAACGTTTTTTGAAAGCTCAAAATCTGTAACTAAGGATGCCACACCGCACGCTTGCGTTCTTCGAAAGGTAAAACGCTTTTGCAACCAATGTATCGGCGTGTACGCAGGACGGCGAACTGACGTTTCAGAGATATTAAATGCAAAAACACCAATTTATAAACCTCACGATATGTTGGCAAGCTTTATAAGAACCACAAGTTGAAACTGCAAGCTTCTTTCTGCTCCAGTCAACATGCTTACTAGCTGAGCGAAGTCACAGTTGCAGTATATGCTGCTGGAGGTGTTACACTACATCTAAAACGTTGGATGGAGCGACCATAGCCATTTTTAAGACTTGTTTCACATTGTATCTTATAAAAGTAAACACAGATTTCAAAAATAAAAAGTGACGCCGCATGACGCTAGCTGCGTGCTCGAGATTGTAGGCACTCACAATCTATATACATGTGTTCGGAGTGAGTGGTTCAAACTAAGTAAACTGTTCGACGAGGATGCCACCAGATCCAGATAACATAAACGTTTAGCAAACGTCCGACTGTGTGATAACAGTGCCGAGAACTGAGGAAGTTTGGAACCACTGATACAGACTTTGACAACATTTTAGCAACAAGCGCATACCACAGTATGTAGGAAATCTGTTCTATAGGTCAACAATGGGGTCAACAAACGTTTTGAGTGTTGGCAAACGTGTTGCGAAAGCCTTGCACTGGATGGTGCCACGGCTTTGTTTAACTTCATTTATTCTATTTAATTCTTTATCTCAGTTCGAGGCCCACATGACATGGGTTAGCAAAAGTACACAAAAAATTAAAAACAATTACTATGCACAAACACATTACAAAAGATGTTTCAGTGCAAAAGATAGTGTGAAAAAACAAGCACTGAAAAATACGCCAGCAGACACCGCAATCTTCCGCCATCATACAAAAAGGATACGTAATGGGTAAAAAATGAAGACTATCGAAAAGAATGAGACATTTGTGGTTATCGAAGAAGAACGTCGACATGAAGATGTATACGGCTGAACAATTGCATAATTTACCAGCATGACGGTAATTTTCATGTTCTGTGATTACCTTAAAAATCCAATGCAACTGTTTTGTTCTGCATATCATGTTCGCTGCAAATGTATTAAAGCGGGATAGAAGGCGGCATAAAAATCACTGATAGCTGATTTGTACAAGTCAACACTGCTGCCAAAGCTGCGCATGTATTTTCGTTTGTCTTCCTCACTTAGCTCGCAATCATCGGGTTTCACCAAAAACTGTACTCACCACAAGTCGTCCACGGCAAGAGGCCAGTCGTAAATGTGTTGACCAGAAACAGCAAAACCCAAGCCATTATCAGCATGTAGGGCACCATGCTGAAAGCTGCCACCACGACAGACGCGTATCCTATTCCCTGTATACAAACAAAATGTTCACGAGAAGAAAGAACATGAGTTTGCAAAACTGACTTCATTTCAAAAAAGAACGTGAAGTTTACGAACTGACGCGTAGGACCTGCCGAGCGGAGAGGCTTTAAATTATTACTTCATACTTGGCTCTACAACAAGTTTCCAGAAACAAAATGCTAACAGTCATTTTCAAACACAACGCGAAATACCGGATCTAAAGCGCAGTTGCAAGCTAAAACCTTTTCTGGTGAGAAAAGGAAAGCGGAAAATTTTGCGCTAATATTTTTGCACCTTTTGCCACTGTACCTACAAACGTTAAGCTTGAACCAAAACGCTCCTCGGATTCGCGTGGACGGTCTTTGTTGCCGCAACACTTCGACCTCGCGACGGCGGATCATTATGCGGCTGGACAATACAACAAAGTCACCTGGATCTGAATGAAAGTGAGTGAAAGACCCAGAAGAATGAGCACCTTGAGATGCAAGCGCTGTGACATCACAAGGTCACCAGGGTTCAAAGCCAAGCTTGAAAGGATCAGTAACGCTGGTATGACTCAGGGCAAGCGTGTGCTGTGATGACTGGCGTGTGCTGTGATGACTGACAGCAAAAAGCAAACGTTTTGGAGTGATTGCTGCCTGTTAATTTGATTTAGTGATAGAGCGTTCGTCGTAAAATGGCCCCTCACTTGTGGTGATATGAAACAGGCTCATAGACGTATTTTGAACAAACAAAACTTAGTTACATCGACATTTGAGCTATGTCGTATAGCCTACCTATCAAGGCCACAATTCGCAACATTTCCGATTGATAAGATTTTTGTTTTTTTATCATTTACAGCAACAAACATTGGCAAAGACAGAAACAAAAAGGAATTTGCCATATATATCAGCGGTACATGGTAAGATGTGAAATACTGGTTTTGGGTGTTTTGAGTAAGTTTGAACAACTACCCAATACGAAGCTGATTCATAAGTTGTAAGCTTACACACCAGTTTATACATGTAAAAATGGTTGCCGCTACTTTGCAGGAGTTACAGTCGATTTTATAAGACTTCAACAGTTTAGCCTTACGTCTTGTTGGGATTTACCTTATAAAATCCGTAGAAATTAATGTGGCAGACGTTTTTTTCATCCATCCACCAGAGTGTTAGCAGCATTTAACAGATTTCATAACCTAACCCGTCAAATTTTTTATCGGACACTTTCGAATAACCTGGAACTCCGCTGCCCCAGCGCGATTCATNTGCAGAGACCTGACACTGGCCCGAGTCCATACCTTTCTTTCGTACCATGATGCATTCGATTGCAGATGAACAGTTTCAATAGACTGATAAGCCCATTTTATGCTTTTTCTGATGAAGCCTAAAGGTGATAGGCCTACTACACCTGAAGTAGATACCATTAACAAAAAATCAGTTCTGACAAAATTAGTTCAGTTTAGTAGGTAAATTTTGAAAATAGCAGGTTTATTTAAAATTTTTTGAAAGTGACAACGAAAGTTAGACCAAATCTCTTTTCTGAATATTTTCTTTGTTAGTGAATGAATACTATGGTTTTTAGGTTTTGCCGTTTTTGTCGATATTAAAATTAAAAACTGAAATAAGATACATATCCAGAAATGTTTCTGGATATGATTATAATCATAATACGCTTTTGACAAATGCAATTTAGCGGGTTTTTCAGCTGAGACGATAGTCACCACATACTGCAATCGCAAACGTACCCAGACAAAAGTTTGCTTCGAAAGCAGTCCTTGTCTAATTGCCCCAGACACGGTTACGGCACCGCGAAAGACCCAAAATTATTCAAACCTACCACAATCCACTGCACCATGACAGATATTAAATTACCTCTTGTTACAACGCCCAGCAGGCGCGCATGACGCGCAAGGACGTAGATGTTAAGCCTGGTCCACTGCTGCGCCGCCGCGGTCGATCGCTGCATGGCGTTGATCTGTCAATGTGTACACTATGCCACCGCTTGCGTTCAGCAAACTCGATAAGAGGTTAAAGTAAAACAGCGATCGCATTTTCTCGGGAACGGGCAGCCGATTCCGAAGAAAAGTGGAAACCAATCAACCTTCATCTTGCAGCAGATGAGGATGATCTTTTAAAGATGCAACCGTTCTCGAAACGTATCTTTAACAAGATAATTTCTTTGAAAACTGCTGGAAAAGATATGATGCCGCATTTTCACCTTAAGGAAACGTTGCGTATTTTGGTAAGAAATGGGGGATTTGGTCGTGTTTTTCAGCTATCACTTGCATGCATCAAAGTTATGGAAATTGTCATGAAATCAATTCATTATAAAGATACACCCTGTAGCGGCAAGCTTGCTTTTCACAGAGAAACAACTTAATAAACGGAGAAACAAAAACGAGCCAAACACAAAAGCACTTAAGTTTGGCAAATAATAGTGCCACGAAAATCATCTTTTGTATCAAAATAAGCAACTGTGACAGCCGCGTTTGCTTCATCGGCAGTGATGTTGAAGATAGAAATTTTTACTCTTATCAGGTGAGGATACCGATCTTTGTCCTTGGCGTATATGTCTCCATTTTCTGGACAGCTTAATCAAACAGTCGGCAGCGGGGCACTCTCATATTTAGCGGCACACAATCGTTCTTAATAAGTGGTAACCAAACTGCGGCCATCTAGGGGGCTCTGTGCCCGCGGAAGCGGCAAATCAGGAAAATAATTATTTGTTTCTTTTCAATAGGCATGCTGTGTGTTTGTTGTATTATCTTAAAGCGAACCGTCCGATTTTAAAAGGTGCGGCCCTTCGACTTTTCATGGCTCATTGATGCAGCTCTCTCCTTGAAAAGTTTGCCAACCATTGCTCTAAACCGAAATATGACGATTAGAGCAGCGGTTCGCAATTCGTTTCGCAACCCTCATCCCATTCACAGAAAATAATCATTTTCGCACCGCTTGCTGCAAAAGCTAGTTTCTTGAACGAGTACATGCATGAATACTAGCACAAAATCACGGAAACATCAGCCAAAATGTGTGCAAAACACGAAAATGTTAGAACATTTTCTATCGAAGGTGCGAAAATTTTCGTGGATGCGCAAAAAATTAAACGAAAGCTCTGTTTGAAGTTGAATAAAATACTGATGCGTTTGCCAACGAAGCACAAAAGTATAGCTGGTAATGCAAAAATTTAGCTATCTCTCGAAGTGAAGTTAGCACCCCTAGAACCAGAACCGTCGCCAGAAAGTTTTCAATAGGGGGGCGTTGCGTTTCTGCGGGGGGGTTTTGCGTTTGTGGCGGTGGGGCTTGACACTAAAAATTGACAAAAACTCCATTGATTCATTGTGTTTCATGTTTCAATTTGGGGGGCTTGGAGCCTTGTTTGGGAGGGCTAAGCCCAACGAAGCCCCCCCGTGGCGACGGGACTGCCAAGAACCCTCTAGTCTTTCATCCAATTTATAACCGCTGCATTAATGCAAACGAGGAGTAAAGCGTCTTAATGGCAGTGATGTAAAAATCAACATCTTAAATTGCTTATAGTAAAGAAGACAGCCTTAATTACTACGCTGATCATTGCAGTGTTTATCCTGTAGGCAACCGCTTGATGAGCATCAAGTGAAGTTCTTTTGCTTTGTATTTCACTGCAGAAACACGTATAGTTTACGATTCTCCACAAACCCACGTCTGCCATGCAAGTACAACATTTTTTAATTTTTCAATGGCTTGAGTGCGTTTGATTGTTAAGATGTTCTTGGTGGGTATACCGATCACAAAACTTTTCCAGTCAATTCATTCCAGGGCTGCAAAACTTGTAGAATTTCATGTATTTCCAAAATATTGTCCGAAGTTCTTTTTGAGGGCAAGTTGAAGCAGGACAGTAAACACGTTTGTTCTCTCTGTTGCAATCCTGTTTTACACTCTCTCACTAAAAGTTTGTGGTTTAAGTCAGTGCTGTTTATGGCTCTTCGTCCGACAGCGACACCCTATGGTTTTGTAAAACGTCAATCGCTGCACATTCCATACTTCCAACCAAGCGTTTATTATCAGTTGTCTGCAAAATTCGTCACTATGGTGGGAGGGACGTACCGAGGTTAGATGGCGCCTGGGGCAAGAAACAAGTTTGGGGCCCCCATTTTCGAACATAAGGTTTTTTGGGAGCCAATGTGCTGTATTGAAGAAAGTACTTGTGACATTGTTGGGACTTTTCGGCGGACCCAAGTGATTCGGCGCCCGGGGTATTTTTCCCCCTTGCGCCCTCCTCGTTACGCCCCTGCTGTGGTGAGAGACCCTTGAACAAAAACAACCCTACTTATCTGCCGTCAAGCGGGCGCCGTCTGTTCCGACTGAGCTGCATCGCGAATCGTCAGGCACTGAAAACCACACTGTAAGAACATTTTCAAAGGACTCACTTTTGGTGGTGGTTACTTGGCGGGAAATCCAGCAAACAACTAGTTCTGATTTTGCACCATTTCCTCCAAGTGAATTTATTTTAAAGAGAACGTTGAAACGTATACATTTACGCGTTTCACACACAGTGTAAGCTTTGGCTGCACAGCGCGTATTGGCAAGGTTCAAGTTGAAATGGCATTGCTAAGCAAACAAAAAAGGCAGTGCGAAATCACAACGCGAAACAACTTAGCAAGCGGTCACGCTCCACTGAAGATGTAGGGTGCAAGACAGTGGTTCTCAAACTGTGGTTCGCGTACCGAAGACCTTCAAGGTAGTACGCGAAGACGCCTAGTTTCTGTTTTTCTTCACAAAAAATATATTCACAGCTGTAGTTTTTACTTGTCGGGTTCTGTTAAAAAAATTCCTGAATTTTTGTGTTGCCTACTTCCCTTGCTGTTTTCGAAAAATGGCCATTAAAATTTCTCACAGTCATTTCGTTCACGTTGCATTTGTGTCAATTCTGGTTTTCCAGACTTTTGATCGAATGATATTTGGCACATTGACTTTTCCTGGAACAAGGTGGTACGTG
>JGI24021J15306_10002317_pt1 | contig 20388 bp, 12 predicted proteins | sample Ectturendosymbi1_FD_15306 | JGI IMG/M metagenome (IMG submission 15306)
AAGTTTAGGTTTAGTATCTACTAAATAGGACTACATGCACAAAGAGACATGCAAAACGACAAAATTTATTGACTTTAAAATTCAGAAGTATAGTCAAGTATGACAATTCAGTTTACTGCAGAGTTTGCAAAAAAAATTGTCATTCTGTGACCAGAAACAGTGTCGAGATTTCTGCTAGTGTTCAGAAATCTGGCAAAATCTTCTTTGAATCTGCCAAATCGATAAAAAATTGGAATTGGTCAAAAAAGGCCAAAAAAAGCCAAATATCATTTGGCCTTTTTTCAAAAATGAAGAAAAAGCAAAGGGTTTGGAAAAGGGCCAAAAATTACAAATTTGGCCTCAAAACAGCCAAACTGGCAACACTGGTTGTATACCAGCAACCACTTGGAAAAAGTGTCGGTTGTCTATGCTTGTATGACGCGATAATGGCAGGACCAATTGTTTTTAGCCAAATTGCTGAAGCAGTTTTGCGCTGATGAAAACGTTTGCAAAGCTCATGTTACGGAGTGGTTAAAAATTGACGAAAAGTGTCAGCTGGTTTAAAACAAATCTTTTATTTGTGTGCAGAGCAGATAGATGTAGTTGTCTGCACAGCAGCACGCAGACCTGTTCCAATTTCTTTGTGCGCGTCTTCAAGAACAGCTCAGTAGAGGGAGCGCCGCATGTAAACACACTCAGTCCGGAAATACTGGCATGCGTAATTTGCTGCGGTAGATAGTTTGCTCAGCACTAACGACACGTTCTCCCGGTAGAAACACATCGGTTGGAGACCGGAAGCTCTGAGGGTGATCCTCTTCACGACGGACGCGTCGCCGCACATTGCCATGGACGGCAAACTGGCCGCCATCTTGGAGGCGAACGACATGAACTGCCATCTCGAAAGAGTGAGAGCGTTGTGGTGATGAGTCTTTGGGCTGGTGCCTTTTTTGTGATCTTGCGTTAGAAACACCACGCAGAAATGCTTATGTGAGAAATGGGTGTGTCCTGCTTGTACGCAGTTTCTGAATATTATGAAAAGTTCCTAAGAAGACACGCGAAGTAAATGGACGCAAACTGTCTGCTCCGTACCATGTCGTATTTATGGCGGCAAGCCTTTGATACATAATGGTTTTACGTTCGCTTATGACGGACGTCGGACGTATGGACAATTTACCAATCGCAACAAAACTATTGCTTTGGACGTACTGCTTTGTGAGCTGCTGGTCTGCAAACGTCTTTACTGGCACAGACAAAACTTTGGGACATCATGCCATGGCGGTTCAGATGTGGTGTGCCGCATGGGCGATGTCTTTTGCTAAGTTCGCAAATTCAAATGAATGGCTCGCTTAGCTTCGTTTATAACCATATGTTTGCTGCCTCTGAAATGGAAGGATTGATTATTCATGTGGAAACGTTAGGGGTTAAACTGACAGAGACAAACAGCTTTTTGTATTGCAGGGAGTCCATCCATACATGCCAAACGCCATGGTGTATTCAAAAAGCAAGCTGCTGGATTACCCGTCAATCGGACAACTAAAATACGCCTTCAACAAACATAAAATTCAAACAATCTTTGCCGTGACAAGCGAGGTCATTGACCTCTACAAAGTGAGCAAACCTTTGCAAGTGTCACTGACCTTTACAAAGCAAACAAACCGTGCGCGAATTTGCATTTGTCCCCGGGTTGTTTTCATAATAAAACTTCCACAACAGCTTTCACAGCAGCAAAACATTTTCGCAACAGCTTATTGTCAACTGCGGCAATGAGCTTGTTTCCGTTTCCGAATCCTTCCCATTATTCCAGTTTGCAGAAAAACCCAGCGGCAGAAAATCTTGTTTCAGTGACCAGACAAATTGCTTCCTGCAACGATCAACAAAAATTTTTGCGCAGTTGTCGATTTTCAAACTATTTCCGTTCCGCTACGTCAATGTTTTCACTCACCAGTCAGTTCGAAGTTGTTGCGTATAAGACTAAAGCTGTTGCACACTTGACTTTATGCCAAGCACACAAAAGAAAACTTATATTAACCCGGTGGATTGCCAAAATATACCTCTGGACCAGGGACTACGAGAGGGGGTACAAAAGGTACATCCTACCCGGGCCCGGTAGATACTGGGGCCTGGGATGATGAAAGTGCGCATACTAAGCTTATCTGTGATCAAGACCAAAACTGATGGTTGCTTTCTCCAGCTGTAGCGCTGGTTGCTGTATTTGTAAATATTAGTATGGTAAGTGTTTTATCTATATTCTGATTACTATAGAAACAAGCTATACATGTTTTGACGAGGGCCCCAAATGCTAGAGGGCCCGGTATTGGTCTTCGTACCCCGTCGTACAATTCATCTCAGAGCCCTGCTCTGAATTTGCCGCTTGTGCAATGTGGAACTCACTTTTGAAAATCAGAAACATGCAGCTATCCGCAGTGCAAGTGTATCGCAACGAACAGATATTAAAATCCTGAGAAGTAAATCTACGCCAGTGGTTACAAACCTGGGATTCGCCAAAGCGAAACAGTAGTTGCATGAGTTATATAACCTCTTCTTACCTGATAACACTAGTAAACAACATTTTGGCAACTGCTAAGATAACAAATGCACCACTATAAGATGGTTTCAGTTCACTGATTCCGAATCTGAATTCAAAATTTCGGCGTCACATCAGGCTTTCAAAAAACTGAATTTTTAAACTAAGGATTTTTGGGTCGAGGGTCTGCGAGAAGAAACACAACGTACTCAGGGATCCACAAGTAAGAAAAAGTTGGGAATTACTGGTTTAGGTGGCATATCTTTCAAAATAAACCGAAGGAATGTGAAATATTGGAACAGTTAAAAGAACTCTTCACTCTTTGTCCTTTGAACAACCTGAAATTTTGCCTAAAACTTGTTAAAATGAAGTCCATCTGGAGTCAAAAGCGATTTAAGAACTGAATTGCTTCAAAATGTTTTTTTTCAGGGTCTCCCCGCTTTGCTGGACAACTCCGTCGCAAGGAAACTTAACAGCGATTCTAGCAATGTCGTTGAAGTGATATCTACGTCTTACAATGTAATGTTCTTATGACCTTACTATTTCGTTTGAAGCATTATTGCTGAACAATGCCCGATTATTACGTGAAGACTTACTGCGATAACGTTAAATCGGGATTTGAGAGTTCACTCGTGGATTTGGAGTTTTAAAGATATTTCCAAGCTGGAACGCCGGAGCAGCTGTAGGGCAGGGGGGGCAGTAATAAAGTTGAGGGCAATGGAAGCTTACAAAAGAAAAAATCGGTACCAATATACGTATTTCTGTTTAGCAACAATGTTGGCCTCAACATCAACAACAGAAATTGTAGAAAACCATTCTGAATCTTCTGGGTGCGCCAATAGCTGCAATAAATTTTGTTTCAAGTCAATCTTTATAAACCATTAATTTACTTATGACACTGTTATGAAAAGGTACCTCCGCCCCGGGTCGGCCCCTTTTGAAAGGGCAGGGGGGCAATGCCCCCATCATTTCCCCGCTCTCCGGCGTCCCTGTTTCCAAGGTGGCAAGCGACGTCTTCACCGCTTGCTAAAAGTAGTGATTTTGTGATCCGTTCAGAGTTTTTAGTTCGCATTGGCCAAAAAAACTGTTACAGCTCTTCATCCGTTTATGAAAGCAATGGGCCACTGCGGATTTTAACGGTAAGTTTGGGAAGCTGTGGATTGACGCTTTCCGCAAAAGATACGATGCAAAATCTAGCAACAGACAGAAAATGTTCCTCAAAAAGCAAGACGTTCAACTGTTTTCTTCTTTTAAAAGCTCGCTCTTAAGTATGTGGAGTCAATTAAAAGTTTGAATTTCGACTGGTTGGGCTGTTCAGGCGCTGAAAAGCAAGATCCAGTTGACGAGGCCAACAAAGCCTGACTACGTCACGATGACGTACAGAACGCTGTGCGCCCACACAAACACTTGGACAAATGGATTGGAATGCAACAATATCAACATCGGTGATGAGGTAACCATTGCAAAGTTGCTAATGTGTTTGCCGAGTTTAAAGATTTTGAGAAAGCGTACGCCGTTGATTTAACGTCTAGTCGACAAACTTCTTAACACCTCCATCAAACAAAATTTTTCTGACTCGACCACACAAAACCGAAACACACAAAAGCAGAAGCCGTTCTAAGTTTGTTCTAGGTATATGAAAACTTTTCGCGCTTGCTGGTTAGTCGTTGAGCCGTGGTGGTGTCGACCACTTGCGTATTGAGCACTAATCAGATGAAACAAAGTATTGAAAGCCTTATTTCAATGAACCCAACCCCAGAAGCAGTCAGTTGGTGTTCCCCACAGAAACATCGAGTCGGATTTTTTTCCTTCAAAGCGCTAATGCTGGTACTCCGACTGCTTGTGCAGAAAACACGATTTAACACAAGGGATGGGGGGGTGTCGAATTTTCCCTGCACAGGAAAAAAACAAGCTGACAGTGGGTAGCTACGAAATCACCTGGGGAANCTACGCCGTTTAAGACCCAGGTCTTTTAGCTGTTTTTTCTAAGAGAACTAAGAGAACAACCTTTTCCGTTGACAAAACAGGCGTTTGAAAAGGCTGCACGGCACGTTGTCAGGAAACAATAACACTGACTTTCGGAACAGGAAACAAATATGATGAGTCTGTGATGAAACGCTTCTCATGCCTCATTGCGTTGTTTACTGCCTGGCTGGAAGTGCTGAAATATTAAATGTCAGGCTGAACGATCATCCGACGTCTGTCACGGTCTTGGCGCGTTGCACTGTTATTTCGTCACGTGTGTCGAACAGACATGGCTCACGTTTGACTGGCTGTACAACGCACCTGTGTAAATTGAATAACAATTAACGCAGCTCCACAGCGAAAAAATAGTTGTTTCGTTAATAAGGACGACAAAAAGTTTGTTTGAAGTGAACAACACCATGTGATTTTTTTTAACAATTGTACCACATTTTGAAGTCAACTTTCACAACAGGTTTTTATGGTTGTTAAAGTTCAGCAAAGTGGATAAACAAAGCTTTCACTTTATCATTCACGGTCTTGTGTCTGGGCTTCCATCGAATACCGCAAAACAACTAGGAGAAATTTCTTTTCAGTTTTTTTTCAACTTTGTGCAGCTACGTGGAAATTTGTTGCATAAAAACGGCTAGAATTATATTTTAATCGCCCTAAAGTATTTTTTGGCAAAAATAAATTCCCCGTGGAAGTGTGCTGTTTTATATAAATATTGGGCTTAAATGATTTTGGTGAATTTTTCCTGCCGTTTGCTTCTGCCATCTGGTACAGTGTTGACATTGATTCCAGTGAATTCTGAGAGCTGTTTGTTGATTATGCCTTCATCATTAAACACAAAAGACTGTTTGCCCTTGAAGATGGCTTAAGACTTGAGAATCCCTCGTGCTAAACGGAAAAGAAAAAATTATATCTATAAATTACTGTGGGGTGTCTTTTAAAACCATCTTTTCAAAATATTTTAACATTTGCATTGTGAAAAAACTGAGCTAATTTAACTGATATCATTTTTCATTAAAAAGTAATATTAACTAGGCAACAAATGTATCCACTATAATGCTGAAGTAAAGGCACGTTCTTTCCCTTTTGCAGGTGGTGTTCGAGTTCACGTTCACGGCTAATTCGTGCCCTTCTGTCAAGAAGGACTTCATTAGTGTCACATCAAATGTTCTCAAGGACTCAGTCAACATTACGATTGGTAAGTTTACACTACAATAGTGTGCGAACTTTCAGTTTTTTGGTTATACTTGTCAAATGTTTGGTAACTTAGCGCTTTTTTATTTGCGTTGCATAATTTTGACTCTTTGTACAGAATTACACGCTTAGAACGTCTACTACGAAAGTGTTTGCAACAGGGTTGCGGAGCCGGAGGTAAATGTCTGACTCCAACTCATAGCTTCCTAAATTTTCCGACTCCGTCCTTTCCTAAATTCCTAACTCCCGACTCCGACTCCTTAGCATAACGTGATTGAAGTTTGGCTGTCAGCGATAGCAAAGAAGCGAGCTGAAATGTTTTTAGAATAAGCATTGTCGCTAGATACACGAGGCTTTTAATTAATTAATTTATTTAAAAAAATATTTACCAATCATGAAAATTCGTTCTGTTTATTGTGAGTAGCTACCATAACGTGAATGAATTAAACAATGACAACATTAACATATGAACTACATTCAATAAACCTTTGTAAGTGGTATATAACAAGAGCGAGTAGTCAGCTATAGAACTATTCTATATTTAATAATTTTTAATTTTTCTGAGCNTAAAACATAACGTGAAAAATTAAAAATTCTTAAGATTTATGTTAGCTTGCAATATTAATAATACCTATGTATTACTTACTGAAACAATAAATTCATTCGCATTACGTACCTATAAAAGTTTCAAAAGAAATTGTACTATTTCAACATGCACAAGTTAGGGCTCTTAACTTAGGAATGCGATGTAAAAAATGATTCAATTGGACTTCCGACTTCGACTCCTGGTGGTCTTAGGAATCGGGTGGAGACACCGACTTCATTTGAAAGCAGGAAAGTGGAACTGGGTGGTACGCTTTGCTAAGTTTCATTACGGTCAGCAAATCTAAGTTTAATTAAGGTCAGCAAAAAAACAGGGGCGTAACAAGGGGAGGGAGGGGGAACAATGCCCCGGGCGTCGAATCACCGGAGGGGCGCTGAAAAGTTCCAACATTGTCGCAAGGGCTTTCTTCAAAACAGCACATTTGCAGACCTTAGATCCTAACACTGGGGCGCTAAACTTGTTTTTTGCCCCGGGCGGCATCTAACCTCAGTACCCCCGTGCGTGTAGCATGCTGATTTATGCTCTGACGTTTTTGCATTCTGCCTTATACCTAAGATGGTGTAGAACAGCTATGTCCAACCCAATGGCTTACTGAGCCAAAAATTATCGTAGTATCTGTACCAGGGCCGCCATAAGCATACGGCATGGGGATGCAGCTGAAAAATTGACCATTATTTGGGCAAACATTTTCAACATTTGGGCAAAGTATACAGCTACATTCACGTGTAAGTGAGGTAGTGTCTGTTTTCCCAACTAAGGCAAAATAATGGCCAAATCAACGGCGAAATAGCGACTTAAACGGCAAAATAATCTGAGACTATTTTGCCATTCTTTTTTTACCCTGATGGCAAAATAAACAGTGCCCTTGAGTAAACTGGTATCATGTGGTAATTCCAACAGCCTTCATCAAATTTGGGCCAACTAAAAAATTCATTCAAGTTTTGGGTAAAACTAGAAACATTTGAGTGAACCAGGAGCAGTTGGGTATGGTCCAACAGCTTCAATTAAATCTGGGCAAATGAGAAAAGCTTCATTAAAATTTGGGTGAAAATAAAAACAATTAAATAAATAGGCAACATTTGGGTGAAATCCATCAGTCAAATCAAATGTTGGCAATTTGCAACAGCTTCATTCAATTGTGGGCAACTTCAAACAGTCTTGATCACAGCTGGGCTCTATAAAATAGCTCCACTGAAATTTTATCAGGCTACATTTAGAAATGTCTGGGTGAATTCTAAGAGCTTTATTCAAATTTGCTTGAAAATAGAATCATTGGGGTAAATTTTTATGTACTAAAATTTGATATATTGTTTAATAATAAAAAGGAGAAATTGCAAGCACAAAATTGTGGGTAACTTCAAACAGCTTTATTCAATTTTTGGGAACTTCAAACAGCTTCATTTCACTTTGGGTAAAATACAAGGACTTTATTTGAATTTGCATACAATTAGAAACATTTGGGCAGATTCCAACAGCCCAAATCAAATTTAACCAATTGAAACAACCTCATTCAAATCTGGGTAGAGTTACAAACATTTTGAAATTAGGAACATCTACCATTTCAACTACTCTTAATATTTGTAAACCTAAAATTGTTGATGCTGTTAAGTGTGCAACTAAAATGTAGCTGTAGCTGCACAATGTTTTTTGGTGTAGCTGTGATATGATTATGTGAAGTTATCGTGTTTCAAACTTGCTTGATGTTGTGAGATTTCCAAGTGTGAATCTGTTATTGCGAAGTGTTCATGAATCGAATTAATTACGTAACTGCAGCGGTAATATGTTGTGTTGTAGTAATGTAGGTTTGATTTCATGCTGTGTAGGTTTTTATATTTTCCATTTGTTTTATGCAATGAATTTCATATGTTGCATCCAGCCAAATTTTAATGTTTCAATTTAATGCTGTGAAGTGAAGTTTGTGAAGTTTAATGAACAGTATCAACTGTACTATCTATTGCACTGCATAATTCACTAATACTAATGCAGTCTAGTGAAACACTGCTATTTTTATAAAATACTCTTGTTGAGGTTATAAGTCATTTGTCATTGGAAATGTGAATTTTTACACATTCCTTGGTAGTTGGTCATATAGGCTGCAGTATTTGCCTGTATCAGCCCCATATCGCTATTATTTCTTAACATGCTATGTTCAGTGCGTGTTTAACTGTCTAACTTGGAGTTGCTTTTTGGTTTTCATAATGTGACTTCAGAAGTTGTAAAGTTTAAGTAAGTTGTAGTATTTTAAGTACAACACAATGCAGTGAAGATTGCCTAATGGGGAGGGGCAAGCCATATGATATGCATCAAACTGCCTCTTTTTCCTCTTCCTACTTGAGACTTGGCCTACTTGCAGCAATGTAATACTTTAGATCGTAACCTCATATATTTTACTCCTTTCCCAGATTGGTTGCGATTGTGGCTAACGCAAATGCACACATCTATGCTAGAGAAGAACAGATCTTAGCTATTAAGATGATCGTGTTGAAATAATAAGCGTAGAATGTATATAAAAAATTGAAAATGAAGATGCTAAACAACAACTACCACACGTGGTGGTTTTATTGTAATTAGCTAACCTTTTTCAACCAATAAATATTACCGTTGTTCACATGTGGCTATACAGAATAATGATTGCTAGTTGAGGGCGTACGGCTTTGAACCCCGGTAATTGCTAATTAGGCATGCAGACATCTTGATTTGTTTACAATGGTACGTTTTAATCTTAACATTAAGACTTGTTGTTTGTACGTTATTTGGAAAAAGCAAGATCAAATTTGGGCAAAAATTTTTTGCATCCCCAAATATATGCACTCCTGTACGCTTGTAAGGGCCGCACATTGAAGAGCTTTATCTGATCTTAGCAAACTAAATTTAGCTTAACCTAATGTACTGAAAACGTTCGCATCTTAACTGCAGTAGTAAAAGACGTGATAAAGCGGCACAGAAAACCCCTGCATCCAAAATGTCAAATTCAAGATTATCAAAATAAAGACAGGGTCAGTATACCTACATATGTGTAGGATGCTTTTACTACAGCGAAGGACTAAACTGGGCCGCATGTGGCCCGAGAGCCGTGGGTTGGACATAGCTGGTGTAGAACAAGAATGCTCGCAGTAGATCTACAAAAGTATGTGGATCTACACACAGTGAGTGGGAGATACAAGCATGTCGCACAAATTCGCACCAATCATTTTTGCGTGGCAAGTAAAAGATACTCTTGTGTTTTGAAGCTATAGCGCTTGTGACATCACAGAATGATTTCTTGTGATATTGTTCCAAGGTTTTGATAAAGGTGTTTGGAGATCCTATTTTAGTCTTCGATATGATTTCAGTTCTTCAAAAACGTTGCTGAAGTTGAAGAAAACGCAACATATTTTCTAATCACACTTTAAAATTGCGACTGCACTGCATTTTTGCCACCACAGGAAAACAAATAACAATTCGGTTTTTCGCGCCAACATTCAAGATTTGCGCATTTTGTTTCCCTATACGTTTTTTTGGTGATCTGAACAATTGGATAAACTTATGTTGAAGTATTCAGCATTGCCAGAGCAATAACGATACCACGCGCCTGGTTAGCTCTAACCACTAGCCAGATATAAATGTTCTCTTAATTTTTTTCAAAAGTCGTTTCATTATTGACTTTCTTCCTCCTAGTTCTACCCATCACCTCTTGAAAACTTCTTCCAAACATGTTTTTGAACAACTTCTCGGACGTCTTCGGAAAATAGTATTTATATATGAACGTATATAACCGTTTAACAAAGTGTAAAAGTGACAACGCAGGCAGAAAATTAGGTTTGCTTTACCTAACCCGAGGACTACTTTTGATGGTATTAAGTTTCCGTGTGGCATGTATTCGAAAGCCACGATCTACTAACAACAATGCCAAAAAAACGAAAGAAGCAGTTAATATTTCAGTCAATATCACAATATATTGCATTGCAAATATGGCGCAGTGGAGCACTACATGATGTTCACTTGCGTCTAATCAGCTGTCAGGCGCACAGATCTTGAGGCAAATATTGCGATATGACATCTTAATTTTTGCTGAAGAAACATCAAATACATTGAATGAGCATTTTTGAGCAGAAAAAGCTTGGCAACCAGTGTCTTTGCATGCTTGCTCTGGAGTATTCCTGCCGGTATATCCTTTAAAATCAGTTTATATGTATTTCAGAATACGTTTGCGACTGTATGTGCTCGAACTCACCAAAAACCAACAACTCCATATGCAACTACTACGGAGATTTGAAGGTTTTTGCCTGTACTCATTTGCTAACAGCTGACTTTCTTTTGAAGTGCATTTCTACGTCACGTTTTTGATTTCTTTCATTAAATCAATTGGTAAAGCGGTGTGTTTGGCTCATTGCCTACTTATCTACAAAATTTCGCAGCATTTGTACAACTCCAACCTAGAAGACAGTTGCTTCCTGTTTTAATATGCAAAATCAGGCCCGTCGCCAGGATTTCCCAGCAGGGGGGTCAAAAACCACAAGGGGGGCACATTTTAAATACAATATTGGATGCATGCAGCAACCGGGGGTCCAAACAGGAATTGGGGGTAAAGATTTTAAACAGGTTGTCCGTGCACCACTGTCCCCCCCGCTGAGGACGGCCCTGTACAAAACGCTTTTGTAAGTTCCCTGCAGACAGTACCCACTCTATTTATCCACTGGTGCGCCTGAATACTTCAGTTTAATCGGTGATGCTACAATTGCAAGTATTGTTTTACTTTGTCTGCACTGTTTTTAAAATCGCTTTCTGGGAGCAAAAACTTTGAATAGACTAAGCTACTCGCGGGCCCGTTGAAACTAGCGCCAAGACATTCAACGCAGCGGCTTAATGGAACTAAAAGATGAAGTTGCGTCGACCTACGGCAATGCATTTGTAACCAATCAAGATTTACCTTTATATGCTAACAAACAGAAACTATCATTGGGGCATTGCTTAAATGCATATTAAGTTGTTTGTCACTTTCTGTCACTTAATTTCGTTTAGTTCAAACACGGAACCAGCCATACGTCAGAAAATCTAATTTGTTCACAAGGTTTGTTGTCTCAGAGTTAGTTTGCCCTTGTGGTCCATGACACACAGCGTTACGGAAAGAAAAGTTGCCTTTTCATTTTTTCAATGTTTTTAGTGCGGCGTTTGCGAATGTTCGCCTGGCCGACTGGGAAAGAAATGCCAATGCACTCCATCCCAGTCCAAAGCTCCTCTGGACCAAGGCTGTTCTGCGACTGATGTCTCCTTAGGCGGCCATCTCTGCAGGTAAAACAAACATTGCTTTCAAGCTTAGCGCAGTCTCTTGCTTACTTGCAGCAGTGTTTCTATCCAGTGGTTTCATCCACCGGAAGTTCTGTTCTTTGTTGAGCAGACAATTGCAATACGAACGCGATTTCTTGACTCTTGAACACTTTTCCTTCTAAGGTGCACGTACTACCAGACTATTTGCGCAGTGAAATCTCATCCTCGCGCACTTGTAACATTCCAAAGCTAATATCGTACATGCACGATATTAAATGTGTATTGCATGGCCCTTTTACCGCTTAAAACGCTTCACTGCTTTTGCGTCTACATGGTTGCGCTACTGCATGCAAAAAACATTTGCTCGGTGTAAAATTTTCTTCGGGGGAACACTGCTCATGAACATCGTTGCCAACCACCATCGCAATCAGTAGCAAAAGAATGCGCTGGGTGAGAACAACTTGCTTTGCAACTTCATGCTGGGTATTTCACCGCGCCTTGCCTGACCGCTACTTATGACTCTGGCAACAGAGGCAAAACTCGTAAAAATGTGGAATATCCACAATAGTCGGACACGATAGAGTAGGGTAAAGAAGGATAAAACTGAACAGACCTTTCGAAAGAAAAAGATGATTCGCATTTTAGTTAAATCGGGGAACACACGCATTTGTTCCAACATGGGAAGTTACACTTAAAGACAGACATTCGACTTTAACAAAAAACAAACTAAATAAATTGTAGCTTTAAATTTGCAAATTGAAATTGTTTTGGGGGCTTAAGTAAACTTTTTTTATATTCGCTTTTTCTGCAACTACGATTGCAAGCGACAGGACATGTTTAACAGGTACGATGCGGTTATATGCGGATGTTCAGCCATAGCGAATAGATATTGGACTTAGATCAGACGAATATTTCAGCCTGACTGAAGTTTTTTTTTAAATGCAGCATTATCAAAACTGCTTAGCAAAAGAAAGTATATTTGCCACACTTACCTCGCGTATCCTTGCAATTTTAATGCAAGGATTTGGAGTACTGTATATTAAACGCAAAACAGAAAGCGAAAAACTCTTTTCATATAAATTTTTGAAGTATTTTCTGTGACGTTTCACATGATCCGAATCAGAGTATAACCCATCACAATATATTCCATAATCCAACAAAAACTTTTGAATCAGAAACTGATCTTGCCGGTGTAAGAAAGTTGCAGGGATTCGGGTAATTTTTTCATTGGACCTGATTGCATTTTCATCGAATCGTTGTATGTGAAGCCCTTTCACGGTCGACTGACGATCAGAATTCTTTGCCTTCTGCAGCGACAAGGGCATCTGCGAATGCGGTGAATGCGAGTGCCGGGAAGGTTACTTCGGAAAGTACTGCCAATGCAGAAACACTGGCTGTCCAAAGGATAAGTCTGGAATTTGTGGAGGTGAGCCTGTTGTAAAACCGAATGTCGGGAATTATGTTAAAAGCATAGATATAGGTACAAAAAAAATAAAATCGGCAAGCTACGCGGCATTGCTTCGCTTCAGTAGCATATTTAACATGCTATAGTTGCGTCTATCGTGGATTGCTTTAACTGCTAATCAACGGAAAGTTTGCCTGGTTCCGAGGCTTTCTGAAGTGCAGAAATGACCGCTCTACTGAAACCGCACAAACGCCACTGCGTAAAATACTTCCAGATGAACTTCGAAACGGGATTATGAGATAGTCGGTGCCGGTAAATTTCAGTCAGTTATGTTCTCTATCGAACCACCTATGCCGTCTTTGTCCCATGTAAGGTTCTCTGCGGTCGACTCAGATGGCCTGTTCAGCTCCATTTCAGTCAGGCGATCGTCTATAGCCGGGACAACATTAAAAGACTAATACTTAAAGTCACCTGCTCAACGGCAAAATTATCTTGCGGTGCATAAAGCTTCACTGCCACAGCCAAAAAAAGAATATCGGCATCAATTTATTTTGGAACCGTTTACGCGGGATCTTCAATTCACTTGTCAACACATATTTTGGTGCGTAAAAATTTCAACGGGTTTACGGTTTTTGATGTCCCTAAATCCGAAAATGGCATTGGTTTTTCTGAATTGGCTGTAGCTTTTGAGATATTTCATATTTTTGGTGAAAAGTGCAAAAATCCACGAATTTTGACATTGGTATTCCTTTTGTTACAAGTTTGATGAAGCTATATCTGTCTTTTGAAACATGTCCATGCAGTATTCTTTCATTTTTGATGCGATATCGTGAAAGATGGCAATCGTTATTGCAGAGAGCCTTTCTACATGCAATGCATGAAAAAATCAAGCAAAAATTAAGAAAATCAGACAACATTAGCAGCAAAAACAGGCTTTAGTAATGCCAACACTGGTGACGTCAAAGCACACACTTCTTTTATTAACGATCAAATCTCGTAAACTGTCAAAGCACAACAACCAGTCAATTAATACAAAATGATAACTCGATATTTACAAATTTTCCTTAGACTTTCTGGAATGTGACACGCGACCAACAGTGGTCGGTCACCGTGTGGACACCCAACCCAGGGTGTGCAGAGGTCTGGTTATGCGCAGGACAACTTCTTGATTGTTTGTCGCCCTACCGAATTCTATAGTATTGAGGAATGTGACAAATACAGGCATTTAAAATACAGTAAACCTCGGTTTATCCGGATTCGATTTGACCGACGATTTCACCCGGATTAGGCGAAGATCCGGATTAACCGAAGGTGGTTGTTTCTAGCCTGACGTCATCTAAGTACTGAGATATCGGTGAAAATCACCGAAATTGAACACATTTACGACCCAACAGCAAACTTTCGATGAAGCAAAACGGATTTATTGATGTATTTACAATGGTACAACTAACTAGTAGAGACCAGTTAGTGCATATAAGAACACAACAGCGTGAAAGTGCAGAAAAATCCGGAATACGAGATGTGAAAAGAGCAGATTTTATCCGGTATTGGCGAAGATCCGGATTGAAAAATCCGGATAAACCGAAGATATTTATATAGAAAAATTTGAGAAATCATTCGTACCACCAGTTTCATTCGGTTTTGGCGAAGATCCGGATTAACCGAGGTCTACTGTATGTAAAAATTAGTGTTGACAAAAAAATCAAGCTTCGAAAATTTTAAATAAAATTATTCCAGCGTACATCTTGTTTTTAATAAGTCAGTCTTTATTTTGTTTTGTTCTGTGGGTCTGAGGCATATGTTTATAACCAAAGTTCTTATATAGTAGTGGGTATGCAATGAGGAATTAGATATTGTATTTATACATGCAAATATGTATCAGATAGACCCACCCAAAAAAAGACAGTACTTGTGAGGGGGAAGAGTTGTCTATTTTTTCTATTACAGTATCTGAAATTGTACAACCATGAATTTTGATGAATTGTTGCCGTTTATGTTTTTCTGAACAATGAATGAATTGCTAAGGATATCGTTTAGAAAAAACAGATGAAGATAACGATGGCAGTGCTTCAGTCTCTCTCGGGCTACTTAACATGCACTTGCATCGCATGGCCCTCGAGCAAGTTCCCATCAGATTCATGCAGCATTTGTTATAGAAGCCTTACAATATATGAAGAAGCGCCTACCTACAGCATTTTAATAAAATATAAGTTTTGTAATTTCACTCCTTAGAATGCTGGGCCGTCGCCCCGTTTCCCCCCTTTCACGCCCCTGTGCCCTGATACCTCTCTTCCATGACCTGAATGTCCTGGTGGACTTTCCTCCGTGCTCTTCATTTTGATCACCAAGTTTAGCAGGAAAACGATCTAATTGGCTGAAGTAGTGAATCTTGATACTCATCTTCACACCCAAATTCTTGAACTTGGAAAGCATATTTTCCACAAACCCTTTGGTAATTTTCAGCTTTTCGGTTTCCAAGGAAGTTCTGTGTGACTAAAACAAAGGATTGCCAAGCAGCAGACTGTGTTTCTGTCATAGACTGCACAGAGCATGAATCATTTATGAGTTTGCGGATCGAAGCGCCATCAAAAATGCCAGCTTTCAGTTGACTAATGGTCGAATCAGGAAATTCTCTGCAAACACACGAAGCAATTCCCAGTTGCCGGAAAGACTTTCACAAACAGCTCATCAAACCAAGTTTGATGTACAATGGTGGAATTATGATTTTCTCTCTGGCAACGAAAGGTTCATTGATGATGTAAGCTTCACCAATTCTCATGGAACCTGTAGGTGGCCACCCCTTCTTCACCCAGTGATCGTTACGCGCTCGTCTGCCCCACAGGCAGATAAACCCTGAATATTTTTCACTTGACAGAAAGTAACGCCAACGGATATTTCACAATGGCGTGTGTGGCTCGTACTTTTTCAGGCTTGGACAAGGGCCAGTGCATAAACTGCAACGAAAACAAGATGTGCGTATGCAACGCAGCTGCCGGTTACTATCTGAACAACGCCACCGACACATGTTCGTGCAACGACAGAACCTGCACAACGAACGCCACAACACGTGAACTCTGCAACGGCAACGGATACTGCGTTTGTGGCAAGTGTCGGTGCTACAACAGGACCGTGAGTTTTGTGCCAGTTGGTGTCGCTACGTAGTTACAGTCACGGCCGTCGGAAGGGGGAAAGGTGGTCAAGACCCTTCTGATTTCGAAATTTTATATTATCCTATAAACTTTTCAGCTGGAATATGTTTTCTCGCAGTTTTGAGTTGGTAAAATGAGATTTCACCACTGTTTGACCCCCGCTGGAAAAAAAACCCCCGATGCCCGTGGCTGCAGAATAGTGATCAGCCACAACGTGGGGCCTCAAGCAGTGTGCATTTTTTTAGCCTTAACTGGCCTGTTGTGGCTAAGAAAGATTCATAGAGGTCATTGTTCTGGTGTGAAACTTGCATTTTGGCTGCAAGTCAATGTGTTCCTCCTAATGTGTGTCCCTTCGTTTGCTTTAAGCCCTCCCCCCATTACTGGTTCGTGTCCTGTGCTGGTAGTCCGCAGCTAGCATCAATTTTACTGGAAAAAGAAGGCTGTTTATAGTACAGCCACTGCATATTTTCATCTGACCAAACAAACAAGACTTTTTCTTTCTGTGCACTGCACGTGATTGAGAATGAATGTTAAAAGCGTTAAGCGTGAAAGTTCATTTATTTTCTGTTCGCGTTAAACAACCTTTTTAATTTGTGGGGAGGATGAAAAAGTCCGTCAACCGTTTCGCCATAACCAAAGTTGAAACTTTGGTTCTGTTTGTCTTGAATCATTTTTTAGACTTGCAGGTAACGTCACAGAATTCGTGTATACGATTCCTACACTTGCAATTGTGTTGAGAGCAGTTCCTTTGTTTCGGAATCGTGCAATGTAGCTGTATCGACCACTGACAATACATCCATTCAACAAGACTGCACTGGAGTCAGTAGCGCAGCCAGAATGAGGCCGAAGAGGCCATGCCCCCCCGAAACAACGTCATATCCTGTTGTAACAGGCAGAAACTGACCTGTGACATCGAAATGATCTCTGTGTAAAATAGCTAAAGACAGAACTCTGACCACGTCAGTGACTGGCCCCTCCCGAAAAAAATGCCTGGCTGCGCCGCTGACTGGAGTGGAACGAGTTCACAAACACAACAACGTGATTGTGATGAGAATAAAAATACGTGCGAACAGTGGCGTAGCGACGCTAAGTGCCGCCCTTTCCACACTTCAAATTTGTTTACAAGAATTTGAAATGAAAGAACATCATGTTTCGTGCTTATTAAAAATTTTCCAAGCTTTTCTTGTTGAAATCACTTTTTCTAAGACTAAATGTTAAGGTGTACCGTTGAACAAAGGAGTCAAATATTTTACAAAACACACATTGCATATCGGCTGGCACTGATCCATTTTTACTTGTAGTTGAAGTCTACGATCTGAGCTCCAAATTGCCACGCAAACATATCAACTGGACTATCTCGCTTCGAGAACGTCATCTTCCGATGCCTTTACGCAAGCCCGTAACCAGCCTGGGACACCAGGAGGGGCGAAGAGTTTTCTGAGAGGGGCCCACATTTTTTGTACTGTGTCCAATAGTTTCAAACTATGTCCAAGACATTTTTCTAGTGGGGACGAAAAATTTTCTCCCTGCACCCTCCTGGTTACGGGCCTGCCTTTACGCAGGGACCAAGTGTGCTAGAAAACTTGGGGGAGGACAAACTTTGTATAATATACATATCACACAAATATAATATTATTGTTTGCATTTCGATGACGTCACCATGTTCGCTCAATCGTATCGGCAAAATTGGAGACACCATGTGCCCCACTTGCTGCATCCATGGTGTTATGGCAGTTGCATAGTACTGCGCTAGTACTTTATAATGATTGCTAGATATTTGCTTCTTTACTAAGTACACAAAACTTTAGTATTAGCACTTGACGAGTTCTTTGTCAAAGTAGATAAAACAAACACAACACTTCAATTATTCTTTAAAAAACAAACAATACATTAAAAGCAGAATTTATGAATATATATCACTGAGATTCAAATAATTGGCAGTTACATACTGCAATTCCACGTATCTCTGGGTTCTGAGATTCCATTACCCGTAACTGGCAGGCCTGGGCCCTACAATGACCCAAATGTCCGTCTGAATCATACCATTTGTTGTCATGTGCATCAGGATAGCATTTCGGGGTTTTGTTCAGTAACGTAACCACGAAATTTGTACAACTACATTATTTTTTATCACAAAAACTTGGTGAGACAAAAATATTGTGTCCTTCTTTGTCCAAAAGTTGGGATGGACATGTCCGCGCGTTCCCCCCCTGAAACTTGGTGCTTGCTTTTACGTCATACAAAAAACACATCAGTTCTGTTGAAACTGAGAAACTTAACTTTTGCAGATTTCTTCACTTCACACGACAAAATTTGATGTTGACAAACCAACCTAATGTCTAGTTAGGTTATAGCTTGTGACACTTGTTTATTATAAATATCCCACTGAACATTAAGCAGTAGCATGAGGTGTTCTGCGAAATGTTCGTAGCCAATGTTGATAGGCATCAGGTGATGTAATGATGTGCTGTTGGGGCGCGTCGCTAAGGATCGAACGATAGGAGTACAAGGATTAAAATAGCTTTGATTTACCTTGCTTTCAAGCAGGGTATTTTTGTCAGGTTTTGAGTGTGGGGCAACTTTAACCTCGTTTCACCGGAACAGTAATATTTGCATATGTGCGGTCCGATATCATCTCTGTTCTTTGTTTAAAGGACTTTTGACTGGGGTGGAGGGGAAACAGCCTTGACTGGGTAGTAAGGTGTAAAGACTGGAGGGCAATTGCTCCAGTGTGTTAATAAGCCCTGATTTCAAAACAAACACAGAGTGTGGTTTAGCGCACCTTGGATTTGATATAGATGAGTAATAATTTTGTTACTTCGCTCGCTTCACAAACAGATTTCCAAGTTTTTTAGGCTAGGGATCCTAAGCACAAAAACTGAAAAGAATTGAAACAATTTTCCACCACCCAAAATGTGCCGCTCGGAGTCCCCAGGGCAGAGCCCCCCTTTGCTACGCGCACTGCATGTGAACTAGCAACGTCCGATCGACGGATCGTTTTCATGGGAATATGACATCTTCTCAGGCACACGCATTTATGCCCTGCCCCACAAAGTTCTCTTGTGGCAAGACCTAACAGTGTGCTGTTTGTTCACGTTCCGAGTTTTCCTGCTGATTCGTCATACGGTATACACCACGCAAGAATACGACGGAAATATTTGGCAAAGTTATGACGAGACTTTTCCTGGGACCTGAACCCAAATGCTGACCAGTTCCGGATGCATATCGTTAGTAAAGATGTTTCGTGTTATACCTTGCGTTAATACCAACAGCGCTCACACCAGAACTTCCTTTCAAATCTTCAAACTTCCAGAATGACGAATTTCCCAACTTCCAAATGCTTTCCAGCTTTACAATGATAATGAGTGCAAGAATTGCATTCATCCTGCTTGCAAAGGCGTCGACGTCTCGTGCCAAGGGCGTGTTGTGCGTGAATGCGCCAAGTGCTGGTATGAGGTGGAGAGGCTGAACAAGGTATGCGGCTTTTTGTTGCAATGTTTTTTTTGTTTGGCGGCTTTTTCTTTTTTTGCTTGACTTTCTGTTTGACGGGAAGACCTCACTACTCCCAAACGATGTCTTGTACTCAAGCACTGGTTTTGTGCTCGCGCGTCGCTTGCATTGGATTATACTTTAGTTTGAGAATCCAGTTGTTTTGGATTTCACAAAATTGAAAAGCTAAACTCGTGATCATCGCTGCAATACGAAAATTTACTGTAAGCCAGGGTCTCAAAGACGCGGCCCGCGATGCTTTGTGGGAATTTTTAATTAATTAACTTTTACATTACTTACTTCAATCACCAGTGTTTAAAAGTGCTCGGCCAGCGAGTGAACAATTAAGTTCTGTTTAAAGTTTAAACGAACGTAGAGAGGGCTAGAAATGTTTGCCTATAACTCTGAATAACGCCATTACACTGAGATTTTACCGAATAACGCCATTTCACTGTACCGCCCGAACTAACTAGAGTTGGCATGTTTGACTTTTTCCGCTGCACGTTACGGTCTGTTGCAAACCACGTGATCGCCTGAGACAGAAACCACGCTAAACGCGGAGAGTATTTTTTGTCAATCAGAGGTGCCGAATGGCCGTTGCGATCTGTGTCCGTTGAAGTGTTGTAACTGTGTTTAGTGGAGGAGTTGCAATTGTGAAAAAATTTTGTAATCTTCAATTTTTGTAATCTTGAGTTTGGATCTTAGCAACAGTGCGTAATTTATTCTTTTTGTTTCATATGTCAACTTTTGCGCAGGACTGAAGATGTGTAACACACGAAACTAGTTTCCTTACGCAATAAATTGCGATCGATTCGCCTGGTGT
>JGI24021J15306_10002318_pt1 | contig 20384 bp, 9 predicted proteins | sample Ectturendosymbi1_FD_15306 | JGI IMG/M metagenome (IMG submission 15306)
TAATGTGTGGTTGTAATTTGAAATAAATAGCTTTTTAATCAAAGTCACAATTGAAATTTTCATGGGTACACATCTTTTTGGGTCACCCTGTACATGAATATTTTTGAATGTGTGAAAACAGTAAATGTTTAATTTGATGACTTTAAACCATTTTTTTCTGGTGGCTTGGCTTTGCCTGGAATACATTTTACTTCAATTTACCATATAACTGCATTACCTATATTACATTTCATACCCAGAGCAAAAGACTTTTACTAACTATTATGCACTGTTCCCTTTACAAAATAAGCAGTTTCGCCCTTGGCAGGTCTGCAGCCTAGATGANCCTTGGTCCTTCGCAGTCTCCCACTCCCTCATGCATTTTTTTAATCGATGTACTTGGAAGTCATCACAGTACTACATTATAATAAGCATGATGACATCATTAATGCGTATGTCTCAACAGCTTGTGTTTCATCAAAATAAATGTATTTGCGCCATAAAGCGTATACTCTCTACTACCGCCATGTATATATCCTCGTCTTCCTTCATGTATTTGCGTATTCCATGTTATTGCGATGCATGCTTAAATTCAAGCCCCTTGAGTGTGGGAGTGAAGACGTTACTCAATATAATACAATACAATTGTTAAAATAAATATCTAATGTTCACTACTGCAAAGTAAGTCTGTGATGAAGCTACAGCATGAGCATTGTTGTGCTATGTTCCACTTCACTTGAAACTTCTATGGTAATTACATGAAAAAAAACTGAAAGGTACTCAACTGAACTAGACAATCATGCCATACCTTTTTTTAAGTTCTGGCACAAGGCTACTGCAGCCATGTTAATCAGTGTCAGAGAGATGCATCGAGACCTTTCTGAAGTTTCAGGAACAGGTCTTTACTTAATCATAAAAGAGGCAGGTGTTGAGCTCGCTCCTTTAAAAGTTTTTATGTTTTAGCATTTATTTAGACTTGACATGATTTTGCACATTTCAAATCCCATAAAATGACGGCTCGGAAAGCATTGTTTGAACGTAAAGCCTTAAATGCCTAAACCTGTTTGTTATAATATTATGCTGATCAACTATCAAGTGCCGCAGTGACAAATTTTTTCGGTAGCGGCTATGGATACACCTCGCATGCCACGGTTCAAATAAAACACTGAGTTTGCTACTCCATCAGCACTGATGTCATAGAGGATACATTTAAGGTCTCCTGTGTGTGAGTGAGCCAAAGGTTTTCGGTTACGCTCTCACCTCAGCAACTGAAATTTTATTTACCTCACTTGAAACTAAGAAAAAAAACATTTTCTGCTAAAAATATAATAGCTAGACAGATTTCAAAATCCAGGTGATCAAGGCCCCCCTGCCCCCTTGCGACTCCCATGGCAACAGTGTTCTTATTGAGTGTGTAGCTTGTGAAAAATGTGACCCTTCTTTTTGAACCCGCTAAAAGGTTTTTGAATTGCTGATAAAGCGCTCTCTAATATCGTTATTACCTGAAAGATCGCATATTTCGACCAACAACAATAACCACTGTCTTGGCCACAAAAGGTAAACAGTTGCCTGATATCCAACCATTGTTACAGACAACCTGGGGTATTTAAACAAGTGAACACCTTTTCCGGCTCCTACCTAAATGACTTTCCGGCTGTTCTGAAACCGCCACTGGTGGGCGCAACTTGATATATTTATCGTCAAGATCTGAGTTTAGATTTTTCATTGAAGTGAAGGCATCTAACTTTATGGGAAAATGTTGCCCTGTATTGCTTGAAAAATAGCTGCATTTCTGCGACTTTTGTTTTGATAGTTAATGGTTGCATGTTTCCATTCATGGGACCACTTGTTCTTTACTTTTTTCAAAACTTACCAAACCTTAGGTTTAGGGGATAGGGTTAGTGTTTGGGTTCGGGCTAGGGTTAGGGTTACAGTGAGTTAGCGTTAGGGCTACAGCCTAACTGCACTCTCCTTGTCCTTCCTTGTGAGTTACTGTCACGTTACAGGTGGTGGTGTATTAATAATAAGGTTTCAAATATCAAGTGAAGATCCACAGGTGTACCTGTAGCCACTGCCAATTTTTTCATTATTCACGCCCTCACTTTATCCCAATAGTAGCCTAGGTTTAGGGCTATTGCTTGGCCAAAAAGTAAGTCAACACATAACCGTTATGGATAACCAACTTAATTTTTTATTTTTCTGACTGAAGTGCTAGAAACACAAGCACAGTTTCTCAACAGAATATTTTTATATCTCGAAGGGAAGATTCAGTGCTTGGTCAGTGGTCACAAGTTTCATGACAGCTGGGCTTGTTTGTTTCATAACACGAAAAACACCTTGCACATGTGCAGTGCACAGCTATAATTTTCGCTGCACTGCATAAGCGCAGTATTGCACCGGAGGTGGCCACTAGTAGTGTACGGGATCCAGGTTTGGAGTCCAATCCTGCGGAATATTACGTTTCAAGTTTATTATCTTTTCATATGACTCAGTCATTAAACAGAAACAATACTGGTAACCATCGCAAAACAAGGAACCAATTGCAATTGCAAATCAGAGTAAATGAAAACACAATGGCAAAATAAATGAATAGTGTAAACAGGAGTATCACTGTGTCACATAGGATTGGTAAAGGACCTTGGTGGTCATCCAGTCAACCAACCCCGTTTATCACTTTTTGCGTAGTGTTAAAAAAACAATAGTTGGAAATGAAATACAAAAACAAACAAACACAGAAAAGGGTGAAGTAAATTTACAGATGAACAAAACATGCATATGTCAGAGCTGGGCAGTAGCGAGCTAATTTTCCAGGAGCGATGAAGGGAGCGCCGCTCTTTTTTGAAAAAAATAACGGATGCGGTAGCGAGCCATCACCATTTTACCGCTATTCGCTACTTTGGCGTGAGTGGTGGCTAAAAGAAAAAAGTTCGCAAGAGCTCTTCTGTCAGCACACGTTCATAGTAACTGCTCTTCTCACTGTTTTGCGCTGATTTTGGATGATTTGTTTGCGATAAGCTAGCAGCATTAGGAAAGAAGTAGCTCAGGTTGCTTTTGAACTGATCGATAGGTTCCACGTTACTTCGGTAAAAACTCAGCATCAGTGACAAACTTAAAGCAGTTGGGGCTTCGAAGAGTTGGCTACTGCTACTGGTAAAGCTGCGTATGACTGAATGGAATGCTTGGAAAAATATGGCACTGTGATTAACATTTCGCTGCATGTGTAACTACGTTTTTTTTTGTTTTGAAGTATATGTCAATATGACAGTTTTTGTAGCTTGGTTCGACTTCAGTACATTTGGCTGTATGCATAACGTGAAGCAAATGTATGATTGCGTCATTAAAGGGAGTCATCTGCCCCCGGGCACAGCATTTTGAGGGCGTAAATTGAAGTTAGAATGTCACGTAACAATTACGAAATGTCAAATGTCAGCGGACACCAATAATTACGATTTATATAATGTCGAATGCCAGTCGCTGCTACCCAGTAGCAATATCTCATCAAGATCACGAAGGTTCGCAAAAAGAACAATTACGAACTTTAGTGACGTTAAGGCGTCACTTGTGCCTCCAGCAACCAGCGCCTGCATGTGGTTTGACTGACGGCTGCGCCACAATGCTTTCAGGTAGCCATGGAAGCAAACTTTCCCACATTGCTTTCATTACATAGTTGCGTCAAAATGGACGAGAATCCAGCATTCACAGTGCATGCAACTGCGCATGCTTTTAGAGCAGCGATGAACCTTAACAATATATTGTTATGACAACAGATCTGATGTGTTGGAAAATATTTGATCTTTTATAGTTTGACAAACTTCATGTTGAAATGGATTTGATGTGGTTCTGAAGTTAAATATGATGATTTTTATTTGTGGGATGTTTCACTACTTTTGCAAAATTATAATTGCTAACCGGCGACAGCGTTGTGTATACTAGTAATAATTGTGCACTTTCCCTGGGACGCTGGAGAGTGGGGGCATTTCTTCCCCTGTTCTTTCAAAAGGGATGCAACGAGGATGGAGGTACCTTTTCATAACAATATCATAGGGAATTTCATGGTTAATGTGGCGGTCGGTAGATGGCGCAACATGCAAATAAATGGTCACCTAGATGGTGACCTAGACGCTAGATGGTGCCCGTAAGTAACAAGTCACTGTGATAGTCACCACCAGCGAATTATCGTAATACACTTATCCCTATATAATGATAGTGCAACCTAGTAGTAGTAGAGTGAACTCANTGAGGAAGCTCTATTGCTGCTGGTTGCTTTCCTGTTAGTTAATGCCCCGAATTGCCATCTTTCGCTTGTGCTTGCCTCAGTAGTTCAAGGCGATGTCGTCAACTGCAACAGCTGGCAGCAGTCAGAACTAGGTATGTACCGTCGTACCGATACCATGCCATGCCATTAAACTTGGCCGATGCCGATCAAAGAAATCCACTCTTGATATTTTTTTCTTCAGATTCTTTTCAAATTTACTCTTTTATTTACTGAACTTTGGCGAGATTCCCAACAAACCGTCCTGCGTAAAACAATTTTTTATACTCAGGTCGGAGTTACAGGACTATCAACATGTTACTGCAAATTTGTGGCAGTCACCCAGAGTTTCATAGACAAGCAACTAAAATATGAGTATTGTTTTTTCGAATTTAGCACCCAATTTCGTAAGAGCCCCAGCTTGAGAAATTTCGCAATGAATTTAATTTTTGCATGCTTCGTTAGATGTTTAATCAAGTTTTAACATTGTACAAGAATTGCCTCAAAATGGAAGGGGTCTGTTTCAACTGCCATTAATTCAATGTTTTTATATTCACAAATTTGTGTCCGGGCCAACAGCATTAAGCCAAAACCGTTCTTCGTGGAGGCTGCACACCGAAAAGAGTGTATTCTGTTACAACCCTTTATAGTGAATGTGTTCGCTAGCCAGTCAGCCGTATCAGACTAGGACGTCACTGATGATAGAAGATGCAAGATCAGTTGTTCGCTTTTGGCATACGATCTGGTGCTGGTTTCATCCTCTTAACAGTGCCTTCAATATGCACTCTTGGTGCTTGCTATCAAGCTGGAATGAAAATTACCTCTGGAATGAACGATGTATAAGTCTCTAGAAACGTGTCTCTAGAAACGTGTGTTCTGAACGAAAGGGGCAAAGCATTGCGGCAGGTTGATAAGTCCAAATGCCTTGGGGCGTATTAGTGACTGGAGGGATAACAACGAGATGATGATATTTGCACACATGGATTGGAAAAAACAACGCAGTAAAGCACATATATATCCACTATAGTAGCACTGTACGTCAACGTTTCTTTGCACACACCTATCAAAGCATGAGGCTGCTCATTGAACTATGGCGCTTACATGTCTTTGGTATGGCCAGAGCGGGAACCGCACGCGGTCTCCCAACTTTGGTGGCAATTGGCTCAACCAATTGTACCATTGAGCCGGAGATGTTAACAATTTCGTTGAATGGTTGTCAGACTGAGTTNAAAACCNTCTTCTGTTGCAACACGATACTTTCAGTATCCAGTTCCAATTACTTTTCTGGCTTTGATAATAAGCTTGCGTACAGAAAAGTGAACTTCTTGCAATCTTGCTGGTTTCCAGTCGTCATGCAAGCTTCATTACATTTTTTACATGCGGCGTTTGATCGCTGCATGAAATGTCTCTCGTGTCTATTGGAGGTTCCTGTTAAAACGCCAATGCACTCTATTTGCTCGTGCTGGAGTGGTTTCTCAAGGTTTATTAATTTTCAAAGCAGCCGGCCGCATGCGTTGTTAACCAGACTCCCGAAAAGGGTGAAACCTAAAAAGCTTCAGGAAAAATCTTTAAACATGCAATCAAATTTTCTGAAGTCATACTTCGATATCAACTTCTTAAGCTTGATAGTTTCTATTGTCCACGGTCGACTTTACATTTTCGGTCCATCCGGGAGGTGCACCTCCCGGATAAGTCTCGTTCCGATCTTATCATTAACGGCTGCGCAACAGAAGCTCATTTTCGGTTGTTCCTGTTTCGTTTCATTGAAACAATTTGCCATTCAGCATACATGTACGCTGCACACAGTTGAAACATTNAATCAACTTCATAAAAACTGTGCTTTGCGAATTCGCGAGAAGCGCTTTTCGCAGTACACACGTTTTTTGTGCCCACTTTAACAGGTATACAGTTTGGTAAGGTCCAGGATCCTTAGCAACCACTATGGATGCTACACACTTTACAACCTACCTTCCCTGTGCAGCTGCATTGCCATGTTATTCGTTAACAGCCAGCCATTGCTGCACCCGATTTAGTCTTGCTTGCTGTTTCGTTGAATTGAACTTAATTTTTCAGATACGTATGAAAATCAGGAATTTATTAGGTATTTTCTCAGTATTTTCTCATTTGGTTTTTAATACGAGCTTCTTTAAATCACTTCATGGCAAAATGCATGAAATACAGCAGTAAGTAAAAGAAACAAATTTACACCATTACAGACGTTTAAAAATTTGTTGGTTTTTTGAAAAGACATTATTTGACTTTTTTCACGGCAAACGAGTGTTGTGGTGACGAAGTCTACTTTAATGTGGTGCTAGTTTTTATGGATTTTGTATGGCATTGGTTTGTTCGCAAAGCACTCCCAATGTGAGCAAATGTGTGGTGATGAACCATCTCAAAACAACGTTTCTGAAAATAAAGCACGACACCTAAGTGTATACCAGTAGTGGGTGAATTTTTCAAACGAGGTGCCACACATTAATGTTTTCACCAAACTGAGAGGCAAACGAGTTTTAAAAGAAACTTATGCAAGTCATTATAAGAACACTACTGGTTTACACCTAACCAAAAGGTAGAACTACAGCTGAGTAGACACGAAAGTCAATATATTTGTGTTTGAAATACAAGACAGGTGATAAGCGGTAGTGGTGAACCGCTACACTAGAAAAACAAAGGGAAACCCGCCACGTCATGTTTCCTTCTCTTCTTATTTCTCTGTATTGCGTAAAGTATTGAAAAGATTTAGCGGGCCTTATTTTGCCAACCACTGGTGTATACAAATACCACGTAACGCAGCTGCAGTAAGCGTCAACTGGGTTGCGAGAATAACACAGTAAACCACACTTGGACCCTAATGAACCGAGAGCGTTATAGGAGGATAAGAGCAGCAAGACGTTTTAACGGTTTTCTCATCTGCACTTTCCACAACAGCATATTTCTTACTCTTTTTCGTTCCATGAAAGAAACTAATGCCAGTCTTCAATCAAACAATCATATCAGCATAGAATTCTTCGCGTAGTTGGGGTAGAAATATCTAGGGCCAGAAGTGGAAGAAAACCGCCTTCTCTGTCGACGGCAAAACGAAAGGGAATCAACTAAAATTTCTTACCTCATGTCAATCTTGCGCTGAAAAGTAACCTCCACTAAGAATATAAGTGGGTGGCCGATCGGCCAAATGGTCAAAGACTGACACCTCAACCGTTCTTTTTTGTACACAAAGCAAATCGATTGAGAGTAGGAACAACAACGGTACGGTAAAGGTTAAGGCTCTGATTGCATTTTTTCATAACATTATGCTGACAAATAATGCACGTAAGAAGGTGTTGCAAGGCTAGTCAGACAACAAGTACAAGTCTGCAATAAGCCTCAGTGGCGAGGACTGTGGAAATAGTAGAACTGTTTTCATGGTATTTAAAATTGAGTTTCGAAAGTGCACAAACTATGCTTCTTAACTTTTCAGAAACGTTTCGCAGTCTTACAAGGCGCTATATGTCAGGATATCATTGTATGTCTCATTTTCTTAAACTCGCAGTCGAAGACAAGGCAAAAGAAAACGATGTTAAAATTTGCGATGGTGTGTTCAACATTGACACAAGAAGCTTTTTCGAGGCCCAGGTTAAATCCCATCCAAGGATGATTGAGGTCGTCGCCGGAATCTAGGACAGTGACTCTTATCACCGCAGCAGCGATCCCAACAAGAGTGTGGGTAAGCGATGAAGGAAAATAAGATATAGAAAAAGACCAATTTTTCAGGTTTACATGCGCTAACAGCTTAGAGATATTTAGAGTGGGTATGAAGTGGAAGCTAAACCCTTATTTTCATTCCATAAATTTTTTGTTCTGAGTATTTTGTTGTGTTCACCTTGATCAGCTTCGCAACCATAATATAAAATGGCATTGTGACCAGCTGTTGCTTTTTTGCCATGTTTAGCTCTTGATCCGATAAAGAAAGTTACTGACAAGAGCGTTAAAGGCCAGCTGATGCGTGGTGCGAAAGCTCTGTGTGACCCATGTTCACGCCTTGAAGGGGCTGCGTTAACGTCAGTCTGTGGTAATTGCTTGTATTCAGGGGCGTAACGAGGTTAGACGGCGCGCGGGACAAGAAACAAGTTTGGCGCTCCCATGTTCGAAACTGAGGTCTTTCGGAAGCAAATGTATTGCAATGAAGAAAGTACTTGTGACACTGTCGGGACTTTGAAGCCCCCCGCAGTGATTTAGTGATTTGGCGCCCCACAGTGACTCTGAGCCCGGGGAATTACGCCCCCACTTGCTCTCTCCCTCGTTACGCCACTTGTATTGTCAACGATTTTACAATAATTATTTCTTGAAAGCTCCGCAGGATACATCAGAAACAATTTATACCACATCAATTTTGCTGTGGCATCTTTCCGGAACTGCCGTATGCCTTCAAGTTCAATTATCTGTATGAGTAGTTCTACGAATTAATCATTCCTATTCCTCTACATCGCACAGTCAACCGGGTTGTGAATTACGTAAGTGCGGAGCCTGCAGCGCAGCGGAAGTTTGAAAAGATGTCTAAGACGCACTTAGATAAGCAGCAATAAAATTTTGCTTCACTTTGCTGGTGAATCGTTTTCGTTGAACCACGTAGCGTGGAGGCCAGCACAAAGCAGATAATCTCTTTAGGGCGTTTGCCCTCGATGATCCTTGTCAAACGTTCGCTATGCGCCGGATGCCTGTGGCAATTCTTATACCGGTGTTATTTCTACAAAGCTTTCAATCACATTTTGATGATGCTGAACTTGTAAGTAAAAGGTGAATCAGGCAAGGTATACCTGAAGTAGTGGTGCTGCGCAAGAAAGAAGTGCGCAGCACTTATCAAAACAAACATGCGGCATGCTTCAGTCAACAAATTACAGTCATATGTGGAAATGCTTTGGGGTTGAAAAATTAACAAAATATGACAAACAAGACAATTTTTAGGTATCACATGACGAAGCATGGAAACGGGTAACTACATTACATTTAAAGAGGTGGCAGACGACTTTCCCGTGAGTTCCTCAGACTATGTACTATCTTTTAATGCACCTTTTAGAATAACTACTGTTCTACGAAGTGCTTCGCATTTTGTGAATCGTCGTTATCTTTTGTGTTCTTTGTTGGTGCACCGCATAAATTGCACTTCAAATTGGTAAACAGCATCAAAAAAGTATCTCAAAGTGACGTGCAAATGCCTTTGAAAGGAGTATAATGAAGTTAAAACCTCGCAGCCTCGTGTTGTGCGGTGACAAAGCAATTTGCATTGTTTTTTTAATACAAAGCAACAAAAGTGTGCAAAATACCATTTTTTAAATTCATCACGTTGTACTTTTATTTCGCATCGAACCAAATTCGATTGAGGTTTTCAATTACGTGATGGTGTTCTTTCTTATCGTCCATTCCGTATTGAGTGAAACAAGACGCTGCTTCAGATCATTAGAACCAACGTGGATCAAAGCGTTGGCGGGTGTCTTTATGAAAAGGGGTTAAATTACTGAAATTCGCTGGAGGAAACCAAATTAACGGAAAATGACGTGCGCAACTGCAAAGTCAAACTACACGTCATGTAACCTGAATTTTTATCACAATGCAACTATCTCCCCTTGTTCTGAAAACTACATGAAGCAATAACTCAAAAATGCTTCCGTGTATTGAAAAAAGCCGTATTCGCCGTCTAAGGGCGCTTTGCTCGTCCTCTCTAGTCTGAAACAATGAGGGAAACATTTCACAATATGCTACAAGAAATGCAACTGGCAGTTTTCGGAAACTTTTTATTTTGACTGCCATTATCTCATGAGATATTAATGTCCTTATAAATAAGCCCTGATCTTACTGAAACGCGTATTTCAAACAAAGTGATGAAAGTACAACACTCCGATGCGTTACCAAATTCCCAACACCACAGGGTGAAAATAATATATTATTTGCGTCTTCTAAGAAGGGGCCTTTGGCACTTACGGATATCAAAAATTTCACGTTTTCCTTGATTGAAGAGATATGACATTGCAAATGAATCTCTTTCAACTCTGTAGTAGACAGGGTAAGATGAATTAACATTATCGAATTATGAGAATACAAACATGAGGTTAGACTGCCTAGCTAGCCATTGCGGAAACATTAAAATGAAGTTACATATCATCACCTGGAACTTTCGCGTGTTGAATTAAATTGCTTGCGCCGCAATAGTTGATTGCCACCTGCGTGTGGTGAATTACCGGGTGTGGGTTTTCAGCACGACTGTTGCAAAAATCGCTTCTACCCCACATGAAACAGAACATAGACCTTCCCCTTCTTTCGAATAAATTTTATTCGTAAGCAAAGCTGGAGTTGCTTTTCGACCGACAAAAGTAAGCTGATGGTTCTCACTTGTGAAACGGTGCAAACATAAGTTTTTGTTTACGCATGAAATAGCACAAAATAACCAACCAAGAACAGTAAACGTGCAAAAATTAGATTACACAAGCTGTTGTTTTGGATGCAATCCAATTGTTTTGTATGTGACTGCTTTACTGTCATTTGCTTATTCGAGCATTCAGTTCACAACTTAGGGACAAAACGTATGCCTGTTATTCATAGGAACGAGTGTATCTGCCATCACAATATACCTTGTCATAATCTTACTGTTGGTATAGCACCCACATCATGCGAAGAACGAGGGAAAGGTAAAGGGCTAGTAAGTGGAACACTTTAGAGACTATCATGTACTCACGTTTCNACNAGTGCAATCAATAAAACAACAGCAAAACACCGCGCAGTGTTGCCAGGCTTCGGAATGNTTCCATTTTGTTCGACGCAAACGGTTCTCCAGCTGGGGTTGCTTTTTCAAATTTTAATGAGCACTCTGACCCTTTTTTTCAATTTATCTGCAGTTTTTCGTTTTNGCACAACAATATTTAGTGTAAACTACTAAGCAACTAAGCAAGCATGTCACTAGGTAGTAAGATAAACTTAAATGGACAGCAGGTATGATGGCCATGTTGGTAGCATACATTTGGGGCAATGCTTCTGGCATACGTAATAATGAATTTCCAATGTGGGGAGTCTAAATTACGCTTAGACTACAACAGCTAAACGGTTTCCCATGCAACAAAATGACTGGTCGGCACACAGAAAAATCCTACCACGCTGTACTTGCAGCAAGTAGCGTTTTGCTATTTGAGCCAGCGCGAATCCATCATGGAGCCTCTTAAACTTAATGAAATGAGGTTGCTGAGGATTAAGGGCATTTCACATATTTGCTTGTCTCAATCAATTCAAGCATTGCGATTGGATCCAGTCTGCTCATATTGGTTGTTGCAAACTTGTTCTTGGAATTTCATGGATCCTGCAAATCGTTAAATGCCTTGTGCAAAATTAACAAGTCATCTCTCACTTTGCTATATGCAAAACTGCATGCCACTAGCCTCTGTGCATGTGAAATGTAGAAATGAGATGAAACAAATAAACAGCCCTAATTATAATAACATGGCAACTTAACAAGCACATGTACAAATAATGGAGTGCAGAAGGTAGGAAAAAAGTTTTATTTTTCGACGAAAGCCCGTGCTTGGTGCAAGGTCAGGAATTTTGTCAAATCAGAAGTTATGGGTAGAAGATCACAAAGGGTCATCATCATCCAAAGCATTAAACATCCCCAAACGAAAATGTCTTGGGTTATTTGAACTTCCAGGTTGTTGGATCACTTTACCCTATTACAGGGATGATGAATCCGGAAAAATAAAGCGAGATGGCGTGACAAGAAGCGGTTGGAGAAATGGAATGGACGCTTATAGCTGGAGGGGATATCTTTAAGCAAGATTTGGCTTCCTGTCATTCTACAAAAAAAGTGAAGCAACTTCATAAGAGCAAGGTACCGAGATTGCTGATTGGCCTGGGAACTCCCCGACATCAAACTCATCAAAAACTTGTGGAGAATTGTCAAAACAAGGCGAGTGGGCAACGACTGCACCACCCTAACCAAGCCCATTGGAGCTATTGTTGACATATGGTTCCGTGACGAAATATTGCTCAATACTTCCAAAACGTGTGGAATCAGTGCCAAAACGTGTTGAACAGTTAAAGAAGGAAAGTGATCACATCGCTTATTACAAACAGCCTTGGTTTAATTCAAACAGCAACAGTACAACAAAAGCAATTTATGGCTGTTTTTTGCTAATGATTCGATTAATTTGAACACCACTGTATGTGTACTGTTTAACATGCAGCTAGAGAGGAGGCCTATCCAAGATATTTTAATCCAATCACTGATTGTATACAAAGCGGTGTCTTACACAGTATCGGCTTCGGAGTGTACATGTGCAGGTAGAGATTGTAACGTCTCGCAAGAGCTTATCTAATTCCTTCCGCAACTAGGCTCAAATCACTCATTTTTTAGTCATAACTGATGCAGTTTAGCCAGAAAAAACACCAAGGAAAATTGCGATGTCAAAAGAATCACGAAAAATTGTTTGTAATTATACACCTAATTCATTGGATGACAATTAACGGCTGGTGGCTAAGTATGTTGATAGGTAACTAATCTTAACAGAATCAAGAGTGATGTAGGGCACAAAATGGTAACTACTTCATTGATAAAAATGGTAGTGCACAACCTTTCAAGGTCAGTCACGTTGTTGCATCAGAACCGCTGCGTCCTTTCTTCGGGTTTGCAGGTGGAAGCTCTTTCTGCGACATAACCTCTAGAGCTCTGAATTAAAACGGCACAATGTTTAAGCTTCCCCTTAATTTAGCCGACGGAAAATACCATTATACGGGTATAAAAGGCCTTCAGCATATCGCGCTGCCCGTCAACAATATATTCCTTGATAATTTGGTGAAAGGCAGTCCTTTGCATTGGTCCTTAGCCTGTTGGCGTCTGTTGAATCTGTTGTAAATTGGCACTTGTGCTGAATAGACCTCTCACCGCTATAATAAAATTTAAGCGGTTGGGCAATTCACCGCATTCGCAGGGGAGCACCGCATTCGCAGTTTTCAAAAGCTGAAATTACCTTTCCTTCTACAAGCCTTGAGAAATCTTGAATTTGTGAATTTTGATATATTCCTGCTCCTCTTTGTCTGGAATACTCGACTAATTAATTTAACTATTTGTTTAACATCTTGTGTTGAAACTGATTACTATAGCAGCAATCAAGGATCGTTTTTAACTTTTGCGTAATGAATCTTTTTGTAAGCAATGTATCTGCTGTTGTGCTGGCAAGCACAACTGAGGTGATTAATTTTCGTAACAAAGCTCTGCCACCACCCCTTTGACAAAGATCTGGCTGGCGATTTAATTATTTTATATACATCAACTTCCAAAGTGTTACTAGTATAACTGTTGCCAAATGAGCATATACTTCAAAAAATGCATTCGGCATTGCACGCCGGCACCGCACATNCGAATTCCTGCATTAAATCTCTTGGTCATTTATTTTGATTGCTGTTTATGATTGCTGTGCTTGATTCATGGAATAAACTAAGAANCATGTCTATTATAAGCCAGGGGTCTCCAAAACGTTTTTGTCAGAGGGTCACAAGTTATTACACAACAGTTCAAGGGGCGGACATCTTACGTAATGTGATTGTTTCGGGTATGTTACATTCCACCTAATCAAAAATGTTTCTGAAATGTATTATTTTTCATTATTGACAAAATGTCTTTGCGACCGGATGGAATAGCTGCGCGGGCCGGATTTGGCCCGCGGGCTGTAGTTTGGAGCTTATAATATAAGCAAAGGATGCAATCCCAGGAATACAGTATTGCACCCGTATCGTGAAGTTGGAGTGCATCAATCGATAAAACACTTCCCTTTAAGTTGAGAAAAAATGACGGTACTTCTATTTCACGTGGAGCCTGCGGGTGGCAAAAATGCTATTGTTTTTGGAAAGACGAACCATTATAAAGAAAAAATTGTCACAAAACTCACGAACAAATTATATTTAATATCAGGGGATTTACCAAGCCTACAAGCGGCCTACTTTTGGTATCTGTTGGACCTCCACAAAACTTTCAAGAACCGGTTAACTTTTTCCTCTAATAAATTATGTTATCTTAAAGTAGAATGTCCTGCTACTCTGGCTAAACTGCAGTAACATGCTTTTACTGTACTATGTTATTAGTAAGTGACATTATTATAGCCTGCATTGGGTTTCGCTTCCAAAACGTTTTTCTGACTCTTTGCCATTGAAAAGTATACAGCTTTGGACGCAACTCCCTTTTTCAAAACACATGTGTTATGCAGGCAAGCATTGGAAGGTTACACATTCGGCTTTACCATCAGTTCCCAAACAACTTGGTTAAGGTAGCGGAAGTTTCAGATTTCTTACGAGACTGTTGATATACCGGAAAGATAATTGATGCAAGCTTTTGTATTCTATCATTTCAAATGCTGTGTTTGTCCTTTACAACCCGCGTTTTGTGTGCAACTACTGACAGCGGTAGGGGTATAATCATTCTATAACCATGCAAATTTATTTATCATTGAGTAATGCCAGGAAAGTGAACGCATGGACTGTAAAATGCAACATGATGTTGCGTAAAATGCAACAGAATGATACGTTCATGTAACGCGGACACAAAACCTACATACATGAAGTGTTCGTCACTTCATGCTCGGTAGCGTTTTTGATTTCTCTAAACAACAAATGTGGGAATTTTTTTCATTGCACATAGTCAAATTCTGAATTTGTATATAGCAGGAATAACATAAACTGTACAGCACAAAAAAATATTAATGTGGATTGGAAAAAGCAAAAGGATTTGCGCAATTGCGCAACATCGTCACATCAGCGTGTATATCTACAGTATATAAAGCTTAGCATGTTTGGCTTTTTTACACGGGACGAAATCTTTTTGAGTGCACGTAAACACATATTGCAATTTGGGAGTTGTCTCAGCGTTTTAACGCAATGCCTATGCTAGAAGATACGCAACACCAGTTACAATTATAATTTCAACAACAGTAAACAACTTTNTGTGANAGTAACCCTTGTTTTTCGCAANAACACTGCTTCATTAAACCCTTAAAANAACAATATAAAAAAGTATTATTTTAAAGGAGCAAGTGGCAAGTGCGCAGCAAAATTAAATCAGGCATTGGCCTTGGAAAACATTTTCGATTTGCACATCTACGTTGATTTGTGTCATCACAATAAATTTACTTTGAGTGGTTTGTTAGCTGACNGGTCGCTCACCAATTTTTAAACCCTCTTCTAAAAATTGCAGTAAAACCAGACNGGCCCTCTTCACGGCTTTAAATTTCATGATGGGGTAAAGCAAGTTCTTTGTTTCGCCTATATACCATGCNAAACAGCACACTGAGAAACACCTCTCTTCAACTGACATGTAAAAACCTCAGGCATCTAACTAGCAAATGCGTTTTCCAGCTCAAACCAAGTGTAGTTAAAATAAAACAAAACGGAAAATGGCAATTTTACTGTAGGAGTTGAAAACGCTAGTTCGAACATTTTGCGTTTGGTATGCTACTTTCTTTGTGTTGCACCTCAGCCGACAACAATTCCCATTAAAACGAGTGGCTACTTACCGTAGGAACAATATCCCGTTTTGAATCCGATTCATCGACATCCCGAAAATAAGCTGGATTCACGTAAGCAATTTGGGCTCGGGTGACGACTTCATGGCCGGTTTCATGTGGCTGCTTGATGAGACTGGTCTCCTGTAGGTGTATGAATCGGTGCTGCCTTCTTGGTGATTTGGACGAGGATATGTTTTCCATTCGATGTCTACCAGTTGGAGAATTTGGAGGGTGGGCTCCTTCACCTTCATCGGCAGTAGGCTTTGCTGTACTGCTGTTACTATCCATGTCAAAAGCAACAGCAGAAATGTTCTTTACACAAAGCAAAATCTGTAACTAACAACCTTCGTTTTTCTACGCACAAGTTTCTTAAACCATCACTGTTTCTATCTGTGCTCTGGCCGAGACAAAAGCAGTAGAATAAGTAAATTAAACTGTACCAAAGCTCAAAAAACTTGTGACAGAGATGCGGCTTCAGCGCTGTCAAACCGATTACCGGCTTAGCGCTAACGAATTTACAAGAACTTCCTAACGTGAGACGACAGCAAGCGAGACCGTTACTGTGGCGACGAGCCGGTGAGTAAGTAGGACTGCAGTGAAACACACGCATTCTCCTATCATTCGCATCTAGCAAAGGTAGTTTGACGCAGAAACGTCATGGCCGCGTGTTGGTAGTGGCTTGAAAAAGCAGCACTGATCATCTGAATCATTCTGCTGCTGCGCACCGCTTTGTTCATCCCGCATTGAGAACAAATTGGCCGAAATGGCATTGTGACCAGCTGCTGCTTTCTGCCAATTACTTACGAGCTGCAAGCGCCCCAAGGATCATGACTGCATCAGCTGCTTGCGCGTTTTAGAAGTCAGTCCTGAGACCACAAATAACGGGATTACTTTGCTACTCCTCGAGCAGTCAATAAGACAATGACAAGCTGATGCTTGCAACTTCTTCGCCACCGGTGGTAAGAAAGGATCGGGCGTAATTTTAAAACACCTATGAGTTTCGTGTCCACTAAAGTAAAGCATACTGCTTTCCATCTATGCACATTTACAATTTAGACGACAAATCTTGGCCTGTTGCTGCTTGGAGCAAAATCGGGTGAGTTAAACAAATTACGAAAACATACGCGATGCATTTCTTGCTTGCCAGTGTACGATATCCGTCGTGTGCTAAGTCGTTAAAAATCACCTCATCCGCTAAACGCAGCTTGATAGGTTAGAGCACTGGTTCTTAACCTTTGTTCTGCCGTGACCCACCATCGCTCCGAATGATGACACCGTGACCCACACACGTTTTTTCATAAAAAGGTATTAATCACAGAATATAGCTATTTTTTCATCTCACTTTGATTTATGTGTTAAGTCGAAACCGCGATGTGATGTAACAGTTTTGAAAAAGATCAAACAAGGGTTTCTGATCGTGCTAAATGGCAGTAATAACCACATTAATAACTGAACGCGCGCTCCTTAGTGGTTAATAATGTGTTTTTATTGTTTGAAAACTATACGTTATAAAGTTCTATCTTGCAAAGGTTGTTTGTTTTACTTTAAAAGACTTTCCGTGACTCATCTCGTCGGTTATGACTCATGCGTTAAGGATCGACGTTAAAGCTAGGTTTACAATCAGGGCTGTCAAGGAGATTTTTTGAAAAAACCCATATAGATTCATCAAAATCCCCAGATTTGAAAAGAAATCCCCAGGTAGGAAGATACACAAAACCAAGTGAATCTTTCCACTATCTGGGCATCTACAGTTTGCAAAACGTGCTAGTGAATAGATAACTTTGCTACTGAACTTCTGTTTCTGTCTGAATCTTTATTTAACAGTAACTTGGACTTGTTTGCATTTCTAAGGGTGATTTGACAGCATTTACTATAAGCAAGTCTTCATTCCCGCTGTCCTGCTGTAGCCAATCTTGATATCTGGATATCTTCCAACCACTCTACCTTAAATTGCTGCGTGTACCACTTAATTTTTTCTTTGTGCTTGCTTCATTAGGATCTCTGTCACTCATTGCACCTACAGCTAATATTTATAGTTTATACGGTATAGGTTTCCTGTTCATCAGTTACGATGAATACTAAGGCATCTGCTGTAGATACAACAAGCTAAAGAAAAATGAGATTAGAAATAATGTCTAATCATTCATACTCTGTCTTAACTCACCGCTCCGCAGTTAAATCTTGAAAAACCCAGATCTTCAGAAGAAAAACTCTGAAAGCCAGAAAGGCAATAAAAACCACAGATATGAGGGCAAAACCCCAGGTTTGATGCTGCTGTTTATAATCGGTGCCTCTGCAAATTGATTAGGCTTCTTTAATGCCGTATGGACAATGTGAAATTGAATAAAAGCGAGTAGTGAATTGTTCTCACGAAAAAGAATGGAATAATTCACCACCAAATTGTGCAGCTGTGGAGTAAAGACAGTTCTACTGGCATAATTCTTCTACCCGCTTGGAGCAATATGTCCAGTAAAAACAAACGATGTTCTCTCACTTTGAGAGCTCTCGCTAACTCTTATCTGCGTAAAGTTGTATGTCATCCGGAGAGAAGTCAACAACCACTGGAATTTCAAAACACGAACTCTTCTCACAACCCATCCAGGTTCAGAAGTTCATGTTACAACTTGGGGTGTAATCAACAAAGGTATACGTGGGCATATGGCGTATGCATTTTCGTATTTTTTAGAGAAAGGGGCATACGGCCACCAAGGCATCCTGACGTTTTTAACCGAAAAAAAACATCTTATGCAACAGTTGTCGATTGCTTTAACTGATATGCGCGATCGCCACTTGCTCTACCACTTCTTCACTGCTCTTTGCGACAGTTGTGAACTTAGGCTCACACTCACAAAAATTATTGTTGATGGGTATCAACAAGATTTTGGAGCATCCCCAGTTTACTTAGGGGGTGTCAACCACTTCCCCCAAACACCACAACTAAGCAAACAGCTCAGTTTCAAATTGTCATTTTGGCAAAACGTTGGGTGTTAAAGTAACACTCAAGCTGCTTCAAAAAGAGTTTTCATCAGTAAGTACGAATCTTCACTGACCGAACCGTGTGTTATTATGGAATTTACTACAACATCCCTAGCGGCTACAGATTCTGGCGACCGTCATCAGGCTTTCATGATACTGAAACTTGCTCTTCTACTTTTCGGTCTACTTGTCAAGTCAAAGCAACACACTGAAATAATTAGAATTTTCTTCCAAATTCATCTGGTTTAAAGTACCCCAAAATCGCTTGTTACAAGAAAAGTAAAAAATGATGAGCTGAAAAATCTCAACATCTTTTGTACTCAATTTATTGCCGAAGCCAGATACGAACAGTAGAAGAAACATTTGTGACGTCAAAAACGCAAGAAGTTGCACATCAAGTAACGCAAGCCCATTGCGCTTGATCCAGTCTGATTTTAAGCTGTATTATAGTAAAAACTAAACTGTTGCAGGCAACTTCTCAGTACCTATACCAGGTATTGTACATTGTACAAGCGTTCAGGATTTTGCAGCTGAGCTTGGTTTATAAAATTAAGGTGCAAAGCATATCTTGAAGTTTATTTCGCTAGTTTTAATTTCTGTCGTTGCAAGTCATCACTAAAGCTTCGTCTGCAACACGATTCGATTCACTGATTTTTTGCAAGCGCAGATTTTCGTTTGCTCTAGCTGTGCACCATGGCCTTTCAAGCCACCTCGAGCTTTTTGCGAAAAAATTGCCTGAAGTGATGTGCCGCAAATCGGTAGTTTAACTAACGGCAGGTGTATTCGCGCTTTATTGGGATTGAGGTATAAAATCATTAATGTGTATTAATCTTGAATGAACAAGTCAGTAGGAAGCTTATTAATTGCTACAGGTACATTGCTAGATCGTAATGGACAGATTTTATGTGCAATGGACGCATATTTTGTTTTACTCGATATCCTATTAAAAGAATATTAATTTCAATCGTTCAGAAATCTATAGCAGTAACAGTCGTTTTTATGAAACCAGTAACAAAGGCATTTCGGATAGTTGTGTCATGCGTAGTTGTTATCAAATAGGCGAGTAAAGCAGTTGGTCAGCTGTTTGAAAGTTTTTTGTACAACTGCAGAATTAGCGCTTAGCAGCAGGTCCAGCAGTTCTAACTTGAATTCATGGCCACCACGTACACAACCGCACCGATTGAAACCAGACAGTATATTTCAACAGCTACCTATGGAAAATTTGAATGCAGGATTTTTACGGCACTGATTGGTTGAAGGTGTGCAGTGTTCTAAGTCACATCTGTAACTACGTTTTCGATTCGTAAGTTTTCGTTCAATGCTTAATATTTTATATCCTAGCATTAATCCGAGAGCGTAAGACTAAGATCTCACTGGCTATAGCAAAATGAGGTTATTGCCATTCCTTTCAGGGTGAAGGTGTCAGTTGATTCTGTGGAATCAGTCAAAAATATTAGTAGCAAGCGGCTCTGTGAGCACTGGTTCTCACTCCCGTACCAATATTTTAGAACAGCGTTTCTTAAACATTTGTGGGTCAGGGACCCCTAATACATCATAATAGAGGTTACGGACCCTTCAGGAAGAAACGTTGCAGTAAATATTTGACATTAGGTCTTAATCGTCGTAGTAGTAATAGAAATGACTGCAACGCCTATTAACCCATGAAC
>JGI24021J15306_10002319_pt1 | contig 20381 bp, 10 predicted proteins | sample Ectturendosymbi1_FD_15306 | JGI IMG/M metagenome (IMG submission 15306)
ACCCAGCCGTGTTGGCCCAGCCCACGCGAAGCTGGGGGACTCTGTCGTCAGTGCTCTCCCTTTTCTCAACAAACACTTCGTAGTACCACTTCTTGTATTGCGCGCAAGCATCACTGACCCCCATGAAAATGTTCGGCTGAACACTGCAATGAACATCGGGTTGGGTGAAGTTGTGTGTTTCTTGTTTGTGTTGTTGTCGCCAATGACAAAAGTTTGGCTCAAACAGAGACACAGTCCGTATATTACAAAAATGTTTGCTCTGCACTACGAAAGCATTCGGCGAACTTCGAGCACTTTCTGTCGTTCGATTATTTTCTAAAAATTGTGCATGGTGACTTACTTACTCTTAATCACATTATGAACCATAACAGAGCGTATGATTTATTCTAATTTTGCGCATAGTGAGGAAGAAATGCTGTTCGATTTCTTGTGAAAATCAGCTTGAAGCAGTATGATTTCTTGCGATAATAATTTAAAAATATTCTCCAAATTAAAGTAATTTTTGTATTTTACGCTGGAAGAATCGTAGAGTTTACTTTGTTGCTTTACATGGCAACGAAATAAAACCGAAATACGAAAGCTTTGCCATGGACACACAAAACATTTATACAAAGCTTTGCACCAGGCCTAGGGAAATACCTTCCTGAACCCAGTGTGTCACTTCCGTTAAGCACAAGGACAAGATTCGTTGAATCAGATTTTTTGACAGGATTGGCTACATGTGCTTTGCACTAAGTTTATGATATTTCTGGGCATAAACATTCACAGCTAAAAAGCTTGCAAAATTGCATATTCGTTTCAATTACTACATTTCAAGAAATTGGCAAGTGCTGCAGAAAAATAGATAAAAGCTAAATAAACGTACAGTATGTAGCGTTATCACTATTTACATTTGAACACATGTCGTCATAGCCATGACCAATTAAAAACAGATCAGCTGCAATCCAAGAGTTATTAGAAATAACAAATGATCTCCATTTGTTACCAAACTTGTCATTAGTTTTTTGAAAAATCAAACTGTCTGTCAAATCTCATTTAAAACCCAAGAATCTACATTCTGCTTCTATTAAAACCGAAGGATAATCGCCAAATTGAAGATTGCATCTCACTTGGTAATGTTGTCCACGAGAGCAGTCTGCAACAGAATGTCTCTTCTCGGAAGCAGTGTTTCACATATAAAATCTTGGTTAAAGCGAACAGCCACCCCGTTGCAAACACACAATGAGCACAATACTTCCAGTATCTAAAAAAATGATTTATCAAGTGAAAAACACATGCAGAGTGAAATTTGTACAAATATAAAGCTTCCAATAACACAATAAGACACTTTGTTGAATAAACTATCGTAACCACTGCAGACGTTTACCAATTGACTTTTTCATAACAAAGGTGTTACACGTTCCGTTAACTTAATATCCGATTTTGCTGCATCGCATGCTTTGGGTTTTGCAACTGTTACTGGAATAGGTTTTAGATGCTATGTACGACAGTCGCCAGCTGCGAGAATCCAAGAATGCAAGTCCGTTGTTCAGTGTTCCACGTATAAGTTAAAAAACATGGTGGCAATACGAAACGCAGCTGTAGTTTCGATTTTCTCCGCTTAACTCATAGGGACCTTCCCTTTTCAAATTTCAGTTTTTTTTATGATAGACATGAGTTGTAATCTACAGCAAAAGTAAATAATTCTGGAGAACAGGATAAGAAATGGTTTACAATTTAAGTTCACAATTATCTTGAAAGCTTAAAGCTTGAAGGTAAGAGCAGAAAAAACAAGGATAAATGCAGATAACAGCAACAGCAATTACAAGTAAGGCGCGGGGTAACAAGGCGTGCAGTTACAATCAGGTGTACCATTTTCTAGTGTGCAAGTCACCAACACAGCGCATCTTACAACACGGCACTTTTTCACAAGATAGTCCTTAAACAAAATTCAGGCACAATGTAAGTTGCCTACAAGTGACGACAGAAAATAAGTGGGGTGATCAAAAGCACTACATCAACGACAAATAGCAACCAGGCGAAAAATATACCCTACTCCAAATAATAATAGCCCTTAAAGATAGATACGAAGTGCTCTAATCTGTAACAATAAAAAACTAAAGTAACTACGTAAAATAACATAAAAATAAAAGATAGCGAGTAAAAAACTAAAACACAAAACGGTGCTGTCACGGACAGCGATCGGTCTCCAAAGAGACAAGTGTTCCGGCAAAATCAGGTGAGAAAAGAAGAACAGTGGAACAAACATCAAGTGGCAGAATAAAGCGTAGCAAAGCTTAAGGAGAGCTAAACGGCCCTCAAGCAAAATCGCAATAATATAGAGAAGTGCAAACACGATAATGAGCATCTCGACACAGCAGGATTAGGCACTAGAGCGCTTTCAGTAGATACATTTTTTAAATGTGAGTTTTAGAGATTATTTGGTTGTACTACTTCTCCACAAACGTCCAAAAAGCTGGGAGCGGTTCTTCACCAAGTACAAAACCAAGCCACGAGGTCTGGTTTGTTGCTGACGCAAAATTGTTCAAAGTGCATTGACAGCACTGCTTCATCATGTTCCCCAACAAAATTGAAATTGTTCCCAGTGCTGCTGCGAGTAGCATCCAACGCACCGGAGGTTCAGTGACAATCTGCATTAATTTTTATCCATCGCGTAATATACACTTGACTGCATGAATGCCACTGCTTCCGTACAACTTGCGAAGTTATGATACAGTACCTCAGCCTTCATGTTAACCTATATGCACTGAATCTTGCTGTTTCGTAAATTTAACTCGAGTTTGTTGGTAAAATGCACTTCATAAAAATGATAAAAAGAACTGCATCGAATCAGTCACAGCTGTTGGCAACCTGTGAGAAAACATTGTTTTATACCTTCCTTGCAATAAAAGCAAAAACGTACCTTTGAGTTTCTTCCTTGCTTCTCAAGCAAAGAGACAATGGTTTGGACATGATCAGCCTTGATCATGTTCAGTGCTTCCTGGCAATCGAGCAGAACGGCTTTGAGAACTTCCAGTATTCCTGGACAAAAAGTAACGTAATGTAGTCACCCGCTTAAATCGTCCACAGCTCGCTGCCCGCTATTTTTTTAGATTGACGTCTACCCTGACTTGGGAATTTGCTTGTGTCTTTAGAAATTTCCTAAAAATAGTGGTCTTCGTGTTTCTGACAGTGAATCGTTGAAAACGTGTTCGATGTACCACACCATCCACACCATCAGCGCAGCACAACTTGCCGTTCATAGGTTAGATCTTACCAGTTAATACTCTTCACTCAGTGGTGACCACAAGTCAATACATGATATCCATTTCGCACCGGATTTTAAACATTTCTAGCATCTTGGCGGTGTTATAAGTTCTTCACTACAAAGCAAGATATCCAAGAGCGGAATTAACCTTTAAGATTTAAGCAAAAACCAGGCAAAAAGATGTAAACCAGTGAACTCACCAGTTGTAACGGTTTGAGCTTCAAGCTGGTTGATCAGCCAGTCCAAGTGCTTGGCAAACTTGGCACAGTTTGCACGATTCCCCCGGACGGTCGCGGCCAGCAGCACGTACAGGTTGTTCAACAAACCCTCCCATGAACATCCAGCTTCTTCACCGTACTCCTCAGCAAAGTTCAAAGCATCGCCATACGCTCCCATTTTGTCGATGCACTGCAGAGTAAGAGCCACTGCCCCTTCCTCCTGGAACAGGTCCTGCCTGGAAACGGCAAAAGCAGTGAACGTTTCGTGCACGTGTTCCTTCACCAATATTTTATGTTGCTTTAAAGGCGACGTTGAGCGTAACCGAGTGAAAAAAAAATTGTCCTTCTCGACCTGCACAACCCTGATCGTTGTTCGAATATCAAATGGTTTTGGAAAGTCGATGAAAAACAGCTTTTTTGCTTCACTTTTTCTAAGATTGCATCTGTTTTTAGTGATAAATGCGCCTTTTTTCCACGTTTTTCACCACACCTAGAAAAATTTCAGGTTGAAAACAATACATGGAGAAACACAAAGCTTGCAAGTATCTGCAAATCTTGTACAATAACGTGGAAAAACAAAAAAGCAGCGACGTCCAAAGTAATAAATGTTTTTTATGTGTTAAAAATCAATTGTTTCAAATGTTCGCATCGCACCTAACGCGGTTCGCTTGAATGAAGCGATGAACATCAATTAACACAGAAACCTGTTCAAAAGTTCTTGTGCACGATGCTGACGTATTTCGTGGTCGTCTGTCGATAACTTTTCGTCACCAGACTCTTCGCCGTCCTGCTCATTCCCGCTTTCTTGAAAGTAATCGATCAGGTCCTCAACGCACTGTTCCATTTCAATGATGTTCGGCTGGCTCGGACGAACGAACTTCTTGTTGTGATGCGATTCAAGTGCCCTGTTGATGGGGGGGGTTTGCAACATCTCGCACACGTGTCACTGTCCTGCTTTACTTTGCACACCTTGGTCGCTGCACTGCAACTTGTGGAGACGCTGAAAGACTTAGGGCAGGAGTTCCAAACCTTTCTCTGACCATGTACCCATTCAGCATTTCGACAGATGAGCATGTACCCCTAAAATGTCTCTCTATGTCATAGTTCGACTTTTTCGCAGTTATTTTACCATGACTAATAATAGTTTTGTTTAACAAAAAGCATATAATGGTTTTTGAAAATAATATTCACTGATATATGTATAAATATTTAGAAATACATAATGAATAAATGTATTTATCCCTTCTATTGCTAACCTTAAATGTACCCATTCAGATAAGCAAATGTACCCCAAGGGATACATGTACCCAGGTTGGGAGCCCCTGAATTAGGGCATAACAAATCTTTTGAAAGTAGCACAAGGTGCTGGTGCGCATCAGTTTTGTCAAAAGCTCAATTGTTTCACAAATACGTTTCCCTTTGCAGTGACTCGAATCAGCCACATTCCGCCACACTGGACAAAACACGCATGAAACATGTTGTTGAATGTTTTCGGAACTATTAACAAAATTAAGAATTTTCATGTGCCTACATGTACCCCTTTACAACAAGCAGCAAAACAAGATGTTGGTATTTTGTGTTCGACCCAGTACGAAATGCTTGAGGATGTAATGCTTTGTCATCAAAAGAACAAACGACTATGAAACAGATCAGAAGTAATCATTATCGGTGAATTGCTGTAAAATCAAATATAGGTTTTTCTTGAACAACTGTAAAATGTCAACTTACGAAACGAAATTTGAAAATATCTGTACTGTTCTTCTTATAATGGTGGCCGTTCTAGACTCGCCAAGCTGAGCACGTGACAAGGTCAGTCCGTCATCCATGTGACCTTCCAAATGGGTGATAGCCTGAAAAAGTCACGTGGTTGACATGGACCAACCAGAATAAACGACGTCAATTGGTGAGCTGCGTTATTGGCAACATATGCTTTATTTAAATACGTTCGTATAGCGAACGAGACAAAAATATGCTGTTTCTAGTTCATAGCAATAGCAAACTACCAGCATTCTTAATTAGTTAGCATTTTAATAAATTTAGAGCCGTTTAGCGTCTCACGTTGAAGGTCTAGCCAAGTCTTGCCAGCTAAAATGGCGGTTGCAATTTTTTCATTCAACATCATGAAGCTGTTTACATGTATTTTTAATGGGTATTCTTGATGTAATTTTATAAAAATCGACTCAAAAATTACTTACGATGTGAAGATACCGATGAATTTACCTTTCTTTCTTTAGGTCCAGGCCTGGCGCTTTTAGCTTCCAAACTCTAAAAAAAGTTATGTGATACACACACATCCACTGCTAACTCGCAAACACAACCAAGTTAGGTTAATAAACAACAAAAATATCGTTCGCTAAGAATACGTACAATATCTCCAGGATATTATTTTGAACACATGAGCAGATGGGATGTTTTGTCATAATATAACCTCATGAAAGTGCAAAACTTACATTAGGCCAATTGTGTTTCTCTGCAATGTGCTCATATAACTACAATAAAAAAATATGTAAAAAGCTTTTACAATAGTGAAAGTGTGGATAGATATATCAATCCATTCTCCAAAGTGGTTTAAACGCAGCTTTAACAGATCAGATTCTTGAGACAAAACAGATCGCAACAACAAGTACTTGAACCAACCAATATAACCAATCTACCTGATAAGTTACCCAAAGACCAGTTACAACATGTTGCAAAAAACAGACGGAGTCTCCGTATTTGATCTCAGCATTTCCCATTCCGTCCATCTCTTGTTCGTTCAGGCCATCCGTCTTCTCCTGAACATAGACTGTTGCAATTGTTGTAAACACAGTGCTCACATATTTCTTCAAAGTTACCAACATACTCTGCAAGCAGCATTTTGAGCGCACTGATCATGTCACGTTGAAGACTTTCATGAAGCGAAACACTTGCCTTTGACGGCCTCCAGCAGAAAGCAGACATGCTGTAGTTGCAGGTGTCCGACGCCATCAGAGCCAAGCTCCTGTCTTCCATGACGCACAGGTAGAAGCCTACAAGGAAAATACCGTTAAGGAGGTAAAAAACGACCGCATCCACACACAGTGTAACGTGTTTTTCCCTGAAATCATTCGTTTTCAATGACTTTGTTCCTCTCAGGATGGTCGCGGGGCAGCAGCCTCAGGAGGAATCGAAATACGTCACGGTCAACAGCAATCTCAGATCGTTCGCTGGTTCAACACCAAGGCGGGACCAAGCAAGGTCGGAGATGTAGTCAAGGCACCTGGTCATTGGACGACCTCTGGGCCGCTTTCCCGTTGGTGTGGCCATTAGGACTTGTCTCGCCAATCTTTTGTGGGACATTCTGGACATATGGCCGAACCAACGTAGCTGAGATCTCTTGATTCGAAGAAGTGGATCGATATTCAGGGCTTTGCGAATTTCACAGCTGCGCACTTTGTCGTAAAGTGTCACACCGTGAACTCTTCGCAAAAATCCCATCTCTGCCACTTGCACTTGGGAAAGCACTCTTTCGGTCATTATCAAAGATTCATGATCACAGGTGAGGATCGGAACAAAAACCGATTTAAAAACTGACAGCTTTGCGGCGTTTGAAAGCTCCCGTTTTGTGGCCACAGAGCGATAAAGCTCACGCAGAACTGCGTTTGCTTCACCAATCCGTGTATCAATTTCCATGTTCCGTTTTCCCTCACTCGTGAGTTCTACCCAAAGATACTTGAACGTCTCCACCTGCTGCAATGTATTGCCGCTCACTTGCAGCATATACTGCCTTGGGTTTCTGGAGAGACATAATACCTCGGTCTTTTCAGTGCTGATTTTCATTCCCACTTGGTCGCACACAATAGAAAGCCGATCAAGTGTCTGTTGAAGACCCTGTTCAGAAGATGCAAGCAGCACCAAATCGTCCGCAAAAACCAAATGGTTGACCCTGCATCTTCCAACTTTGACACCCTCATCGACTCGGAAGTGACTGTCTGTCCAATTCATATAGACTATGAAGAGGATTAATGACAACACACACTCGAGGTGTGCAGACTCTGATATTTTGAGTCCAGATCCAATCCTGTTTTGCAAATTGTCAATCCGAATCCGCTCCGGATCCTGTCGCAACACGACACGAGAAATCCGACTCCTATTTGACTCCGCATAAACATAAGTCAAACAGCCTACCAGTAACGTTTGCTTAGCAATCACAAAATCTAAATCCAATCCGGTTCCGGCCATAACAAAGAAAACCCTCACTCCTGATCTTGTTGGAGGCAGCAGGAGTCCGGATCCAAAAATCCAAAATCCAGTCCATGCACACCTCTGACACACACCCATGTCGGAGTTCAACGCCCACTGTGAACGGTTGTGATTAAACTCTCCCGACACGGACACAAACCTCTGAGCAGGAATACAGTGACTTGACGGCCAGTAACAGGCGGCCGTCAACACAGTACTCCCGCAGCACTCCCCAAGTTTTTTCAGAGGAACCCGGTCGTACACCTCATAAGGTATCTCGAAAATCTGCTGTCGAGTGAAAATTTGATCTGCAGTGCTACGGCAACAATGGAAACCGCTCTGGTATCATCCAGCTTTGGTTCAATTATTTCGCGGCATCTTTTTTCAGGCATTAAATCAAACACAGCTATTATGTCAGTTCATCAAAACCAGCAAAGGCAAACCATGTCTGATGCTGTTAAATCATTCGCATTAACTACTTATACTTTCAGAATTACGTTTCGCTACTTATGAAAGCTTTCTTTGAGCTCGCCGCACAAAAAAAGCTGCAAATTCTACTAAAATGATTGATCAACATTAGAACAGGTTCGCAAACCAATCAAATGACGTTTTTTCCTCCATTCAACCGCACAAAGGGGGGAACTACAAAAACTGGCCTTCTTTCAAAGTTTAATTAAAATTTTCACCTGATGTAACGTGACGTAACCGGAACGGTTGACCCCACGTCACGTGACCTCCGCTCCACTTTATGTTGGTCAACTTCAGCCTCCACAGAGAACGAGCGTGGGAACCAGCATTTCCGCCCTCGTACATTGCTGATCTATGTAACAGCATCACTATCATCAGTGAATCGTCAGAGACGCTGGCAAACTACATTTACGCTCGTTAACGTGTTCATTTACGGATAACAATAGTCTCGTCGATACCAATACATGCTTTTTGCTGATAGTGATTTTACGACGCTGTGGTAGAAAACTACTTTGCTATTATATGCATTTTGTGTCTTTTCGGTCGAAACCCTGGCAGGCTTTTATTTGCAAAAACTTGTTTTTGCTCGTGTAATTAAAAAATCACTTTAACTCGGTTCGTTTAATTAAAAAATCACTTTAACTCGGTGACATAGATTAACCGTTAACGTGAAGTTAATGTGAAAATTTGTCCTCAGTCAACTTCATCACAACCTAAAATTAAAATTGTAGTCCGACTTCACACCTTTAGAAGAAAAATGATTGGCTGTCGAGGGACTCGACTGGACAACCTGAGCCACGTTTTCTTCACTATCCGGCGTTTCTTTATTCACGCCGATATAAAATAATTTTTGTTTGCGCCACAAAAATCAATTAAAGTTCTTGAAGAATTGGTTATTTCCAACTTTCCACCAACGCCTCACATTGATGCATTCATGTTTTTGTCAGAGCAGATAATTACTTTTTGAAATTCTGCTATTTTGATGCTATGCCATTTGAAGCTACAAGACATTTATTACAACAAATTGGTACAGCTCATTTCAACATCAAGATCAGTTGTATTTTGACATCATGGCATTGAAAACAAAACGTTCAATCCTTCTGCAACAGCATTGTAGCCAAAGGTTTAGCGTATTTTTGCAACGCAATGCACAATTTTCCTCGTTACCCATTTTCAACAACCTGCATCAAAAACCTGCAATCGTCTGCCTTCACTTTGACACTGCTATTTCTGCCGGTCTGGCTGGAGCAAAGGATTGTTACCAAAACGTAATAAGATGAAATGAATACCACGAGGAGACGTCGACACGACCCTAGCAATTGAAGAGACGACGGCGTTGCCGTTCTGTCTACATGACAACAAAGGTGCAGATGACAGTGGCGCGGAATCTGACAAGGATGAGCCTTTAACAAGGGAGGGGTGCTTGATTGGGGAAGAGCCTTCAGTTGCCCTGATATTCAATAGTTGTCATGATATCTTGTGTGGGAAAGGTAAGTTACCAATTCTTTCAAATAAGAAAGAAGATCTGTAAGGGCGTCTGAACTGCTGGTCACAGCAGCTTGCCAAGAGTGCTAGTGCTGAGGCCAGTGGCCCAAATATATTGACAAGTACGTACGGATTGGAATGAATGCATTCGCGAACTGCCTGCAACACCAGATAGTAGAAGTTACAAGATAATTTATTTTGGTTTTTATGCAATAGCACGGGACAAAAAACACCAACTGAAAAGATTGCTTTGACACGCCTATGCACGTTGACAAGAACAAAGAGTTCTTCTAGTTCAATATAACTACACTGAGGCAACTGCAACTTTTTTATTTTTTATTAATTCATATACTCACATCAAAACGCTTGGAACTGCGAAGCTTTCGTTGAAAGCAACCGTTCAATTGAAAATCCGCGGACTTGCTACCTAACCATGCTTTGAAAAACACGAATTAACAATATTGAAAACTTCGGTGAACTTTTAAAAAGCTAAAACCTGCAAAAAATCAACACTCCACTGATCAATCTTACTGTCAATCGGATCTCATAAACACATCTGACAACTAGAGACCAAACTTTCGACGTTTCTCTCACCTCATAAAGTGATGTTTGCCTTCGGTCGGAGGGACGGTCAGACAGTCGTCCATGTGTCCGTGAAACATCCTCAACACGTCACTTCCGGTCAAATACCCTTGCGCTTTAGCGCCACCGGACGACACCGGTCCGACGTTCCACATGGTTTGTTGGAAAGAAGCTTGTACGGTCAATCCGTCGTCTATTGACACGTGCTGGACAACAAAAAACAAAAATACATAAGCAATTTTCAAAAAATGCAGGGTGTGGTAAAAATGAAAGTGAAGCATTATTCCCCTGCTCAGGAATACTAGGCCGTCCACCACCCAGGGGTTCGTTTTTTGTTGATTTTGTATACTTAGAAAAATGTTAGAAACCTATACTTCCATGACTTTTCCTGATTTCCAGAGACAAATGGAATGGTTCCAGAGTTGTTTTACAAAAATGTCCCTGAAAGCCTATATATAGGATGTATGGGCACTATACCACCCATGGTTGCCTGATGTGCAACAAATTTTGGGCATTTTACTACCTTCATATTTCAGTGTGATTTTAATTGAAAAACGTGTTTGGCCAAATATGCCCACCGAAACCTTATATGTGAAGAGTCTTCCTACACCATGACTTGATGTGAAGAAAAAACGGATCTAAAACCCGCATGACGCACAAACGAAACTTCCCCTGTAAAAAATCCCGTTTTTGGAGGTACAGTGCATAAAATTTGTATGATATGTATGTTCTGCTGCGCAGATACGAATTTGTTGCGACAGTGATTAACAATGAACGTCGGAAAGTAAAAACAGTTTGGTCCGGAAATAAGGAAAACGTAATCCCTACTTTTACTGACTCATATATATTACACCCTACTTTTACTGACTCATATAGTATTTTATTGATTCCTGAGCAGGGCTGAAATATCTTTAAATAACCGTTTGCAAGACCCTGTTACACCACACGCTCCTTTGTGTTGATTGAACATGGCGTTATTGTTTCCATCAATAGGTTTTACTGGTAATCGGGCAAAGACTTTAGAACTATATTGGTTCTTCTCCATCTTTTTTGATGATTTATGTTGTTGCATGTCAAATATCAAGCCGTGGAAAAAATCTGCAATGATCCCATGCAAATAGCGAAGGCAATGAAAGTGAAAAAAACCCACAAGAATGGAGACGTAAAAGTGTTACTAGGCAAGCAAAAAAGTTAAATTTGACCGAAAATGTTTGAAATCGCAAACAAATTTTCATTTGAAAAGTACCCGTAAGCCAAACGTATTTTGTCAACAGCACAAGCAAAATAAAAAATACCAAGAGTCTGTGCTTACGAGATATCTTTCAGAGGAGATGCTTATAAATATAACGTCGTCTCCAACGCGAACCTTTTCACCATCCGACCTCTGCTTTGATGTAGGGTGGACCGTCCACCAGCAAGCTTCACCTGCAAATCCGGCGTGTGTTGCAGTTATGAAACGGAAATAGAGAACACGAAAAAAAATCTACAATTTTCGAAAACTTTTTTACCGGTATGTATTAAATTGAATGCAGTGTATTAGGGATATAAGCATAAATACTGCAGAAGATAATGCAGTTAAGCTTTCATATTGTAAATGTGTCTCAACTGTAGCGTTGCAACAACAGCTATAGTTTACTGAGATACTGCCTTGAAAAAAGAGAATTTTCATTACGAACAATTACTCCAAAAGTTCCGATTTTTCATGCGGTGTTCACGATTGCTGCTTTTACTCACAGCACAGTTTGTCTGCATCAAAGCTCTGAGTTCACTCAGTTAGCGTCAACTAAAATCCAAAATACTGCAACCTTTTCAGAAACCGGCATGAAACACAACATAAAACCAAATCAAGCTCGTTATTACTATAAAGTTGGGAAGTGAATTGTATCACTCTAGGAAAAGAGTAGGCAAAGCTGGAAATGGGGTGATGGTTCTGCATGCAATCCATTCCTTAGCAGCCCATTTAGTGCAATATCATGTGTTCTTTAACCCACGGCAAATAACAAGCTCCTTCTTGTCAATTAGGGACACTAAGCCAAATCCTGAACTGAAGTTGAAATCACCAAGACTAAAATAATAACAACTGAGCACCAGGGGAGAATGTATGTTTAGTAGATGGTTCTGTTTCCAAGCAAGAATAATGCAAATCAGTTCTGTTCGCACCCCCCATTCATGCACACATACTTCTGAAATTTCCGTGGTACGATTCACTGTTAGCAGGCACCGCAAGTAAAGTTCCTTCTGGAACCTCAAGCACAAAAAATGGCATTTATGACAATGCGCAGTAAAAATAAACGGCAAAAAGCAAATCTGAACCTGTGTTGTCGGAACTCAAACCAACATCGAAGGCAAGTTTGTCCGACGACGAACTGGACGTTTCCATGCAACTGAGATACTGTAACGGGATCAAGGACGTCTGATGTTATTCTGGCTAAAGTACAAGGCCGATGCGAAAATTGCACAGAATTTTACGAAAAAGACACAAGCAAAAGAAACAGAACTTTTACAATTTCAAAAATTTTTTGAAAAAGGTATTTTGTTTGAAATGTTTTTTTAACGGCTCACTAGCCAGAGCTGTAACTAACCAAAGAATAAAAGAAGCATAAGTTATATAAACTAAACTTTCCTCACCATGCCGCTCAATTCGTGTCGAAGCTGGACTGCATTGCCGTAGAGTAAAGTTCGACAGTGGGTGGAGCTCTCCTCGGCCTGCTGCAAATGTTTAGTTATCAAGAAGCACGAAAGTGAATTCTTCAAAGAAAAATCTCAACTCATTTAAAATCCATTTTACTAAAAAAGAGTCCACGAATGTTTTTGCAGTGCATACATGGTGAGCGTTCATAACAGCAGAAGCGTCAATAAGTAATTGAAAAAGGAGAAACTGTTCAGATACCAGTAAATGAAAACTATATTTCACAATGATGCATGTTTCTGAACTCCCGAGATGATAACTGGCCAAGCCGTTAGTTTGCCAAAGTGGTCGTTAACTCAAAATATAGCTTTCTCAGGAAAAATTGCCACAACATTTTCATCGTAATTCCCACTGTCACCGTCCTTTTGACATCTCAGCACATGCGTTTGTCTGAAAACTTCATATAAATTCGGTTAAATTGGTTCAGCTCAACACCACGGCAACCCCACCTTCCGTTGTCGTGCATACACAGATGCGCCAAAAACAAGCTGCTCACGAAACTCAGCAAACCGGGTATCATTGCTTCTGCGGCATCACCAGTTTTGGTGACACTCTATATCAGTTGCACCACTTCAACTGCATGCATAAGAAAGTCCTATGTTGCATTAACGCAAAACAATTTGTAAGCCACCAAGATTTTCTGGGAGAAAAGGAAAGATCGGAGAAGTCGCTTTAAAAGTAAAAAGTATTGACATTTTGTGAAACTCGGCCTCGATTTGGCTGCACTATCTGCACAATGGAGTCACTCAATATCAGCAAAGAAAGGTTCGCTTTTACCCTCAGGATAGAGAAAAAGTCAAGTCTACCTAGANACTTAGGCGATTGGGAGGCAACAACAAAAAACGAGGGTATACCACCATCAGCGAAAAGCAAACAGTATTCATCAGCTTGTAACAGTACGGGACACCAACTGCTAACAAAAGGTCCCAGCTCCACGGCCACCTCACTGGTGATGAATAGCCCTGCAAATTGTCTTGGATGTGATCTGGTTCACTGGGCAGCATTGATGGAGTTTACGAATTTGCCGCAAAAGTTCAGAAGACCAGACGCCTTCCAACAAGACAACTTGCCTATTAATCGATCGCAGTGACAGTAAAGCGGCTCAAATTAAAAAAGATGTCTCGTCTCGGTCTACGAGCCGCGTGGGCCGCCTTTCCCCTGAAATCGATTTTGTTCCTCCAGCATTTACGACGTAACTATCAAATTGAACACTGTACATGTGCACTGGACACGAAGAGTTATCCCGTTCGCGACGCAACAGCTGCATGATAATGAATCCTTGTAGATTGGCTTTGGGGCGTGTTATGTCATAATGCCTCATTTCAACCCTGAAGAGCGTCAACACATCACGTGTAGTGGCTCAATGACTCATATTTCTTTCGTTCAGTTGGCAAGGGTAACAAGCTTTCTGGACTGCCAGGCCATTGCAGAGGTTCAAGAAGTTACACTAGACTGGAAGAAGAAAAAGAGTCCAAGAAATAGCTCTTGACCCAGCACTTTCTGCCATAACATGACTTCGAATAAAATTCTCGAACGCGTTTTATCCCTTCTGCTCCAAGTTCTTTATTGTTATAGCTTCTTTTTGTCTAATATATTCGTATTCTGCGCGAGATTACAGTGATTGTCTTGACTTGCTGTCGTTGCGAATCCTCAACATTTGCATATGACTTGCGCCTCGTAAAGATGATACAAAATCTACTTTTAAAAAAGTACAGGAAACGGTACATCGGCAATCCACGCAGCAGGATGAACAACCTTAAGTTAAATTCAAACAAGGGTTCAATTAGCGCAAGGAAAAGTTGCATTGATAGTGAACATCAACACTAGCCTGTCTGTCTTTCTTACAACACCGCAACCGACCACGCGCTTGCAACTGTTACATGAAACAACGAAACTAAACCGTCAACCGGAATGCTTTTGGCAGTATCCGGCCAATAACACAAAGGTCGGCAAGCCCTGAAGACTAGGGATTGCCGACCCTGTGTTATTGGTGCATGTTAGATAAGAACTTTGTGCGCAACGAATTGTCATTGGCGTATTGAAACTTCACAAGATCAATAGGAAAAAATGCGTATTAACTTAACTTTACCAAACACTTCTTGAAAAATCTATTGACGTACAAACTGATTAAACTGCAGCATAACATTACCTGTGCGGAGGGAGCATTGCGCCATTCTGCACATGTCTAAACCTTGCTTTTGTGGCATAGCCGAGGGAACAAAGATAAGGGGACCCACTGAAACGTTACACTAAATATTGCTACAAAGACACAGTCCCTCTCATACGGAAGCTGTCGCAACGAGGAAAAATAGTCAATCCACTTCACCTTCTAATCAAAACTTTTGCATATGCAAAACCCCAAAATATTTGGTGTTTTCTAATTTTACAAGTAAGATGTAGCAGATATCGTGCTTTACATAAACTAAAAATGGTGGAGAAAAAAAACGAAGAGAACCGAAGAAACTGTTTCACACCATCCAAAGTTTGTTAACTCGGTAACAAGCAGCGAAAAAATGTTTGCACTTTTTGACTTGGAGTAAGGTTAAGTAAAGTTTTTGTTGGTTCTTTGTGCACAGTATCCCCAAAGTAATTTTTTGCTTAGGAACATCAAAAGTCTACAACGAAAATTTTTCACATACAAAAGCTGCCTGTCAGAAAACTAAAATTCGCTTGAAGTTTTTTGCTTTCGACTTGGTTCAAATATTTTGGTAGTTTTCTTAGTGCTTTTTTTCTCTGTTTTCTTCAGAACTACAAATTTCTGTTGCATTTCAGTCTTGGCGATCATCACTTAAAAAAGACAAATTAAACTTTCGGTGAAATCACCAAGGATCAGAACATGACAGAGATCAATTTTATCAATCATCACCAAAGGCACAGAAGGCAGTTCCAGCAAACATGCGTACGTTTCAAACACCAACCCATTGGACTGTTACGCAGGGATAATTCACAGAAAAACAATCCAAAAGAAACAATTCGGTTCGCTTCACACCCGGCACAGCCATCGAGCAAGCTATCATTGTTCGATGCAGCATGCACAAAAAGTCACTCCTCCAATCCTCGCCTGATCACCACTCCCCAGTGTCGGTTTGATGACGGTTTCTTCCTCCTCTTCTTCTACAGCAGCTGGCTACGTGCGGTTAGCGTCAAGTACAAGAAACGTTGATGACCAACCACTTACAGCAAACGTGTAGATTGCAGCTAGCGCTGTTGAACTTACATTATAGTAGTCATGACCAAGTCTGGAGGTTAATCCTTGTTTACGATAAACGATAAACAAAATAACCTTTTAATAAACAGGACGTTTCTTTTTTAACTTTTCAATGGGGTTGTACGGTTCTACGCATAAACGATTTCTTTTTCTTAGAGCAGTTGAGACAAAGCATCCTGTCGATGCATTTATTGATGGACGACTGTTGTTGAAAACACTGTTTATACACGAATAGAAATTGCTTTTCCTGTGCAAAAATTTAAATGGGTTCTCAAATACTTGCTTATTTTTTCTTTTACTCGTAAATAAAAGTTTGACTTTCAACCTATAACTGTGCTTTTAAATTTTTTTATCACGGACAAAACGGACACCCAACTTTTTATTCTTTAGAAAATCACATGTTTTGGAAACCAGACATGATTGGACATTATGGTAACACATCAAGAATCAGCGAACGAGAAATATCGTAACAGTGAAACTTCTAACAAATTTCAAACTAATTTTGACCAGTGTTGTTATGTAGAATGAGGGTATAAAGCCCCTCCTGTATCTTCGCAAGCCCTAGGATGGAAACCACTGAATTATACCTAAAAAATGTTTTTTATCAAACTTGCAAAAACTTGCACATTTTGCAAGTTTGGTGAAAATATTTTTGAGATTTTTATAACAATCATAGTTGTCGCCCAAGCAATGACAACAAAAATACTTAGCCATCAGTCCAGCGCTGATTCAACCCGTCTTATTAACTATTCTCAAGTATTTTGAAACAAGATTGCTTTGCTGTAACAAAAAGGAAATTAAGCGCCATAGGATTTGTGCAAACTGATGATCTCTTTTTGTTCTTCAAGAGTTTAAAAAATTGTATTTTTCACACGTTATCCAGCTACTTTGACCCCTTTGAGGACTTAGACTTGATCGCTTTGAAGAGCTTTGACAACAACAGATTCTTGAATGTTAGTTGACAATAGGTGCATGACAATTTCTACTGTATGTAGTCCAAATGAAGTAACTGCTTTTATTGCCACAGTAATTGAACTTCAAGTCAATAAAAATTATATGGGAATCTGAATATTTTAAACGTTTATTATTTGTTTTTGCATAAACTTTGCAGCTCAGCTTAGTCTGTTCATGAGCAGCAAAGACAACTGCAAATGTCAGAATATTATATTTTCCTTGGGAGACAATTGCTGGCAATCTTACATGAGCAAGATTGATTGTGTCCAGCCATCATTCAAGCACTTCATGTCTAAATATGGACTTACAACCGATCTTTCAGATGAGCATCGAATCTTGGGTGCGCAAAAATCAAATCATGCTCGTGACAACTCTCATTGACGTTCAAGACAAATTTTTATTATCAACCAACCAACCACATATCTATACTTTTCTGCTACTTGATCTTTTCTTGAGCGATTGTGTTTCTGTGTTTCGTACAAAACTATGGCGAGAGAAAACTTTAACTTGGCAATTTGAGATGCACAGAAAAAAACAAGTTTTTTAGAACAAAAATTGCCGTTGCGATTTGATTTTTAGCAACCATGAACAAGTGAATGCAAACGGTTGTAATTACGAAAATTGTATCTTTGGCATAACAGCAATCCGTGAAACGTCATGTTACGAAACAGTAGCGCTCGGAACGGTGAAGGACACCTGTGTATTTTCGAATATTTGGAAAATACACTTTCAAAACCAAAAGGGCACTTGTATATTTTTGAATGTTTGCAAAAGGGTTTGTTCTCTGGACACGTTGATTCCAACCACATCACCAAGTCTCAAACGTAAAACATCAGAAAACGACCAATCGAAACAGCTTACTGCTGCTCAGATGCTGTGGCACTTTGAGGTCTGCCAGTCGAATGGTTTTGAAGAAAACTCTGAAAAACCTTCGGCTACGCCGCTACGGAGTTAATGCTATTGATAAAAACGGCCTGAATAGTATTGCAACCTCCTAAACCTGACAAACACTGGTGTAGGAGGCGGGGGGGGCAACAGCACCCCCAAAAGTTTTGATTTGGTGAAAATCCGGGCAAAATCCCACAAAAAAATTCAGGAAAAATCTGAGAACCTTCACAAACTTCCTGCAAATTTGAGCAAAAATAGGGCCCAACATGCTTTGATTTGAAAAAAATGGCGCCCGAATTGCCATGAAGGGCTTTTTTTTGGAGGTCACTTTTGTTTAATTTTTTTTCGGGCAAGTTGGGAGAATTCGGGCAAAATTCCTTCTCACCCCCAAAGTTTGCCTGCTGCTACACCTGTGCTAACGAAGCTACAGTACTCACGTCGTCTTGCGTCAACAGCTCGTGCAGCGCTCTCACGGACAATGCTTGCGACAACACAAATGTGCATCTTGGCGCATCCACTGGTATATTCTGCGAAAAGTTTTTTTCATTTTACTTTAAATAATACAATTCATCATTAAGTAATACGATGACGTTCTTGGCAACCTGGATTGCAAACTTTGATATTTCAAATGGAGTGTTTGGCGCGCAGTAATTGAATAAATCAGTCACAGGTTTGGGACCAGAACTAAACAATTCATCTGTGAGATCGCCAGTCAATTTGGAGTTTTCTTTCTTAAGGGTTTATGTGCATATAGCAACGTTTGACTTTACATAAAATGCGCCCAGCAATTGTGAGTTTATTCAGTTGTTGTCTGACGTCCAAAGCTCAGTAGTGGTGATGACCACTAAACATACCTTGTCATCAGTGGCGTACTCCACGTAACACAGACGATCACCAAAACCTTGTGCAGCCAAACAAACTTTGTTTTGCTCCTTTGAAGTGACGCACTGCAGGTAAATTTCGTCATCCTGAGGAAAAAAGAGCAGATTTTCTAGTAAAAAAAGGGACTAACGCGTTAGAAAGACCTAAAATCCGTACATACTTGCAATCAGCGAATATACCATCGAAGACTTGGAGTTATGAGTTGTACGTTTAGCATTTTTGTTCCGTTTAATCCAGGGATCGCGGCCCGCCGGCCTCATGTAGCCCACCAGGACATTTTGTGCGACCACCGATGCCTTTTAGTAATTTTAGTATACAGCAATTAACATTTAAGTTATTTAGTTTATACAGCGGGGTTTGAAAGCGTCCGGCCAGCAAATGAACAAGGTCCTTTCAAGCGAACGTAGAGACGGATAAAAATGATTTGACTACAATTCACGAGACCTTTCGCAGGAAATGAGATGCAGAAGCTGTTTCTAACTGGTAAGGTTCAGATACCGCCATTGTTACGTCTGCGTTATAAAACGTCCCTCGGGTTACTTTATAAGTCCTCATTTGGCCCTCGAAGTAATTTGAGTTTGAGGGCCCTGGTTTAACCCGTTATAAATATTTTAAGCTTCCGATTCGTATAAGTAAAGTATAGCATTGTCTTAAAGCAGGGGTCTCAAACACGCAGCCCGCGAGGGCGTTTCGTGCGGCCCGCGATGCTTTTTGGGAATTTTCAAATGTTAACATTTACGTTGCCAAGTGCCTTGATAAAAGATGCCGCGAAATTAATGAACCAAAGCTGAATAATACCCAGTGCGGTTTTCATCCCGGCCATAGTACTATACAGACCAAAATTTCACTCTCCAGCAAATTTTCGAGAAATCTCGGGAGTATGCCAAAAACTTTTACACATGTTTTGTCGACCTCGAGAAAGAATACCACCGGGTTCCTCATGAAAAGCTTTGGGGAGTGTTGCGGACCAGTGTTGACGACCGCCTGTTACTGGCCGTCAAGTCACTGTATTCCTGCTCAGAAGTTTGTGTCCGCGTCGGGAAAGTTAAATCACAACCGTTCACCATTGGTGTTGGACTCCGACAAGGATGCGTGCTGTCACTGCTTTTCTCTTCATAGTCTACATCAGCGGTGGCCAAACTACGGCCCGCCGACCAGTTTAATCAGACCCGCCAAATATCTTGCATATTTTTTTCAAGTACCACGTTTCCGACTGCCGACAGCAGTGCAACAGCATCAACTGCTGCCTGTCATGTAAATCGTACCGTATCCGGCCCTCCAGTGGCCAGGCAGTCGCGAATTCGGCCCTCGGGTCAAAACGTTTGGCCACCCCTGCAGGGGCGTAACGAGGTTAGATGGCGCCCGGGCCAAGAAGCAAGTTTGGCGCACCAGTGTTCGAACCTGAGGTCTTTCGGAAGCAAATGTACTGCGTTGAAGAAAGTACTTGCGACAATGTTGGGACTTTTCGGCGCTCCCCGCAGTCATTCGGCGCTCCCACAGTGATTTGGCGCCAGGGGAATTGTTCCCCCCTTGTCTCCCCTCGTTACGCCGCAGCACCCC